>MPMA02071380.1_pt1 | contig 12317 bp, 9 predicted proteins | sample 1617361 | NCBI WGS metagenome assembly MPMA02 (sample SAMN05944807, study PRJNA350692) | marine metagenome | biome: marine; feature: ODZ; material: water; isolation source: 180 m water sample filtered on 0.2 um supor filter | place: Pacific Ocean | collected 2012-04-08 | depth 180m m | reverse complement strand
GCGAAAGCGTCTGACGACAATATGGGAATCATCACGCTGGAATTATTCGACAAATATAAAGAAGCTATATTCGTCTAAACCGTCCGGTTAAACCTAATACCGGATTAATATTTTTAGTGAACATCACACGCTTTCAGATTCGTGTGATAACGCCGATCGAGATGACCCGATGCTCCTGAATGAGATCATATCTGTAGCGTTTCTAGGTAAAGTTAAGTTTTAGTTATAAATGATCTTGAAAACAATCAAAAAAAAACAGAAATTGATTTAGATCAGTTTTTATGTGATTTAGATCAATTTCAAAACCAATATCATCCTATATTATTTATAGTTAATGGATATTGACATCATTCTTGAAGCCGACCTGACAGCCCAGCAGATTAAAGAACTGGGTCTGATGGCAGAAAAGTATGGTTTCCGTGCGATCTGGACTCAAAACTACGCAAAAGCTAGGGATGCCTTCATGACGGCGGTTCCCCTGGCATTAGCAACTAAAAAGATCATGGTAGGAGTCTGTATTGTCAGTCCCTATGAAATGCATCCGTTGAAAATTGCTAATGCTACCCTGACCTTGAATGAATGTGCAAAGGGCAGAGGTTGTGTGACCATTGGCGGTGGCGGTGAATGGATGATGATGCTCGGTTTTGATACTAGCAAAAGAGTCTCTGCAACCCGAGAGGCATTGGAGATTGTTCAAGGTGCAATCCGGGAGAACACCTTTAGCTACGACGGAAAACTATATAAAGCAAAATGGTTCAATGCCGACTGGGCAACTGATCAGCCACCATTGATCTATGCTGGTGCCTCTGGCCCAAAAATGCTGACCATGTCATCAGCAGTCGCTGATGGTGTGATGATGGGGGATATCGCTCCGGTGATGTTTGATTGGCCATTGCCCACTTTAAACAAAGCCCTGGCAGAAAATAATAAAACAGACGGAGATTTCCGTACCAGTAACTTTCTAGCCTGGCATATCAAAGAAGACCGAGAGGTTGCAATCCAGGAAGCCAGGCGTGAAATACTCATTCGAGGTTGGTTGGAACGCCCGTGGTTGGAACCATTTCTAAGCCCAGAAGACACCCAGTTTGTGCTAGACAACAAATGGCCATTTATAGATGCCTACCGTAAAAGATCGGGCCATATCGAGGGCATCCCTGAACATATTCTAGAAGCTCTTGTCGAAGGTTTAAGCTGCACGGGGGATCCCAGTGATCTCGATCGCTATATTGAAAAACTCAATAAGTACTCAGAGGCAGGGTTTACAGAAGTGGCACTGAGAATCCATGATGATCCTGATTATTCGATTAAATTGATTGGTGAACAGGTACTGCCAAAACTGCACTGATGCAACTGGATATAGCACTAGAGTCGAAAATCGGACCCACCGCTATCAAAGAGCTGGGGTTGCTTGCTGAAACATACGGTATACGTACTGTCTGGGTTCAAAATCTTGCAAGAGCACCAGATGCATTTATGGCGGCTGTGCCTCTAGCACTGGCCTCAAGCTCCATCAAAGTCGGCATAGCCGTGGTGTGTTCCCATGAAATGCACCCACTGAAAATTGCCAATGCGGTACTGACCCTTAATGAATATGCCAAGGGACGGGGTTGTGTGGTCGTCACCTCGGGAGGCGAATGGCCTGGGGTTGTCGGTCAAAAAATCGCAGAAGTAGCACGCACTAAAGAGGCCCTGGAGATCATCAAAGCATCTTTGGGTGATGAACCTACTGTGAGTTATGAAGGAGAGTTCTATAAAGCACAAATGTTCAACACCAAGTGGAAAATACAAGCACCGCCGATGTTGTATGGGGGTGCCCACCGGGCCAAAATGATGCAGATGGTCGCTACCACTTGTGACGCACTCATGTTCAGTGATATTCAACCTGAAATGTTTGACGGGGTCCTGGGCACACTGAACAAAGTACGTCCAATAGAGGATAGGCCCAATGATTTTAGATTGAGCAATTTCATCGCCTGGCATATCAAGGAAGATCGTGAGGCATCACTGTGGGAGGCACAACGTGAACTGATTATCCGTGCCTGGTTATACCGTGAATGGATAGAGCCTTACTTAGAACCTGAAGATGTGGAATGGGTACTGAAGAATCCTTTCCCATTCCTTAAAGCATATCGTGAGCGAACCGGTGACATTGAAGGGGTTCCTAAACACATTGTTGACAAGCTGGTAGAAGGCCTGACGATGTCAGGTGATCCCGGTGATATTGACCGTCATATCGAACGGCTTGCAGCATTCAAAAGAGAAGGTTTCACAGAAATCTCACTTGGCTTACAAGAAGATCCAGCCGAATCAATAAAAATGATCGGCGAACAGGTACTGCCTGCTATCCAGTGATAGCGATGAGACTGATGAATTAATTGACTGTTGTGGGTTTACCGGTCCCCGTTTCCGCCGGAATAGAGCCAGTACCCACCCGCCACGAAAAGACTCCCTGACACAACATTGCCAATGGTAACCCACAACAGGTTGTAACCAGCTCCAGAGAGGCTCACTGCCTCAGGATGCTCACCCAGCAGAGCGATGGTGAACAGGGTCATATTGGCCACGGAATGTTCGAAGCCGCTGGCGATGAAGGCGAACAGGCACCAGAAAATTACGATGCATTTCGCAGTGTCGTTGCTCGTCCGTCCCGCCATCCATAGAGCCAAACATACCAGCCAGTTGCAAAGCATTCCTCGGGCGAGCAGTTCCACCGCGGACGCGTTCATTTTGCCGCCCGCAACATGGTTCACAAAGGAGTCGCTAGCTTCAACTATCCCCGAGGCGCCGCCCAGCACGAACAGGCTCCCAACAAAAGCGGACCCGGCCAAGTTGCCCACCCACACCGTTACCCAGACGACGATCAAATCACTGCCGGTGATTCTCTTTTTGAACCACCCAAGCGGCATGTACATGTTGTGGCCGGTAAACAATTCGGAGCCGGCAAAAACTACCAGCGTCAGAGCGATTCCGAACGACGTCCCCATAATCAGTTTTCTGCTCTGGGGATCTGCATCGCTGCCGAGAATGAAAATAAGAATGATGCCAAAGCCCACATAGGCGCCAGCCATCATGGCTCCGATGAAGAAGCCGCCGGGATTGCGCTTGAATGCTTTTACCTTGCTATCGGCAAAGCTAGCGAAATGGTCGATCGATTCATGGTACATCAGTCTTCCTTTCAAGCGGCCCGGTCCATGTAAGTCGGAGCGAAACTCCTCCTCTCCGGTCCGACGACAAATCTAGTGCCTTAGACAATGGCAGCTGAGTCCGTTCAAGTATGTCTAATAAAGAAATGGGTTGTAACACAGCCGCTACTCTTTCTCTTTGCTGAAAAACTCCTGGAAACACGATAAAACAAACACTGCTATATACACACTTTGCATTAATTCATGAACGTTGCTGCACTCTTAACGCGAGAATAAGACCTAAAGCGATCGCACCAGCCCATATTAACCACCCATACGTATATTCTCCGGTAGTCCCCTTAACCGCACTCATTACAATTGTCATGACAGCACCAGTCAATGCCCCCGCTGTTTTGGCCAATCCGGTCACCGCGCCCACTTCTTTGAAATAGAGCGGTATTATTTTTACCACAAGAGATGCTCCAGTGCCGTAGAATATGGCAATTGCATAAAGAAGGGACAATTGCCAAGGGAAAGTTAACTGCATAGATAAGGCTGCTGCCAATATCACTTCAGCAACTAAGCAATAGACAAGCAAAATTTTGGGATTGTACTTATCTCCGAGCCAGCCGCTGAAGGGTCTGGAACCTGCCACAAGAAGGACAAAGATTGGCACAAAAACCATAATCGCCTTTTGTTTTTCTATGTCATATTGATCAACGAGATAGGTAGGGAGGAAAGCACTATTGAACATAAGTGCACCAAACGTTGCCCCATACAGGTAGGCAAGAATCCAAGGAAGGGTACTGGATTTGTAAACCGCACCTATGCTTGCGAAAGTGATCTTTTTGTCTCGGATGGGTGGCTCAGAGGTCATTGTCCAGTATACAAATGCAAGAACCAGGCTTAACAAAGCGTATACCGGGAATATAAGACGCCAGCCCTCAAAGGGACCCAACGAAAGTTTAGGGGGTAAATCGGAACCGGGAGCACCGCCTAAAACATTGTTGAGCAAAAAAGGCACTAATATCATGCCCACTGCGACTCCAACATTGCCAAAAGCATACAATCCGAGTGCTGCTCCCTGTTTTTCCTTAGGGTACCAAACGGCAACATGGGTATTGCCAATGATGAAACTTGCACCACCTAAACCCATGAAAATACCGACACAGAGAAACGTGACGTAACTATCGGCGAACATGTATCCTATCATTGGAAAGGGGAGAAAAAGAAGAAGCAAGGTGAATATAATCCTCCCTCCCCACAGATCCGATGCTATTCCCAGAGCTAAGCTGGTGACGGCAGCAAAAAGCGGGGACATAGCGGCCACAATCAAGACCTCGCTTGCAGAATAACCATACCAATCCTTTAAGTAAGGAGCGAGAGAGGAGTTTATAGCCCATACACTAAAACCATAGGTGAATGCAATAAGAGCAGTCCATAAAACTTTTGGATTGCCAGTCGGCTCCCAGGAGTTCCCGTCTTGTTTAGACTTGCTTATTTCTTCCATGATCTTTCCGCAAGTTCATTTCGATGCCTTAGTTGTTGCGAGGCCTATTGGATTGCCAGGCACCACCTGCATCCCTAATTTTCTTTCGATCCCAATGCCACATCACAATTTGATATGGACGCCACAAATAGTGAAGTGGTGCGACTAGGAAATGAGCCAGTCGTGAAAATGGGATGAGCAATATGAAGGTAAACGCACCAATAACGTGCAGTTTAATCACCCAAGGCATAGCACTCATGGCCTCGATTTTAGGTTCCAGTGTTAATAGTGACCATAAATAAGGCGTCAAATCAGCGGCAAACCAAGAAGAGCCCCAACGGTAGCCTAATGCGATCCAGCAACCTAGTATGAGTTGTGAATATATAAGAAGTCCAATAACGACATCCATGGGACTGGTCACGACTCTCAATCTGGGGTTTGTATAGCGGCGTATTAAAAGCACTGTCATGGCAACCGTTACTACCGCACCGAAAGTGAAGGCAAGGCCTTCGTGTATTATGAGACGCATGGGATCACTATTCCAAAGCAAGACGCTTTCGGGGAAGAGGAAAATTGTGAGATGGCCCACAGCCAGCATAATGATTCCAATGTGAAAAGGTGTGGTGCCCCAGAAACCAACTTTGTTTTCTAGAAACTGTACAGGCAAGCTTGAGATGCTGTACCCTGCTCTTCTATAGCGGAAAATAATACCCACCACAAGTACCACGATCGACACATAAGGGAGGGCAACAAATAGGAGGTAATCTAGGGTTGTCATTGCATTAGTTCTCCATTAGTCATTCCTTTGTTAATTACTTTCTTTCCTTCTTCCAGTTCATTTTCTTTATTCAAAGTTTGTAGAAAATCACTCATTTTTGGGAAAGTTTCAGCAATGGAAAAATCTTTTTTCATTACTTGATACACTGCTTGCAAAGGATACTGAAAAAGGGTGGTGGCAGACGAGCTCGAAGGTGTCTCGATCAAAGTTTTATAATGTTTCTCATAAGCTTCCTGTTTTTTTATTATGCGGTCATCATCAAACTCACTAATCATTTGATGCAGGGCAGGTGCTACGATTTTATCAATCAAGTCTAGAAGGAGTTCCCCATCCTCCAGTTTTTCTATCAGGCTCAAAACATTGGGTAAATGGTCGGCAAGTTCATGCCCACAATCGACATTATGCTCTATGTGTTCACGGTTAAGATTGGACAAAAGCTGCCCTCTTTTATAATCATCTCCAAACAGAACATAACCAATATCTAACGTTGTTATGGCTTGCACATCAAAGGAGCGAATATATAATTCTTGCATCATTCGTAGATCGTGCTCAGGTAAGAGTTTGATGAAATGATCGAGTGTCTCTGTTGCTTCTGGATACGAATCTGTTATCTGAGAACGGACGATCCTAACCTGTTTTGGGTATTCCGATTCTGGGTATTTAAACAGGGTTGCTAGAGAGCTATAGTGTGTTCGTTGGGTCATATTATGCTCCTCTCTTTGTGGTGCCTTCTTTGAAGCCAAAGCCTGTACTGCCTTTTCGATCACCGGTATTTTCCATCATTTCAATTGCTTCTTCTCGATGTGCAGGTGGGATGACAAAGCGATCATTGAATTTTGCAAGCGATGTTAGATAATAGATTGCCTCCGCCATCGCAGCCGTTAGACCCACTTCACTCAATGCTTCATTAGCCTTTGTTTCCGAGATATCACCCACTGTTTTCCAGCGGCGATAAATCCTAACGGCCATCAGTTTCTTGACTCTGACTTTGACTTTCTCTGTGTCACCCGCGCTGAATAAATTAGCCAGGTATTTTAGTGGAAATCGAGAATCGTCTATGGTACCCCACAACTCTTCAGTGCTGGTGTCATATAGCCATTCATCATCCCATTGCTTTGCCACTTTATTGAGTTTTTGATTGGTATTTTTTTTGCCAAGCGTGGCCATGACCGGGAGGAGAGGAGGGACGTAGAATAACATCGGCAAGGTACGATATTCAGGATGCAATGGTAATGCCATGCCCCACTCTTTGACAAATCGGTAGATTGGTGATTGTTGGGCAGCCTTAATAGTCGAGTCGGCAATTCCGTTTTGTTTTGCCTGCTTAATGACCTCAGGATCAAAGGGATCCATGAGCATATCCATTTGCCGATCGACAAGTGCAGACTCATCTGCCGATGCCACGTCAAGGAGGAGGTCAGCATCGTATAAGAGCACTCCTAAGTATCGAATGCGGCCCACACAGCTGTGCATACATGCGGGTGCATGTCCTGCTTCCATTCTTGGGTAACACAGAATGCATTTCTCTGATTTACCGGTTGCCCAGTTATAATAAGTTTTCTTATATGGGCAGCCCGTTACGCACATTCGCCAGCCACGACAAACACTTTGGTTAATGAGTACCACTCCATCTTCGCCCCGTTTATAGATGGCACCCGATGGACATGCAGCGACACAGGCAGGGTTCAGACAGTGGTTACAGATTCTTGGCAGATAGAAAAAAGCCATGCGCTCCAGTTGAAACATTGCTTGCTGCTCTTCGGGAGATAGGTTTTCTAGATTGGGGTCATTTCTTGCATAATCGGGTGTACCGCTGAGGTCATCATCCCAACTGGGCCCCATTTTGATGTCCATGGGCTTGCCCGTAATAAGAGATACCGGTCGTGCGGTTGGCTGGTCATCATCAGCCGGAGATTCAATCAGGTCTAGGTATTTATAAGTAAATGGTTCGTAATAATCATCGATGACAGGTAGGTTCGGATTATGAAAGATGTTGGTGATGCCTTTATATTTTCCTGCACCTTTCAGCGTTATGCTATTTCCTTTCTTCTCCCAGCCACCTTTATAGATATCTTGATTTTCCCATTTCCCTGGATAGCCTGTACCGGGTTTAGTTTCAACATTGTTCCACCACATATATTCTGCGCCTTTGCGATCACTCCAGATGTTCTTACAAGCAATGGAGCAGGTATGACAGCCAATGCACTTATCCAAGTGGAATACCATTGAAATTTGTGAGCGTATGTCCATTCCTTTTCTTACCTCCTTAAAATATGACTGTATCCATTTTCTTCACCAAAACATGCGTGTCTCGGTTTGGAGCTATGGGTCCCCAGTAGTTGAAGTGATAGCTAAATTGACCGTAACCGCCAGCCAAGTAATTGGGTTTTAGATGAATACGCGTAACGCTGTTATGTCCCCCAGCACGTTTGTTGCCGCGGAGTTGAGATTTGGGTATTCCGGTGGTTCTTTCTGGGACGTGATAGACGATGCAGACACCACGTGGAATTCTTGCACTCACGACTGCTCGGGTGCAATAAACACCGTGGTCGTTGTGTACTTCCACCCAGTCGTTGTCTTTGATGTTGAGCTTGTCTGCATCTGTTTCACTTAGCCAGCAAGGCTCACAGCCACGCGAGAGCGTGAGCATCCTGAGGTTCTCCATGAAAGTGGAATGGATGTGCCACTTTCCATGAGGCGTTAAGTAGTTGAGCACTAGAGCATCGCCATTTGTCGGCGTTTGTTGTAGATCACCATACGACTCAGGTTTGGGCGAGGGTTTGTAGGTCGGCAGGTTTTCCCCATAGGCAATATACATTTCATGATCTAAGTAGAAATGCTGTCTTCCAGTTAGTGTTCGCCATGGGACCAATTTCTCAGTATTGTAGGTATAGGGTGCATAGGCTCTGCCATCAGCCATTAAACCAGACCACAGAGGCGATGTGTTGTAACGTCTAGGTTGCGCTTGCAGATCAGCGTAGGTCATCCGGACATTTTTATTGCCCTCTGCCAAGTCAACCAAGTCCAGCCCAGTCTTTTTTTCCATATTTTTGTAGGCCTGAACAGTCAAGTCGCCGTTGGTCAGTGTTGAGAGATGCAATATCGCATTTGCTGCCCATTCATCTTCTTCAATCGATGGATAAGTTACTCCGTCCAGTTCGCGGACTGGGAAATGGTTTGATTGGATCATTTCGTCGTACTCATCCTCACAGAAATAGTGATTGCCATGTGCACCTAAGCCATCTGTCTTAATGCCATCACCCAAGGTGATAAATTTCTCATAAATTTGTGTGTAGTCCCGATCAACAACAACAAGCTTGTGCATTGTTTTTCCAGGAATCGCCTCACACTCTCCGTCATACCAATCTTTAATCTCTGTTTGTGTGATCTCATCTGCTGTGTCATGTGCCAGCGGGAGAGCCACGATGTCTTTTCGGGGTTCACTGAAATGTTCTTGTGCGAGTTCACTGGTTGCTTTGGCAATGCCTTTGAATATTTCCCAGTCGGTTTTAGACTCCCAAACCGGAGCAATGGCTTGTGAGAGTGGATGGATAAAGGAATGCAAATCAGTGCTATTAAGATCGGCTTTTTCGTACCAAGAAGCGGCGGGGAGCACTATGTCTGAGTAGAGGGCTGACGAGTCCATACGGAAGTTTAAATCTACCACCAGATCCATTTTGCCAACGGGTGCCACATCATGCCATTTGACTTCTTTTGTATGATCTTCAGAGTCTTTTGCGATATCGTTGGAGTGTGTTCCGAGATAGTGCTTCAGGGCGTACTCATGCCCTTTCATGCTGCCAACGATGGCGTTGCCACGCCAAATGTACCAGACTCTTGGATGATTCTCAGGTGCCTCGGGATCACTCACAGAGTAATTGACTTCACGTGATTTTAGTTTTTCAAGGATAGCATTTGTGATGTCATTATTGGACGATGCACCTTCACTAACCGCTTGGTCACACAGATCCAGAGTATTTTGTTTAAACTGTGGGTAGAAGGGCATCCAGCCGTTGCGTACCGATTTAAAGATCGTATCGGCCGTGTGATTACGTGTTAACTCGTTATCTGGCACCGTATTGTATCTGGAGTACTGGCCATCGTATCGATACTGACAGGTGTTGATATAATGCCAGAGTGGTGCTTGTTGGAGTCGGGGAGCCGTCTTCCAATCTTTGGCAAAGGCAAGGCTACTCCAAGAATCCATGGGTGCTAATTTTTCTTGACCGACATAGTGATTCAGTCCACCACCATTGCGGCCAACGCAGCCGCTTAACATCAATGCCATGGCTCCTGCGCGGTACATCAGATTGGCGTGGTACCAATGGTTGATTCCTGCACCGATGATGATCATGCATTTGCCTTCGGTAATATTTGCAGTATTGGCCCATTCTCTTGCAAATTGCAATACGGTTGCGGCATCAACACCTGTAAAGACTTCTTGCCAAGCGGGTGTATAGGCAGCGTCTCTGTTTGTGTAGTCTTCTGGATAATCTCCCCCCAGTTCTCGATCAACCCCATATTGAGCCATGATCAAATCATAAACCGTGGTGATCGGAATTGTGCCGGAGTTGGTTTCAATATATCGGACGGGAACGCCTCTAAGGCTTTTGGAATCAAGTCCCCATTCTACGAATTCCGTTTGGATAACTTCATCATGTTTGGATAAAAAAGAAAGTGTTGGATCATAAGCTTCATCGTTGAGAGAGTTTTCAAACTTCATGTTCCAGTGGCCTTGTTTTTCATCCCACCGGTGGCCCATGGATCCTTTTGGCACGACGTACTCGCCACTTTCTTCATCAACACTGACAAATTTCCATTCCCCATTAGGAAGATTCTTGTTGCCTGGTAATTCATTGGCTCGAAGCATACGACCTGGGCGGTAATTTTCGCCTTCCTGTTCCAGTTTCACTAACATTGGACTGTCGGTATAGCGTTTGACATAGTCAATAAAATAAGGGGTTTGCTGTTCGTGGTGGAATTCTTTGAGAATCACATGTGAGACAGCCATCCAAAAAGCCCCATCGCTGCCTGCATGCAGGGGCACCCATTGATCTGCATATTTACAAACTTGGGAAAAATCAGGAGAAAAGACCACAGCTTTGGTACCGTTGTGTCTTGATTCTGCAAAAAAGTGGCAATCCGGGGTTCGGGTCATATTGAGACATGCTCCCATGTCCGCAATCATCTTGGCGTTATACCAGTCCGCGCTTTCACAAACATCCGTCTGCTCTCCCCAGATTTCTGGAAATGCTGTTGGCAAGTCGCAGTACCAGTCATAGAAACTCAAATTGACGCCACCAAAAAGTTGCAGGAAACGACTACCCCCTGCATAGCTCAGCATCGACATGGCAGGGATTGGTGAAAAGCCTATGACACGATCAGGACCATGTTCTTTAGCAGTGTAGATGTTGGCTACCGCCATAATTTCCATTACCTCGTCCCAGTCCGCACGCCGGAACCCGCCTTTACCTCTGGCATTTTGGTATTTTTTACGCTTCTCCGGATTAGCTTGCAAGGCTGCCCATGCTTCCAGTGGATTGTCTGTTTTGGCTTTTTCCTCACGATAGGCATCAATGAGAGCACTCCTGATCAATGGGTATTTGATCCGAATCGGGCTGTATAAATACCAAGAGAAAGATATCCCACGTTGACATCCTCTGGGTTCGTAAGGGGGAAGTTGGTTTTCCAGCAATGGGTAATCTAGTTGTTGAGTTTCCCAAACTACAACACCATCTTTGACGTGAATTTGCCAAGAACAACCACCGGTGCAGTTGACTCCGTGGGTACTCCTGACAACTCGATCATGTTGAAAGCGGTTTCGATAAAACTCTTCCCACTGCCTGGTTTTTGGTGCAACGATATCTTTGATCCAACTCATTCTTAATCCTTATAATTATTCTTTGTTGTTCTTACTCACTTTGATTTAACTTGTCTGTCATAAATGGCCTGATTTACCGAACCTTTCCCACGCCCCCGCCAAAGCAAACCACAAAGGGCGAAGATGATGAGACCACCCACCACCCCACTGGCTAACAGCCCAAGACCATAATCTCTAGGCTGTTTTAAGACCCCTTTACTGTCGGCATCTTGGAGGAAGGCAATGAGTGCAGCAGTTTCTGGTTCGGTTAATGGGTAATTTTCATACGCAGCTTGCATGACAGGGTAGGGAGCCTGTCCGAGAACAGCTTCAACCCCTGCTTTTCCCATCCTGGAAAATACCGTTGTAAGGTCTTTGGCAAGAATGCCTCCGCCAATAACAGCGTCATTCTTGACATCATGGCAAGAATTGCATGCCGCTCCATCTTCGGAAAATCTTTCAGTGCCTTGAAATAAATTTTGACCTAGACTGATCTGCTCAGGCGAGGGTGCTGGATTCTTATTTTCATTGATTTCTGATATTGGATTACTATTCTCTGGCACGGTTGAGTTATAGGTAGCAATGTAGTCCACGACTGACTCGATTTGATTTTCAGAAAGAAGGCTGTCAGGCATGATCAACCCGTTATATTCATTAAATATTTTTACAGCTTCCGGATCGCCACTGTTAATAAGCGACTGAGATGACTGGATAAATTCTATTAGCCAGTCATTGCTGTGGCGTTGATGGACACCGGCGAGATCGGGTCCAATGACTCTACCACCTCCAATGGTGTGACAAACAACACAATATGTATTGAAATTATCCTCACCTGTCTCTTGGGTCCAACAAGGGGAATTTTGGAAAAAAACTAAGGCACACAATAGTATATGTGGAATGGCTAATCTGTTGTTTAAAATGGTCGAAAACCTAAGTGAAATCATTGTCAGTACCAGGCAATTGTTAACGTTTACTTTTCACATTTTCCTGCATCATGCATTAAAGTTTTGTATAAGTATTTGATCTAGATCAATTCAATTTTGACCTAAATCAAATTCTATTTAAATG
>MPMA02143397.1_pt1 | contig 12321 bp, 6 predicted proteins | sample 1617361 | NCBI WGS metagenome assembly MPMA02 (sample SAMN05944807, study PRJNA350692) | marine metagenome | biome: marine; feature: ODZ; material: water; isolation source: 180 m water sample filtered on 0.2 um supor filter | place: Pacific Ocean | collected 2012-04-08 | depth 180m m | reverse complement strand
TCGCCGTGCCAACAACGCCGGGGCAGCCGTCGGTGCGACAATTGGCCTGCTGGTGATCCTTTGGATGACCTTTACGCCAGAGATGGAGGGCGATCTGGGGTGGCTGCGTAGTCCGTTCCATGCAAATATGATCACCGTCATAGGCACATTGTCGATTTTCCTCATTGGTCTGGGCGCCTCGCGTGTTTTGGGGCGGAAGAACGGTTAAACTTGCCACCGGCATTCGCAACCAGCAGACTCGGCTCTTGAGCTATGGCTGATTTTCCCAACGAAATACGAATTAACCCGGCTGCCATTAACAAATTAATCGTTGGCGGGGTGGTGGTGCTGCTGGTCGGCTTCGGGGTGATGAGCAGTTTTTACAAGGTCGATCCCCGCGAAGAGGCAATCGTTTTGCGACTGGGGAAGTTCTCTGGTCAACCAGTGACCGATCAAGGCCTGCACTTCAAACTACCGTTTGGCATAGACAAGGTTACTCTCGTCGAGGTCACCACGGTGCACAAACTGGAGTTTGGGTTTGCCACGCAAACTCCCGGGACTCGCACCCGTTACTCACCCAGGAGTCTTGGTCAGGCTGATGCATCCCTCATTGTTACCGGCGACCTCAACATCGCTGATGTCGAATGGTCCACGCAGTACATGGTTTCAGACGCGTACAATTATCTTTTCAAGGTGCGGAATGCAGTCGAGACATTCCGTGCCATGAACGAGGCGGTCATGCGCGAGGTTGTGGGGGATCGCACGATCAACGAGGTGCTCACCTCGGGGCGCGGCGAGATTCAACAGGAGGTGAAGGATAAGTTGCAGTCCTTGGCCAACCAGTATGAACTGGGGATAAAGCTCGACAAGGTGATCCTGCAGGACGTCAATCCGCCTGAGTCTGTTAAGGATTCATGGAATGACGTCAATCAGGCCCAGCAGGAACGCTCCTCGATGATCAATACAGCGCAGGCCACATATAACCAAGTCATTCCCAGATCGCGCGGTGAGGCTGAGAAAACGATCGAGGAAGCCATGGGTTATGCGGTTGAGCGCGTCAATAACGCCCAGGGTGACGCGGACTTGTTCAAGCAGGTTTTCAGTGCTTACCAAAAGGCGCCCGAGGTCACCCGAAAACGAATCTACCTTGAGACTATCGGCAAGGTTCTTGCCACGGGCGGTTCAGGCGGCCAAGGGCAAGCCGGAAAAGGCCAAGGGCAAGCCGGAAAAGGCCAAGGGCAAGCCGGAATAGGGGCACAGTCTACTTTCCCCCGAATGGAGGAACACCGTACCTCCCCTCGCAAGATCATCATGGATCAAGATGCCAAAGGGCTGCTTCCACTGTTAAACCTGAACCAGGAGGCCAAGTGATGTTTAAGCAATTTACCTCAGTATTCATCGGCATCCTGCTTTTCATCGTGGTCCTCGTGGTTTCATCGTCGGTATATATCGTCGACGAAACGAAGCAGGTGTTTGTTACACAGTTTGGCAAGATTATCCGAGGTCCAATCAACGGTCCCGGTGAGGAAGCGGCGGGTCTTAAATTCCGTTTTCCATTCATCACCGAAGTGCATGCGTTTGAGAAACGCTACCTTGAGTGGGATGGTGCCCCCAACCAAGTGACCACCAAGGACAAACTGTTCATCTTCATCGATACCTACGCCCGCTGGCGTATTGTTGATGCCAAGCTGTTCTTCGAGAAAGTGCGAAACGAGGCCGGTGCCCAGGCGCGCCTAGACGATATTCTCGATGGCGAAGCGAGAATAGTTGTGGCAGCGAACGACCTTGTGGAGGTCATCCGCTCAAAGCAGCGTGAGGCAGTTGCCGCTGTGGATCAGGAGCTCGACGACGAATCCCAGTTAAAGCCCTTTACGCGGGGTCGTTCGGCGCTGGCGCAGCAGGTTTTGGATAACGCCGGGCCGAACCTAAAGGAAGAGTTCGGAATCGAGTTGCTCGACTTCCGGTTCAAACGGATCAATTACTCCGAAGAGGTTCGGTTGAAGATTTTTGAGCGCATGATTTCCGAGCGCTCCCGGATTGCCTCCAAGTTCCGTTCCGAGGGCCTCGGCGAGGCAGCCAAGATCTTGGGGCAGCAGCAGAGGGAGTTAAAAACAATTACGTCTGGAGCCTATTTGCGGCAGCAGCAAATCAAGGGCAAAGCCGATGCCGAGGCGGTTGAAATCTACGCCGAGGCATTCAACCAAAGCGACGAGGCCCGTGATTTCTACGAGTTCCTCAAGACCATGGAAACCTTGGAAACCACTTTGTCCGAGGAGGACACGCTCATTTTCTCCACCGACTCGGACTTTTTCCGCTACCTCAAGCGATCCGCCCCGGAAAAAGAGTGAGCCAATCGCTTCGCCAAGCGGCTATTTGAGTGACTCCAGGTAGTCAATCAGGCTGGCCATTTCCTTGACAGTCAAGCCGGCGGCCAGGCCCTCCGGCATCATTGAAGTCGCGCGCATGCCGCTCTTGGCAACGTCTGAACGTTTGAGGTTCTGCACGATACCGGCGATGTTGCGCAGATCGACGATACCATCCCTTTCTCCCGTCACAAATCCTTCCAGTGTCGTGCCGTTTTTCAACTCGAACCATTGCGTCTGGAATCCCTGTGAGACCACGGCGCTCGGCTTGAGGATGGATTGGATCAGGTCGGTGCGTTTCCATTTTTTGCCGGCGTCGCCGAGGTAGGGACCTTTCTGGGGTTGATCCTGCGAGGTGGTGTGGCAGGCGATGCAGGCCTGACGGGCAAACAACTGGCTGCCAAGCGCGGCATCGCCCTCGGTCTTCAACAGCAGCGCGGTGGCCTCGTTGTGGCCGAGTTGGCCAAGCCGCCGCTGATCATTATCACTCGTTTTCGGGGCGGCATTCAGCTTGGCCAAGGCGGCGGTGGCAGCTTTTGTCAGGGCGGTGTCTTTCGACTTGGCCGCAACAGCCACCAATTCGTGATGATTTTCAGAGCCGGAGTCGCCGATGGCTGTAAACAACTCCGCACTCTTGGTTCCCTGGCTAATGATGTCACCCATCATCCGGCGAAGATAATCGTTGGCGAGCGGCGACTGCTCGAGTTGAAGCACGATCCGGTAAGCGACGACCTTGGCCGCGCCTTTTTGCTTGCGAGCGGCATCGCGCAATACCTTTGGTCGGCCAAGATGGCTTGGTGCGTAAATGAACTCCCGCATTGTTGTGGCAAAATTTTTCTGATCGGCACTGTTTTTTTGCCAATCGCCGATGATGGCCAACTGCGTGTTGAACGCCTCGTTGCCGGTGATGCGATCGAGTGCGTTGAAGGCGTCGGAACGAACCTTCACATCTCGATTGCGATCCAGTGCCGCCTTGTGGAGCGGTTTGATGGCAATGGTGCCTGGAGACGGGGAGGCAATGAACGCCAGCGCCTCGTCGATATTGGTGTCGATGCCGAGTGCTGCCCGGTCAATGCGGTTTAGTTTCATCTTGGCGACCAGCTGCGGCTTGTGTTCGGCATTCAACTGGTCAAAGCCGGCCTTGATTGCGGCGCCGATTCGAGGCGATGCCTCCCACTTGGTCGGCTCGAAGTAGGGGCCCCGGTCGTCGGGACGGGTAGACCACCACTTCTTTCCGTCCCAACGCTTGTCGATGTGATAAAGCCGACAGAGGGCGGTGAGAATTTCCGTATTTAGCGACGAATTCTCTGAATCCTGCAGTTTTTGGATCAAGCCATCGACGGCTTCGGTGGTGTGCATTTCCTGCAGCGCGGCCAAAGCGATCTGCCGGGTTGGCTCGTTATTGATTCCATCGAGACAGATTTGTGTCGCCCTGGTTTCCACCAGTGCCTTCCGGGCGATGTGCGGAATAATTTTGTTGTTCGCATAAACGCGATTTTTTGGCGAGTTGTCGACCGGTGCCGCAGCCATTTTGAGCAGGCTTTTGTGCGCTTGGCCTAGCCGGGCCAGACCGATGAGGGCCTGCAGTTGCACGCGCGCGTTTTTGTCGTGCAGCGCCTTTACAAGGAGGGACGGGTTCACGCTGCCGGTTTGGCCTTTTCGGTCGGCGAGGGCGCGAAAGGCCCATTCGCGGATGGTTTCGTCGAGCGTCAACCGGGCGATCGTCTTGTTGGCGGACTCGCCGGCCAGTTGCTTGAGCGTGAACAGCGCGGCGATACGTCCATGCAGATGGACCGACCTGTCGGCGGCGAGCCTGGCCAAGCCGTCGATGTGCCCGGCAGCGCCACGCTTGAGAATCTTACGCTGGGTGTTGATCCGGCAGACGGCGCTGTCGGAGACGATGTGCCTGAGCAGGTCGGCGTCGGTTGCCTTGGCCAAATCAGGAAACCTGGCCGCCGGTTTGCCGGGAAAGGTAATCAGCGAAACGCTGCCAACATTTGGGCCACTGTAACGGTAGCCGCCGTTTTTCCAGTCACTCACATAAATCCTCGAGTTGCCGTCGGCATCCATGTCGATGGCCTTGATCTTGTAAAAGCTGTCCTGCGTGACGTTGAACGTGCCTTCGTGTGGCGTAAGGCGGTGCACGTAAACGTGTTGCGTGGTGAAGTCGCACGTGTACAGCGCGTCGTTGAAGGCGTCCGGAAAACCGGGTTCATCCAGCCAGTAACCCCCTGTGCCGGAACCACCGCCGTAGTCAGCCAGTGGTGGCATGTGCTCGGCAGGAAAGTTTTTGTAGAGCCGCGGGTAGCCGTGGTTGCCCAGCGAGACGAAATGGTGCAGGCGCGTGTTCCAGCCCTTGCCGTCGTTGGTGTTGTCACGCGAGAAGACGTCTAGCTTCGGGCTGACGGCGACATCGTAAATGTTGCGGGTGTAGAGCGCGTAGTTTTCCAGTTCAGTGCCGTCGGGTCGCACACGGATCACACCGCCGCCGCGCAGATGTAGCGTGCTGTTGTCCCTGCCCCTGGCCTCGACAAAGCCGTAGTCACCAATCGCCAGGTACAGCCAGCCGTCGATGCCCATGCGCACGCCGTTGGAGGTGTGGTCGGCGCCACGAAAGCTGAGGTCGAAGCCCATGCCGGTGACGAGTTGCACCTTCTCGTCGGCGACCCCGTCGTTGTCCCTGTCGCGGAACGCCGAGAGGAACGGCGGGTTGACCACATACAGCGTGTCGCCGACGAAGCAGCTCGAGCGGGGGCTGTCGATGTTCGGCACATAGTCGGTGAACTTGTCCGCCAGACCATCACCGTCGGTGTCGGTGCACTTGACGATCTTGCCGCGGTTGGCCTTTTGATCGATTGAACTGTTCAGATCGACGCTAACGTAGACATCGCCATTGCCGCTGGCGGCGACACCGGTGGGGTAGTTGACCTGCGGCGGCTTGGCGAAAGTGACGACCTTGAAGCCTTTCGGTTGGGCGGTGGCATCTTGACTCAGGCCGAGCGTGGACAGTAGTGAAATGACGGACAGGATTTTCCTCATCATGAAAAATGCGCAGGAATCATTCACGCTTGGGCAGGTGCAGGCAATTAGTTTCCGTTTGGCCAAGCTCCTATTTCAGGCGCAACTTTGGCCAAGCGCCGTTGTTCCATAGCATTGCATCGCTCGCGGGCGGTGTTTATTTTCTTTCCCGTTCGATGAACCTTCAGCGGCTGTTGTTGATTTCGATTGTGGCAAACCTGGTTTGCCTCGCCGGTCTGTTTTGGCTGATCACCGGCCAGCAGCAGTCCGCCGGGCCAAGCCAGGCGGCGCCGGTGGCCGCGCCGGCGGCCCCAAGCCAAGCGCCTGGCCAAGCGGAGGCGGTCGAGCGGATCGTGCGCGAGGTCGAGCCGTTTCACTGGAGTCAAATCGAGTCCAACGACTACAAGACCTACGTTAAGAACTTGCGGGATATCGGTTGTCCAGAGGAGACCATCCGCGATCTTGTGAAGCAGGACCTCGACAAGTTTTACGATCAACGCAAGGCGGACATTTTATCCAAGGCACCCGCCCGCAAGGAATACTGGAAGACAGGCAATCCGAGCGCACTTTCCCAGCCTTCCGGCGCCACCCGCTCGCAATTGGCCCAGCTGGACCGTGAGAAAAACGAGGTGCTCGGCGACCTGTTTGGCCAACAGGGCGTGGCGGCCATCAACCGGCCCAGCCCGCTGGCCCGCGCCCGCTCGCAGGCAAAGAGCGGCTACGCGATGGATTTTATTCCGGAGGAAACCAAGGCAGAGCTGAACACCCTCGAGCGAGAGTTTGGCAGCCAGTTGCTCAAGAAAATGGCCCAGGGCGCAAGCGACGCACAGGACATGGCCGAGATTCGCCAAATGCGGGAGGAGCGCGACGGCCGCATCGCCAACATACTGACCCCGGATCAAAAAATGGAATACGACCTGCGCAAGTCTCCCACCGCGGCAAACTTGCGGCTGCAGATGGACGGATTCGATCCGTCCGAGGACGAATTCCGCGACATCTTCGCGGCGCGCAAGTCGTTCGATGACGAGTACGGCGTTGTGCCTGGGGCGAGCATTTCACCGGTTGATGCCGAGGTCCGCCAACTCGCGGAGCAGGAAATGAGTGAGCAGATTCGCTCCTCGCTGGGGGATGATCGTTTTCAGGATTACATGCGCCAGACGGATTACGACTACAAGTCGATCCACAAAATCACCGAGAGGCAGGGGCTGGGGGAGAACATCTCTGCGCAGGTGTACCAGATGAAGGGCGGCGCCGAGGAGCTTGCCCGGGAGATACGCATGAACCCCGGTTTGTCCATCGAGGAGCAGCAGATGCAGCTGGGCCAAATTCGCAACGAGACCTCCCGCAGCATCGAGTCGATGCTCGGGGGGCAGGGGGCGGTGGCGTTGCAAAACCAGGCCGGCGGGCGGAACTGGCTCAACAACCTCGGCCGCGTTAACCCGCTCCCCATCGTCAAGCCGACCTTCCAGGTCATCACCAGCGGTGCCCCCAACCCGTAAGATTTATACGGTACTGGTTATTCCGGCGTGACTAGGCGCAGCGCGCCCGGCAGCAACTCGATCGCTGCCGGGGTGGTGCCGATGATGTCGCCGTCGGCCTGGATTTCGGCGGGCGGCACGGCATCGATCTCGAGGCGTTTTCCGGTGAAGTAGTCCACGCGCTTATCCTCGACGTAGCGGCCGCTCAGGATGCTCGGAAAGCGTCGTACGATCTGCAGCCGGCCAAGCGCGCCCACCAGGCTGATGTCCAGCAGGCCGTCGTCCGGCTGTGCGCTGGGGGAGAGGCGCATCACGCCGCCCCCGGCGAACTCGGTGTTGCCGGCGCATATCTGAAACATCATCTCCTGTTTTTCTTGGCCGTTCCACTTCACTGTAAACTCCGGTGCGCGAAAGCTGGCGAGCGCACGAAATAAACCAACCGAGTAACTGAAGCGCCGACCGAAGATTCGCTTCACGCGTGGACCGGTTTTGCGGATCACCTCAGCGGCAAAACCGGCGGCAACAAAAAGCAGCGCATGTCGCGTGACCGACTCCCCATCCCGGATCAACTGTACGCGGATGATATCAAGCGTCCGGGTGTTGCCGTTGGCCAGGGCATCGATGGCGGTTTTAAAATGGGCCAGGCCGAAGGTCAGTGCAACATCGTTGCCGGTGCCGACCGGTAGCGTCGCGAGGGCGGGGCGCTTGCCCGGCTCGATAGCCATCAGCCCGTTGGCCACCTCATTGACCGTGCCGTCGCCTCCCAGCGCAGCGACGATTTCGAAATCGGGAGCATTCGACTTGGTCAGGAGCGTGGCATGTCCGGCGGATTCGGTGAGCTCAGCGGTTACCGTATGGCCAAGCGAGGCCAAGTGCTCCTCGGCTTGGGCCAGGCGCCGTTCCCCCCGGCGCCGCCCGGACGCCGGGTTGGCGATGAGCAGGATGCGCTTGGCAGCCATGTCCGGCGGTCAGCTCACCTTGCCGATCCAGTCGCGGGCGATGGCCTGCAAGTCACCGTGGCCGTTGGCCTGTCCGGTGTCTGGGGCGAAGTGAATCCGCTCAAGGTCACGAATGATGCCCTGCAACTGGTCGCGATGCGGGGCTGCCAGCGACTTTGGCCGATCGGCGTCAATACGTTGCAGTAGGTCGATGACGGCAAACGGCGTGCAAACGTCCGGCACACGATACACCGGTGGCGCGGCCAGGCTGTCGTCGCGCTTGGCCAAGCGCCACGCGCCAAGGCCAAGCAGCAGCACCAACGCGCCGCCGCCGATCCACGGCCAGATCGGCGCGGGGCCCAGCACGATGCCGGCCAGCGCCAGTTCACTGTCCACCTCCACGAGATCGGCGTCGCTGTATTGTTTGAAAACCGCCTTGGTCACCAGTTCGGTCGGCTCCGGAAACTTGAACGTGAGCGACTTGCCGGCGTCGTCGCCTGGCTTGAGCGTGAGCAGCCAGGTGCGCTCGCTCACGGCATTGACGCCTGCTGCGCCGGAATCAACCCGGGCAATGGACAGCCCCTGGTCATCGGTCTTGGCAATCTCGAAACCGGGGATGTCGAGCTCAACCAGCTTGTCGATCGATGGCGTGAGGCCCTTGCCGGTGGCGTGCAGCTCGAGCGTCAGTTCTTCGTTCTCGCCGGCCAGCCGGGCGTCGAGCGTCTGCGTCAGTTCCAGCTTGTCAACCGGGCGGGCGGGGGCGGTCCCGGGGCGCGCATCGACGATCTGCGTTGCGGTGGTCACCGGCAACAGCACCGGGCCGAGCGAGTCGTAAAAATCGAGATCCATCTGTAGTTCCGGGATGCGGTCCACCGAGGCGTCCTTGGCCTTGAGCAGCACGTAGGCCAGAGGCGTCTCTCGCCAGCCTGGTTGGCCAATGGTGAGCGACTGGGTCTTGGTGTCGTGAAAGGTGATCGACTGCACTTCGAAGTTGTCGCCAAGTTTTTCGCCAAGGTGTTCCTCGAGATCGTCGCGGGGCGCCTGGCGCTGGCCGGGGTAGCGCGGGTAAAAATACGGGGTGCCGGTGCTGCTGCCACCGACGAGGTAGCGTGCAAAACCGCCGGCCTCGCGCTCGATGTCGCTCGTGTGCCGCAGGCCGATAAACAGGCCGAACGGTTCGGTGTGACCGATCTCGTCGCTACCGTCGATGTGGGCCACCAGTTCCACCTCATCGAGCAGGTCGTTGTAGTGCTGCACCAGTTCTCGTGCCGATTCGCCGGCAGGATGATCCTCGAGCACGGCGAGGGAGGCGCGAAGGTAGCGCGGCTTCAACTCCGGCGTCAGCCGGCGCGACGTGTTGGTCACCGACTCGCCGAATGCCTTCAGGTGCCCCTCCGAGTCCGGCAGCACAAGGATGGCATCGCGAATTTTTTGTAGGTTGCTGATTTCCGGAATCTGCTGGCGAGTGACATACGACAGGTCGCTGGCACCGAGGTTGGAGTTGAACCAAAGCTGGAAAACGAGTGGGTTGGGCTTATCGGCGGCCACGGAGGTTTGCAGTGTGTAGAGCGCGGCAGCTTCGCTGAAGTCTTCGAACGCCGCCTCGCGGTGCTTGACGTACACATCGAGGTCGGCCTTGTTGCCGTACTGGTATTCGGCAAGGTCGAAGTTGGCGGCGGCCTGTTGCAGCCTGAGCTGCCAAACATCCGGCTTGGCCTTGAGTCCGGCGTTGAGCAGCGCCAGCAGCGTATCGTAACCGGCCAGCACCTCGGCCTTGATCTGCGACTCGCCGCGCTTGGTGCCGGCCTGCTGCTGGATCTGCGGCGCGCGCCACGAGGTGGCGAGGCGCTGGCGCATGGAGTTCACCAGCGTCGCGAGCGACTCGACCGGCATTTTTTCCGGCTCGCCGAACACCTGCCTGATGTCGTCGAGCTTGTACACCTCGGCGAAGCTGTGCGCGCCCTCGAAGGCGGTGACGATGGCCCGCGGCTTGGGCGGATCGATTGGCAGCCTGGCCAGGCGCCTGAGAATCTCGTCCAGTTCGCGCAGGTTGCGCTTTTGTTTCGCCCGGGTGAGCGGCGTGCCGCTTGGCCGCGGTGGGATGTAAACCGACACACCAACAGTGGGCATGCGAGGCTTTGCGCCACCGTTGGGGTTACGGGACTGTGCCCAGCCACCGAGCAGTTTGTCGGCAATGCGCTTGGCCAATGACGGGTCGAGTTCGGCCAGGCGTTCGATCTCATCGAGCGCCTCGACAGTTTTCCTGTTCTTCAAGAGTGTTTCGGCGAGGGCAGCCATGACACGGGTGCGGCGGCTTTCCGGCAGGGCGGCGAGCCAGTCGGCTCCCGGGGCGTGCTCGATGACGAGCGCCGGGGCGATCGGTTTGTAGCGGCTGGAATTTTGCTGGGCCAATCGGCGTTGCTGCTCATACACCGGGTCATAAATCGTCGAGCTGCGATTCACGATTATTTGTGAATTTTTCGCGGTGTTCTCGGCTTCGACGAGCCACGCCTCGGCGGCGATGGTCAGCGGAAGCTGCCACTTGGCCAGGTTGCCGCCGTCCGCGTCCAGCAGCGCGCCGATAATCTGCTTGAGGCTGCGCAGGTTTTCACCGCGTGCGGAAAAGTTGGTGCTGCGCACATTGCGCTGCACATCAGACTGGACGAGTTGGATCAATTTCAACCCCGGCCCACCTTCACGGAACTGCCCGCTCATCCAGTCCTCGGCCCTGGTCTTGGGCAGTTTCGCGATGAGCGAAAAGCCGCGCTTGATGCCGTCGAGCCGCTTGGTGTCGTCCTCAATGGTTGCGATCAATTTTTCGTTGGCCTTCCACGCGGCGGACAAGTTGGGCGGACTCGGCTGGCCGCTCCACAGCTTGTGCAGCAGGTCGGCGCGCATCTCGAGTGCCCAGTCCTCATCGCTGTCCGGCACAAACTTCAGCGCGATCCTGGCTTGGGATTTGGTTGCCAATGGTTGCAGTAGTTGCGCGGCACGCTTGCGGCCGTCCAGTGTGTCGGCGCCGAACCGGCCGATGCCGGCCTCGAGCCGCTTGGCCAGGCGCGACAGGTTTGGCTGGCCCACGCCGCGCAGCAGGTTGGCCAGCGAGGCGATGTCGGCATCGTTGGACTCGGTCGGGGCTAGTTTCAAAATCTCGACGAAATCCTCCTGCGTGAGCATCGGGCGAGGCTTGTTGGTGGGACGCGTCGGGATCGGCGCGCCGCTCGGCATCGGCGGTATGCTGGCCGGTGGCGGTGGAGTGGAGGAACCGGTGGCGGGTGTCCGGAGCAGGGCAGTGATGAGGTGGCGGTACGCCTTTTCGGCGGAGCCGTCGAATGGTAGTGACTGGATGTGTTTGCCCAGTTCCTCCCAGCGTCCGGCGTTGGCCAGGCGCCGGAAGCGCTCCGCCGCCGCCTTGGCCTTGTCCTTTTGCGGTTCGGCTTTTTTTGTCAACTCATCGAGCGCGTTGAGGATACCGTCCGGCGTGCGGTCAAACTTCACCGCCGTCAACGCGGCGTGCAGCTTTTCCTGCGGTGTCTTTGGCTTGGGTGGGGTGGTTGTCTTGCGGGCTGTTGGCGGCGTGCCGCTGCGGTTGGGGGCGATTATTGGTTGGGGAGTCCTTGCCGGGGCCGTGATGGCGCCTTTTGCCGGCAGACGACGAATCGACTTTGGGGGCACACCGGGCTTCACCCTGACGGCGGGAGTTAAGATGGTTCTCGGGCTTGGCTTGGCGGGCGCTTGGCCAAGCGCAACGAACGGCAGCAGGCCCAGGCCAAGCGCAAGAAGGGTGAAGCGGCGTGTCATCTCGGAAGTTCCTTTGGAGCAAAAAAGAGCCGACTCACGTCGGCTGCTTTGGTTCGAAATTCAAATTGACGTTCAACCGATCAGGAGCCTTTGCCGTCGGGGCGTTTGCCGACGCTGGCTCCGCGGGCGTCCTCCTTCTTTTTCATGGCCTTGGGCTTGTTGCTCTTCTTTTGTCCTCGGCACTTCGAGCAGACGTTCTTGTTGCCCTCACACTTCTTTGGCAGCGGCAAGGCCTGCACCTCGGACAAATCCATGCGGGCCAGCCGCACGACGGCCTCGAGGTTTTTCTGGTGATCCTCCGATGCCTTGGCGTCGGTCTTGGCGGTTTGCTCGGCGAGCAGGCGGAAGTTCTGGCGCGCCTTCTCGAGCGGCTCCTTCCATTCCTCCTTCTCGGCCAGCTCAAGGCGCATCAGCCAGCCGGTGTAGTACTGCGCGCTGGCGAGTGAGGAGCGAACCTTGCTCTCCAGTTCACTGTCGTCGCCCCTGGCGGTCTCGTCGAGGAGATGCTCCATCGAAAGCATGGCTTCCGGCAGTTCGCCGACGTAGATGCGGGCATTGGCGCGGGCGAGTTGCAACTGCTGCCGCTTGGCGGTCTCGGTATCAGGCAGGGCGGCGAGGGCGTCGTTATAGGCATCAATCGCCTGTTGCCACTGCTTCTTGGCCTCGAAATCCAAAGCGGCTTGGATGTTTGCCTTGGCTTCCTCGCGCGCGAGTCCGGCTTGGCCGGGGCCGAAGTGGTAGGCC
>MPMA02145344.1_pt1 | contig 12332 bp, 5 predicted proteins | sample 1617361 | NCBI WGS metagenome assembly MPMA02 (sample SAMN05944807, study PRJNA350692) | marine metagenome | biome: marine; feature: ODZ; material: water; isolation source: 180 m water sample filtered on 0.2 um supor filter | place: Pacific Ocean | collected 2012-04-08 | depth 180m m | reverse complement strand
ATAAGGCCTTATATCGATTTATATGGCCATCCGGGTCAGAAACCAATAGCGCCATTATTTACTTCCAATCATCGCCCGCCCGCCAAAGATTCCATTTCTGAACTTAAACTGCTATTACCCTGTAAAAATGTTCCGGTACCTGAACGTGCTCTCCTTTTACCAAATGCTCCCCGGAACTACAGGAATGGTACACATAGGGGCATTGATTTTTATGTCAACTGGGGATCTCCGGTCAGGTCGGTGGCAGATGGTGTTGTAATACGCGCTGATCAGCATTATGAAGAAGTTCCGTCTGAGTTCAGAAAAAAATTATTGTCAGAGGCTAAACAGTTAGGACATACACCGTCTGATGTATTTGAACATATTTTAGTGGGCCAATCCGTTTATATTGATCATGGATTTGATTTGGTATCCGGTTATCGGACAGTATCAATATATGCCCACTTATCCCATGTAAAACCAGAAATAAAACCGGGTGAATTAGTTGCTAGAGGTCAAGTGATTGGGCTTTCTGGGAACAGCGGTACAGAGCAAAGTACTTTGGGGACCCGTAAAGGTGCTCATCTTCACTGGGAACTGATTTTACAGGATGCTGGAGGGGAATATTACCTTGGACAGGGGGTTAAGAGTGATTTGTTATATATACTCCTAAAAGATATTTTTAATAATTAAGGTTATTCTACATCAACTATATTAATTGGAGATTAGTATTGTTTTTATTTTAGTAGCTATATAGTCGTAAAGTTAAAGTATGAAAATAATTTATTTCCTCATAAAAAAAGCTCCTGCAAGAGGAGCTTTTTTTATTTTAAGAGTTGTTTTCTAAAGTGCTTTAGAAGGCGACCTTTAGTGAGTAAACCATATTATTATCAAAATAGTCTACTACGGATCGTTGTGCAACTTCCAGAGATACAACCATGTTTCCAATGGGATAGTTAATTCCTGCGCCAAATGACGTTCCAAAATTTGAACCGGCATATTCATCCCAATCGCCTTGATCAATATCATCAGGTTTTTCATCGTCAGTGCTTGCCATGGCTATTGCGCCACCAACCCAAACAGACGAGGCACCAAAGGCGAGATTATATTCACCTCCGAGGCGAGTTTGATTGTTTGAAAAACTGTTGTTATTGAAGGAAGCCATAAGGGAAAGGTTAGGAATCACTTCATAGTTGATTGACATGTTCAATTCTGCTGGCATTTCAAATCCTTCCGAAACAATTTGGAAACTTTCATCCAGTGTTCCTTCACCTGTTTCTTCAGGTGTATGTTTCTGTTCAAGGTCTGAACCTGCATATTGCATTTTTGAACCCAGGTTGCTCAGCATAACACCGATTTTTACCGGTAATTTGTCAAAACTGTACTGAACACCCAAATCCACACCAAAACCGGAAGCAGTCGTCCGCATAACACGTTCTTGAACGAATTTAAAATTCACCCCAAAACGCATACGGTCAGCAAACGCTTTTGACCACGAAGCACCTACAGTCATGAAATCAGGTGAAAATGTTTCACCTGTTCCTTCCGTATTTTCTGCAGATGTTCTGACAATATCTCCAAAATCAAACGATTTGATGCTCAAGCCAAAAACACCTGTTTTACCAGCATTGGCAACAAGGGCAGCGTAGTTTACATCAATGTCCGCAAGATAGGACATATTTGAAAATACTGTTTCGAATGATTTATCGAAATTCGATGCACCGGCAGGGTTATAATAAAGCGCGTCAACGCCACTAACAGTTGCAAGATTTGCACCATTTAATGCAATTCCATGTGCTCCCACAGGAACTGACAATTGCATTGCACCTGCTGTGCCTCTCGACTTAATTGTCCCAGCAAAGGCTGTAGCAAGTAAAGCACCTGCAACAACTAGACTCGTGTATTTTGTTTTCATTGTTTTTCTCCTTTTGCTGCTGTTAATAGACGTCTATGCGTTCTTCAGGTTGAATAACAGCTAGTTTAAGTATTTGATCACCAGAATCCGTGTGTATGTGAGCAATGTACATTCCACTGGCAACTGGTATATTGAAGTTGTTAACTAAAGCCCATACTTCATATTGTGTCCCATCATCATGAACGATCTTTTTGACTAATTCACCTGCGAGATTAAATATGCGTATCGTAGCGCTACCCTCTTCAGGAAGGTGTGTAAATGTAACACGTCTTTCAAGAGGCGATCTCTCTTCCGGATTGTAAGCAAAGTATGGATTTGGCCAAACGTTAATGTTTTTTGGATCATATGCAGCATCGCCTGTCTTATAAGTTGATGTACTTATGGTAAAAACATCGTTAGCCGCATTTGGTTTGGTAGTAACTATGCGGAATACAGTACCAGTTTCAGGTATCACAGCATCCACATTGTCAGGGAATGTAGGATCTTCTACATCGCCACCATTCCAATTCGCGAAGGTCATATTTTGCAGTACGACAGATGTGATCTGTCCAGGCGCTCCTAGATAACCAGGACTTGAGGCCCAGATGTAGCCTGTCTGTGCACCATTTGAAAATGGATCATCTGTAAGAGCAGCTATAATAGCCTCATAACCACTTGTTCCAGGTTCTTGTAGATAATGCTCCAATACATAGAAACCTTCTAAGTATGGATCATTAGTTGCACCTGAAATAGCATGATCGCCGGGAGCTAAGTCCCAAACGCCATTACCATCATCATCCCAGTACATGGGCAACAATTGGAAATCATCTGCTGGGTCTGCGGCGACACCAATATTCCAAACTTCCATCGGGACATCAATGAATACACCGTTAGCATCATCCCACATTTTTCCACCGGTTTCGGTAAAGCGAAACTCAAAATCGTCTGGAATTAGGTGCGAAATACCACCATTTGGATTTCCATAACCAGCCACGTAACGAGTGACGTACCCAAGGAAATCCTCGTAGGCTTTATTAGAAGTGTTACTCGTAGTGATAAACCAGGTTGATCCGTTGGATTGCTGATTCCCTATATTTTCTCTACCCATACCAGGATACCCATAATAATCGGCTGCAGCTCCGGCATAACCTTCGATAGCACCACTAGCATTATGGGTAGCGTAGAAATCCTTAAATTCCTCTGGTGGACCACTTACCATTATCTGTAATCCCTCAACAATCGGGTTTGCACCTTCACCAACCGTTTCCCCGGTTTCCATATCTAAGCCGCCCTGAATGGGATTGCCCGAAACCAGTAGTGAACTGGTGGTGGTGTTGTTCAAGTCCCAGACAAGGGTTGTACTATCGGAATTAAGGTGAAACGAAACTTGATATTCATCACCTGTAACCGAATACGGATCAACGACCACCGCAACAACTGCTCCATCTGAAGCACCTGCACCATGTGTAGCAGCGATAGACGATGAACCATAACTTGTCTCGGGTTCATCTCGCGTGGTTGCAATTTGAGGCCGTATTGTCATTATTTGCATTGAACTTTCTAATGTTCTCGGAATTCCATAGGGATTATATCCATAAGAAGTGACTGCAAAGTAATACGCTCGATTGGTCTTCAGCGGAATTCCAGCATTTAAGCCATCTGTATCAATTTCAAGACTACGTTTAATACCGCTATCAGATCCAAATTGTACTCGACGATTAATAGTTTCACCAAGAACCGGGTCAAATACATCATCAAAAATTTCCGTAATTCCATCCATCAAATCATAGGTAGCTAATCGTTTGACAGCTCCTTGACCGGATTCGGTTTCTATTTGATAAACATTGTATCCCTGAAAAGTAAATGAAGTATTTTCACCTTCAAAAGTGGTGTCAATGTTATCTACTATCTGAATAAATGAATAAGTCGTATCTAGTGTAATCGTTGTGTCGGTTCCTACAATTGAAGTATCTGATGTTACACCAAATGTAATATCCGTAACCCACGTTGTATCAAACGAAACAGGAACAGGAAGTTTGTCAATAACATCAACCGCTGTGTAGCTTTCTACTGCATTCACACCATCATCCCAATTAAGAACAATATAGTCTTTTGCAGTACTTACAGCAACGTTAGGCGATGTTGGAGAAGCAGGTAGCGCAAACTGAATATCATATGCAAGCTGTGCTAATTGATCTGCCTGTTTTAAAGCCGTAACTGATGTCAACGCATCACTCCCGCGAGCAATTAACATACCAAATACAACTTCTTGTGAATCACCATCTGCCAATGTAAAAGGACCTGCATTCATTAAGAAACGGCGGTCACCGGAAGCGTGATCATCTGAGTCAACCCATACACCGTCACCGGCTCCTGTATTAAGGTTTGGGTCGTCCGGATGGACAAACATACTTACTTCACCTGTTTCAGAATTAACAAATGGAGAACCATCGCGTAAAAAACCTGACATATAATTATATGCTTCTTCTGCGCTATTTGGATCCGTATAAACAGGGTCACCATTAATATATTTAGTAAAGGAACTCATTCCTAAATTTTTATATCCCGGTATATTTCTTCCAAAAGCAAATGCTGTGTCACCAGCAGATGCTACAATGGGTCCCTGGAAAAAGTCATATCCAATAGCCGGTGCATCAGTACCATAATCTCCATCAGCTCCATCGTTATAGCAAAATCCTAGACTAAGGGTTGTGTCACATCCAACGAAGTCGTCTCCAGCATCACCTAAATCTGGATCTGCCCACAGTCCAATAATGGTAGAGTCAACATCAGTTCCACCTTTATTTATCATTAGAGCTTTAACAAACATCATATCGCCAAAGGCATCTGGTCTGTCGTAGCCCCAAATGGTCATTTGCACTTCAATACCAATTGGTAATGTGCTGAAAATGGAGTGTTGAGCTTGATCCGCATCATTCATTACCCACCAAATTACTTGGTCTCCGATGAATTCAGGATGATCGTTGCCATTGGGTAGTGGATCGTATGAACCATCACCATCCACATCAACCCAGGGGGCACCCAGATCAACGGGCCAGTTCTGGAAATCATCGCTTGCCAACGGATCTGCAAGGTCGCTTTTATTCACAATATAGAGCTGGTGTTCTGAAGCCCCTGCATCGCCACCCCAAGGTCCGGCAACAAACTCAGGACCATATTCACCAACTGCAGTTCTAATGTCACCATTTACCTTACCGGCTATCCATAGACCCGAAGCATAATTAATATATTTATGGGAACCTTTGGGCCATTCCATGCCTGAGTGTCCCGTTATTCTATGGGATACCAGCATACCGTTATTTTCCAAATCATCTCGGATGCGATTCCCATCAAATTGTCCGGAATCTGCTTTGTATAATGGACCTGGCAAATTCCTCATACCTCTCTTTTCTGCTACTAACCATGTAGTCATCATGGATAAGAGCAAGGTAAAGAACAATACGTTTTTAATCTGTAAATACTTTCTCATGATTTTCACCTCTTATTCTTTGAAATTATAAGCTGTATGCTAAACCAAACCGGATCATTCGAGGGGTATCCCATCGACCGGGGTTTTTCAGCCTGTCTTCATAAAATGATGCACCTAAAGGATTTCCTTTAACCCAGGTTTGTCCTTCACTAGTTGCGAGCCATCCATCTTCACCTGTAGAGCCTGTACCTTCATATACACTGTTTACGTTTTCTGCATTCAGTGCATTCATGATAAGAACATAGGCTGTTAAGCCTGTTCCGGCAATATCAGATAGATTGATTCTGATATCCATAGTTGTTGTCCATGGCTTATAGGAAGAATTGATTCCTGCAACAGGTTGATACCATCCACGGCCAAAAACTGCAGACTGCATGACAGACGGGGTATAAGCAGTTCCACTACCAAATTGATAGAGAGCATTTACACCCAGGTTAAAAAGTCCCGCCACTTTACCGGCTTGATAATCTACCATAACAGAACCCGTATGGCGTTGATCATAATCAAGAGGGTTTACGGATGTTGGATAATTATCACCAATCCAGGCAATATTGAAGTTTGTTGCCGGATCAGAGCCTGTTCCGTTTGCCCACTGCATTGTATAGTTCACATCAATCAACACACCGCGCATCCGTCGCATTTTCAAGGCGGTTGATAATCCTTTCACAACACCATAATCACCATTTTCATATTGGGCCCAACTAAACTCTGCGCCATCAACCATGGCCCCTTGACGATTGGACATGGCTGTATAATCACGAACTTCTTTGTAATAACCCGTTATATCCACAGCGGCAAAAGCACCCAATTGCTGTGCAAAACCAATCTCATACTGTGTTGTACGTTCCGGTTTTAAACTTCCATTTGGGGATACAGTCATATTCCCCTGGCTTAGGTTTGCAGCAAAATGTGAATCAGACAAGTACAATCTGCTCAAAATGGGGTGCTGAACGAATTTCCCATATTGTGCGTGTAATACCGTTTGATCCGTTACAGGAAATGTAACACCAACTCGTGGAGATATATACGTATATGGATCAACTGTTGAATATCCGGACGCTTCATGATCAATCCGACCTCCGTCTAAATAAATTGCATTCCATGATTCTGGCGCTTCGGATCCAAAATTGAAACTATCATAACGAAGACCAATGTTCAATACAAGGTCTTCCAATTCAATTTTATCTTGGATATATGCACCCAAAATTACCGGCTCACCGGGAGCGGTTGAACCGGTAGTTGCATTATAACTGTCTGCTTCATTGCCTTGCTGGTCATAACCAATATTCATGGTATAGGCATTCCGATACAATGTATATAGCCAATCCGCATCACTCGTGCTCTGTCCTGATTGCGAAGCTTTATCATATCCTTCGGCAATCTCCATTGGTTGAGCCAGACGATAATCCCGAATGGTATGTTTTCTCCATTCGAAACCTGTTTTAATCTCATGGTTCCCCATTTGATTTAAATAATCAGCTTTGGCGCCGATATAACTAATATTATTTTTTCTGTATTCATCATACACGCCGCCATAATTGCTAAAATATGCGAAATCTTCAACGGCGAGCGGGTTTGAACCCCAGTCACGTAATTCTTCATTACCAGCAGCGTTTGGGTCTCCATAATCCATTATTGCGTCTTTATGGCGATGATCACCAAGTTCCCGGCTAAAGTTATAAGAACTGAGATTAATTTTTGCATAAGATGTTGAACCTAATCGCAAAGTAAAATTGGCATAAGCCGATTGTGTAGTAGATTCATACCACGGGGTGTTCTCTGTATTTAGGAGCGTATATGAATGAGGGTAATCTCCTTGGCTCATGGTAATACTTTCTCCCAAGTCTCCTCGAGAATCTTTCGATGTAAATGCACCGCCAACTTTTACACTGAATGCTTTCGTATCGAAAACCAAATTTCCGCTGAATGCATCACGAGTTAACCCGGCATTTTCTTTGGCGCCGTACAAACGCTTGTAATCAGAATAAATCAATGCAGTTGAATCACTGGTGGGGTCCACCAAAACAGTGAATCCACTTTCATCGGCTTCTGCGTCTGCTATCGTTGCGGAATCGCCTACCGCATCTCGAGTCATAGCAGGAAAGTAAGAAACTGAAGGACTGGCATCATTCATTTTGGTCTGCTCATAACTGCCAAAATACTTTAAATTGCCGCCTAGTGGGCCACCAACATTAAAACTCATTAAATTGTAGCCATAGCTGTGCAGAGCATCTTTATCTTCTGATGCTTCATCACCAAGGTCCATTACATATTCTACACCCATTGAAACTTTTTCACCACCGGTACGCGTGGTTGTGTTAACAACACCTCCATTTGAATTACCAAATTCTGCATCAAAACCGCCAGACTGGAATGAAATTTGTTCCATGGCATTATTACTAACCACTCCTGTATTACCTAATGTAAAAGGATTAACCGTGTAAACACCATCCACATAATATGCCATATCGCCGCTACGGCTGCCGCGAACATATATTGCACCACCACTACTGACGGCTCCCGTTTGCAAAGACACTAAATTTTCAATGCCTCGGATAGCAACATTTTGAATGATATCTTTATCAATAGTTCTTGTTGTGTTTGTAGCAGACGTATTTATAATAGGTCTTTCTGCAACAATTTCAACTGCTTCACCTTCTAAAGCAGCTATTTCTAATGAGAAATCTAAATTTGTAGTTAAATTTACAGAGATACTCACATTTGTCATTGTAACACTTTTGTATCCAATGTAATCCACTCGTACGGATTGGGCTCCAGCTGGTACATCTAATATAAAGTATTTACCATTGGCATCAGTTGCGCCACCATTGCTTGTTCCTACAATACTTACGTTGGCACCAGCAAGTGGGGCACCTTCTTCGTTTAAGATTGTACCAGAAACTTTTCCGCTTGTTTGCGATAGCAACATAGTTGGAAAGATAACCAAGGCCATCGTTAAGGTAAGTAGCTTTTTCATAAACTAACCTCTCTTGTTTTATTTAAGAATTAATCCCAATTCTACACATGTAGAATTGGGATTTTTTATTTATTGAAGTAATTATTGATAACAACATACTGTTATTAGCGCGGTGAAAGTATACTATATTTTAATATAGTCCTACTATTTATTTTTACGAGTATTGTATTCGAATTATACAATTCTAATACTAAATAAGTTATACAAATAATTTGATTAAATTTTATATGAACATTTACAAAATTAAATTTATTCTCATGATTATTCCACAAAATAAAGTATATATTTTATTATTGTTTGTCACTATCGGCTATTCATCCCCTATTATAAGCGGGAAAGTGGTCGATATTAACACAAATGATGGAATTGCCGGTGTCCATTTAATCATTATTGATTCTACTTCTGGAACAACATCTGATGCCTCCGGATTCTTCAATTTTGAGTGGTCGGGTAATTTCCCGATCAAAATTCAAGCCTCTCATATAGGATACAAATCAAAAGAAATCATCGTGCTTAAACCTGGAAACATATGGATCGGTTTGAAAACCAAAGTTATAAAAGGTGAAGAAGTAATTGTTATAGGTGAGAAAGCATTTAGCGGAAAAGAAGTCTCCAGCGGTGTTGAACATATTGATCTAAAAAATGTAACCACTCAGGGTTTCCGTGACGTAAGCGAAGTTATAGATAAAATGGGCAGCGTTGTTATTTCTACAACTGAAACAGGTCATCAAACGATTAGTATTCGCGGAGCAAATGCCAACGAGGTAGCGGTGTTTCTTGATGGTGTTAAAATGAACCGCCCTCTTGATAGTGTTGCGGATTTATCATATATAGATATTAATTCTTTAAATAGTGTAGAAATTATTAAAGGGGGTAATGGTGTTTTATCCGGCGGAGGTAATTTTGGTGGAACGGTGAGATTAATTTCAAAAAATCCAATTAATAATTCAATTACAGTTTCACGAAACATGGGCTTAACAGATGAGCGGGATCAAGACCTGTCTGGTGAGTTAAACTTGCGAACAGGTTTACTCGGCTTTAGCGGCAGATTTTCTGGTAAATCCAGACTGTTCGACGGCAGATCATTATATACAACCTTATTTTCGAATATTTCGGTATTAGCAGATGTTCCAAAAGGAAAAATAACCGCTAGGCATATGAACCTCTCAAATTCATTGAAATATCCATCTGGATCAATAAATTCATCTGACAGTCTTTCAATGAGTCAACTTACATATAATGGACAGTTGTTAAATATTAAAGGATTAGATATTTCCTTCGGGAAACGAGAGTGGCGGTGGACAGATGCTTTTTTTGATAACATTGATCGAAAACTATCAGAAGATTCGTATAGGGCGTGCATCTCTAAATCCTGGCTGTGGAAACAGTGGGGCGGAACACTTCAATTGGAACAAGAACAGTTAAATTTTGATGGTCGAAATGAAATAAGCTCATTAGACTCTTTACACTACTTTAAAGATTATATAGATCTTCAATCCATTGATAAAGCCTGGGCGGGTGTTTTGCAATATACAGCACGAGCAGATGATCCAAGGCTGGATTTGATTCGGTGGGAACTGGGAATTAGAAATGGAAATATCGAATATCAACACAATCAAAAAATTTCTGAATATAATACTACACTCGTTCGCGCCAATCATTATGACGCTGAAAATAGTAAAAAACTGAAATCGTTTCGACTGGGTGTATTTGTAAAAGGCGCCGGTAAATATTTTGAATACAGTTTATTTTTCAACCAAGGATGGAATAAACGTTTTCCCACACTAAATGATCAATTCCTTTGGTATACGTCTCATAATGAAGATGTATTATTAATGTACGACTTAAATGATGAAGAAATTGAGTGGCTCTATTCTGTTTGGTCATCAGACAGATTGATCTCTGAACATGTGTCTACAACTGAGGTGGGATGGTCAGTATTATGGGATAAAAATACAATTGCTCCTATTAATAAATGGGAAATGAAGGGAAGTATCTTTCGAAATCATTTTATTGAAAAAATATCCTATCGACAAATGGGTGATGGGCTATTAGTACCCTACAATACAACGATAGCATCTATCAATGGTATGGAAATAAGTATGGATGCAACAATGTTGGGAATATTTCGCGGTATAATGGTTATTCAGGGAAATGCGGCTTTGATGAACTTCAGTAATTTGAATGTATTCCCAAACAAACCGCAATCATTAGCAGCCGCCAGCATCAATTGGCGACGAGGAATTCTAAACATTAATATCAGCCATATTTTTGAAGGTCCAAAAATGATTCATAAAGGCGGAGTGGTTTTTTACCAATCGGAAAATCTAAATAACACAAATATGACCATTTCTCTTTTGAAAACAATTTGGAAATTTGATATTGGACTTACATACACCGTTCGTAATGTTTTGTCGACCCAAAATACAACAGTTAATTATTCTAACTGGTCTGCAGCGGATCCGTTTAATTATTATGATTCTCACAGAAAATTACTTTCATTAAAAATTAGTTTTATTAATTGAATAAATTAGATAGCATGAAAAAATCTCTATTTTTATCAGCATTAATATTTCTCTCCTGCGAATGGCCATTTGAAACAACATCAACAGACGAGGATTCATTATTTAACGTAAGTATTTCTCACGAAATAACACGAATTGTTGATTCAGCTGCTGTTGAAATTTCTTGGAGTGGAATCACTATTGAAGATTTTTCCCATTTTATTATTGAAAGGAAATCAGCAACGGAGATTGAATGGAAAAAACGGACTGTTATTTCAAATCCTGCTATAACTTTTTATACAGATATGGTAAATGATGATACAACATTTTATTATCGGGTAGGGATTTCAGATATAAATGAAAATATCCGTTGGGGAAAAGATTCAACAACCATACCCCTTACTAAAGCATTATTTGTTCCTGATGATTATGATAACATACAAAGTGCGTATTCAACACCAATTACAGATGACGGTGATTCTATAATTGTATCACCCGGAGAATATACCGGTTCATTGGGGCTCCTTGGAAAAAATGTTGTAGTTAAATCAACTCATGGCTTCACAGAAACATTTATTATCGCTGATAATTATAGTCGCTGTGTCAATATAAATAAAGGTGTGCTTCAGGGTTTTTTAATTACCGGCGGGGCACCTACCGGAAACACCGCTTCCGGTGGCGGCGTTTATGCAAGCGGAAGCGCCATTTTAAAAAATAATTGTATTTCAAATAACATCGCCCCCAGACAAGGTGGTGGAGCCTACATCACTGGCAATGTTAGTTTATATAATAATGTATTTCATAGTAATACAGGTGCCTTGATTGGAGGCATCATTATTTCAAATGGTTCAGGAAATATAATCAATAATACTTTTGCAGATAATGATTTTGCAGGTGTGACTATAGACAGCCTATCTTCAGTAATCTTTATAAATAATGTAATCGCAAACCACTTTTATTTTGATTTATTGGTTGAAAATTCAACTCAATCAACCATCGCATATAACCGGTTTAAAGAATCAAATAATCAGAACGACAATATTTCGAACGATCCTTTATTTGTTGCCTTGGGCGAAATACCTTCTTGTTTGGATTATAAATTGTCTGATGGTTCGCCCTGTATTGATGCAGGGCATCCTGATATTAATTATAACGATTTAGATGGGTCTAGAAATGACATGGGTGCATTTGGGGGCCCTGGAAGCGTTGAATAAATCCTGTTGTGTATAAATAACGTTAATTATCATTAATATCATTCTGTAACCACTCTTTATAATTATTCATCAATTCTCTGGTGACGGGTCCCACCGTTATTGCTGGCATTAGATTTGGGGAAACTATTTCCGGAGCATAGCTTTGGAAAAACGAGAGTCCGGGATCTCTCTGTCAAATTCGATCTCATCAATGACCCATTCTGTGCCCTTACTGTTCCGCTTTAATTCATCCTTAAAGATAAACCGGGAGGGGAACCATCTGCCCTGTACCTTT
>MPMA02179222.1_pt1 | contig 12361 bp, 8 predicted proteins | sample 1617361 | NCBI WGS metagenome assembly MPMA02 (sample SAMN05944807, study PRJNA350692) | marine metagenome | biome: marine; feature: ODZ; material: water; isolation source: 180 m water sample filtered on 0.2 um supor filter | place: Pacific Ocean | collected 2012-04-08 | depth 180m m | reverse complement strand
GTTCGGGCGATATCAACGGCGACGGTTTCGATGACCTGCTGATCGGCACCTACCGGCTCGAAGGCGGTACCGCCAACGGCAACATCCACGTGCTGTTCGGCGGCAGCAACATGGGATCAACGGGCAGCATTGATTTGTCCAACCTCGACGCTGCCACTGGTTTCACCACAACCAACCTGAGTGTGGATGGCAGCTACGGCGTTTTTGGCGGCGTCATCAGCAGCACCGGCGACATCAACGGCGATGGTTTCGAGGACTTCGCGGTCGGCGCTCCCACCACCGACATCGGCGGCAATTCCGACGTGGGCATCAGCTACGTCATCTTCGGTGGGAACTTCACCAACTCGGTAACGCACCAGGCCGTCAGCTCCGGCGGCTCGCTGAGCGGCACCAGCGGCGCCGACGTCATGATCGGCAGCATAAGCGCCGATCAACTGACGGGGGCGGGCGGCGCCGACGTGCTTTATGGCGGCGCCGGCATCGACAGCCTGTACATCTCCGACTCGAGCTTCCTGAGGGTCGACGGCGGCAGCGGCTATGACAGCCTGCGGCTCGACGGCGCCGGCTTCACCCTCGATTTGACCACCATCGCCGACACCCGGGTGCGGGGCATCGAGGAGATCAACCTCACAGGCTCGGGCGACAACACCCTGACGCTCGACCTGGCCGAGGTGCTGGGCCTGTCGGACACCTCGAACACCTTGACCGTCTCGGGCAATGCCGGCGACACCGTCAACGCCGGCTCGGGCTGGTTCTGGAGCGGCACCACGACGATCGGCGGCGAAGACTACATTCGCTACAGCCAGGGCCAGGCGACGCTGCTGGTCGATGCCGACATCACGCAGACCGGCGTCACCCAGGCCAGCTCGCTGAGCCTCGGCGACCTCAACGGCGCCAACGGCTTCCGCCTCGACGGCATCGACGCCAACGACTTCAGCGGCTATTCGGTCAGCACCGCCGGCGACGTCAACGGCGACGGATTTGCCGACCTGATCATCGGGGCGAAGGGCGGCAACGATTCCATCGGCGAGAGCTTCGTGGTCTTCGGCCAGGCCTCGGGGTGGACCTCTAGCCTGGCGCTGTCGACGCTGGACGGCAGCACCGGCTTCCGCATCGACGGTGCTGCCGCCTCGGATCAAGCGGGCGCGTCGGTGTCGGCTGCCGGCGATGTCAACGGCGACGGCTTCGGCGACCTGATCATCGGGGCCTGGGCCGCCGATACCCCCGGCAGCACTTCCGGCGAGAGCTACGTGGTGTTCGGCAAGGCCTCGGGGTGGGGCTCGAATCTCGCGCTTTCGAGCCTCGATGGCAGCACCGGCTTCCGTCTGCCGGGCATCGACACCAGCGACCGGTCTGGCTTCTCGGTGTCGGGGGCCGGGGACGTCAACGGCGACGGATTCGACGACGTCGTCATCGGTGCCTGGGTTGGCAACAACTACGCCGGCGAGAGCTACGTTGTATTCGGCCAATCCTCGGGGTGGGCCTCCAGCGTGGCGTTTACGAGCCTCGACGGCAGCACCGGCTTTCGCCTCGACGGCGACGCTAATACTTTCTCGGGCATATCGGTGTCGGGGGCCGGGGACGTCAATGGCGACGGCTTCGACGACCTCATCATCGGGGCCGAAAACACCGCCACCCAGACCGGCACGAGCTACGTGGTCTTCGGCCAGGCCTCCGGCTGGACCTCCAGCCTGGCGCTTACGAGCCTCGACGGCACCACCGGCTTCCGCCTCGAGGGCCTCCGGCCTCAGCCTCGACCTGACCGCGATCGCCGACACCAAGGTGCAGGGCATCGAGGTCATCGACATCACGGGCTCGGGCAACAACACGCTGACGCTGGATCAGGCCGAAGTGCTCAACATCTCCGGCAGCTCGAACACGCTACGCATTGCCGGCAACGCCGGCGACACGGTGAACGGCGGTTCGGGCTGGTTCTGGAGCGGCACCACGGTTATCGATGGCCAGCTCTACACGCGCTACAGCAACGGCCAGGCGACACTGTTCATTGACGGCGACATCACCCAGAGCGGCGTCAGCCAGGCCAGTTCGCTGAGCCTGGCCGACCTCAATGGCAACAACGGCTTGCGCCTTGACGGCATCGTTGGCGGCGACTTCAGCGGCTATTCGGTCAGCGCCGCCGGCGATGTCAACGGCGACGGCTTCGACGACGTGATTATCGGCGCCTATGGCGCCGCCACCAGCGACGCCGGCGAGGGCTACGTGGTGTTCGGCAAGGCCTCGGGGTGGGCTCGAGCCTGGATCTCTCGGCGCTCGATGGCAGCACCGGCTTCCGCCTCGACGCCGTCAGCACATGGGATCGCTTGGGCCGCGCGGTATCTGAGGCCGGCGACGTCAACGGCGACGGCATCGACGATTTGCTCATCGGGGCCTGGGGCGGCAGCACCGGCTACGCCGGCGAGAGCTTTGTGGTGTTCGGCAAGGCCTCGGGCTGGGCTGCCAGCCTCGATCTCTCGACGCTCGACGGCACCACCGGTTTCCGCCTCGACGGCGTCGCCGCGGCGGATTACTCGGGCAAGGCGGTGGGCGCCGCCGGCGACGTCAACGGCGACGGCTTCGATGACATCCTCATCGGGGCCTACAAAGCCGCCAGCGCCGCCGGCCACAGCTACGTGGTCTTCGGCCAGGCCTCGGGCTGGGCCGCCAGCCTCGACCTCTCGGACCTGGACGGCACCACCGGCTTCCGCATCGACGGCATCGACGGATCGGATAGATCGGGCCGCTCGGTGTCGGGGGCCGGCGACGTCAACGGCGACGGCTTCGATGACCTCATCGTCGGAGCGCAGGGGGCCAACACCGGCGGCGCGAGCTACGTGGTCTTCGGCCAGGCCTCGGGCTGGGCCGCCAGCTTCGACCTCTCGACCCTGGACGGCAGCACCGGCTTCCGCCTCGACGGCATCGACGCAGCGGATGACGCCGGCCGCTCGGTGTCGGCCGCCGGCGATGTCAATGGCGACGGCTTCGACGACCTCATGGTGGGGGCCTGGGGTGGCGATCCCGACGGCAACGCCGCCGCCGGCGAAAGCTACGTCGTCTTCGGCGGCGATTTCACGCACTCGGTGACCCATCTCGGCAGCAGCGCCGCCGATACCCTGACCGGCACCTCGGGCGCCAACGTCATGGTCGGCGGCCTGGGCGGCGACAGCTTGAACGGCGCCGGTGGTGCCGACGTGCTGCGGGGCGGCGCCGGCGACGATAATCTCACCATCGCCGACCTCAGCTTCCAGCGCCTCGACGGCGGCTCGGGCAGCGACACGCTGACGCTCGGCGGCTCGGGCCAGAGCCTCGATTTGACCACCACCTCGAACCTCAAGATCACCAGCATCGAGACCATCGACATCTCGGGCTCGGGCGCCAACACGCTGACGCTCGAGCTCGGCGACGTGCTCGACATTTCGGAAAGCGTCATCAGCGGCAAGACCCGCTTGCTGGTCGACGGCGGCGCCGACGACACGGTCACGGCGACCGACTCCTGGACCTCGGGCGGCACCACCACGGTGAGTGGCAACGATTACAATGTCTACACCTCGGGCAACGCCCAACTGCTGATCGACACCGACATCGGCACCCAGACGATACCTGTGCCTTAGAGCATTTCAAGTTTGATAAGACGCTCCCGGGTCCAGGCCGAGGCGCAGCGCCTCGACCACGACCTCGGCCAGGTCGCGGCGGCGTCGCGCAGCCCGAGATCCAGCCCCTGGCCGGCGATCGGGTGCAGGCCGTGGGCGGCATCGCCGACCAGGGCCAGCCGCCGGCCGACGTAGCTCTGCGCCAGATGCAGCCCCAAAGGATAGCTCCAGCGCCCGCCGGCGAGTTCGACGGGCCCCAGGACATCGCTCTCGGGCGGCAAAGCCTTCATGGTGAGAGATCTGGGTGCTCTTCGAGGACTGTCCAGGGCCAACCGCAGAGTAAGTTGCATAAAATTTAGGCAGTACCAAGTAAGTGATGAAGAAATAGGCAAAAAAGGACGTCGGAAAAATTCACTCCACCCCCGATCTAATCTATTTTTCCCCTATCTTCAACCACTTAGCCAGAAATACCGAATTCGGCACGGGATTTGTATTGCACAGACTGCCTGCGCCTGCCGGCCTTGCCGGAGGGCACTCAAAGCAAAGGAATTAGACATGAAACTGGTGATGGCGGTGATCAAGCCGCACAAACTCGACGAGGTGCGCGAGGCTCTGACCGAGCTCGGCGTGGCCGGTCTGACGGTCTCCGAGGTCCAGGGTTACGGCCGCCAGAAAGGCCACACCGAGATCTACCGGGGCGCCGAGTACACCGTCAACTTCGTGCCCAAGGTCAAGATCGAGGTGGCGGTCGCGGCGGACCTGCACGAACGCGTCGTCGAGACCATCAAGGAAAGCGCCGGCACCGGCCAGATCGGTGACGGCAAGATTTTTGTTTTTGAGCTCGCCTCGGTGGTGCGCATCCGCACCGGCGAGAGCGACGCCGCAGCGCTTTAGGAGGGTCATATGAAAGCCAATTTTCCCCGTCTGGCACTTGCCGCCACCATTCTGGCCCTCTTGCTGGCCAGCCCGGCCCAGGCCGCCGAGGACGCGCTGAGCAGCGGCGACACGGCCTGGATGCTGACCGCCACGGCGCTGGTGCTGCTGATGACCATCCCCGGCGTGGCACTCTTCTATGGCGGCATGGTGCGGCGCAAGAACGTGCTCTCGACGGTGATGCAGAGCTTTGCCGTGACCTGCCTGATGACGCTGATCTGGATGCTGCTGGGCTACAGCCTGGCCTTTGCTCCCGGCAATGCCTGGATCGGCGGCCTGGACAAGATCTTCCTGCGTGGTCTGACCGTCGAGGGTCTCAGCGGCACCATTCCGGAATCGGTCTTCATGACCTTCCAGATGACCTTCGCCATCATCACCCCGGCCCTGATCACCGGCGCCGTCGCCGAGCGCATGAAGTTCTCGGCGCTGCTGTGGTTCACCGGGCTGTGGTCGATCGTGGTCTATGCCCCCATCACCTACTGGGTCTGGGGCGGCGGTTTTCTTGGCGCCGCCGGGGTCTTGGATTTTGCCGGCGGCACGGTGGTCCACATCAACTCGGGCGTCGCCGCCCTGGTGGCGGCGCTGGTGCTGGGCCCGCGCCTGGGCTACGGGCGCGAAAACCTGTCGCCGCACAACGTGGTGCTGACGGTGATCGGCGCGTCGCTCTTGTGGGTCGGCTGGTTCGGCTTCAACGCCGGCTCGGCCCTGGCCGCCAACGGCGGCGCCGGCATGGCCATGGCCGTGACCCAGATCGCCGCCGCCGCCGCCGCGCTGGCCTGGATGACGGCCGAATGGCTGGGACCGCAGAAAAAACCCAGCGTGCTGGGTATTGCTTCCGGCGCCATCGCCGGACTGGTCGCCATCACCCCGGCCTCGGGCTTCGTCGACCCCATGGGGGCACTGTTCATCGGCATCGCCGCCGGCCTGGTCTGCTACTTCGGCGCCACCTGGCTCAAGCACCGGCTGGGCTATGACGACGCCCTCGACGTCTTTGCCGTGCATGGCCTGGGCGGCATCGCGGGGGCGCTCTTGACCGGGGTCTTCGCGGTCGAGGCCATCGGCGGCACGGCCGGCGCGCTGGAGGGCAACGTCGGCCAGATCGCCACCCAGGCCTTGGGCATCGTCGCCACCATCGCCTGGTCGGCCGTGGCCTCGTTCGTGCTGCTTAAAGTCATCGACCTGGTGCTCGGCCTGCGGGTTGACGAGGACGGCGAGCGCGAAGGCCTGGACATTCGCCTGCACGGCGAAAGCGTGTCGTAGCGGGCGACAAATTCCAACCCAGGGCGCCACCGCTCGGGCGGTGGCGCCCTTTCTTTTGCCCGAACTCGAACAATATGGCGTAACTCCTTGTTAACCTGGCATTTACTACAATCAGTGCTACTTGCCAAATAGGTCTCCAGGCCATAGGCTTGTTTATGCTTTGTACTCAAGCGGTTAGATACGAAGAAAAATGCTGAACCCGCGCCTCGACATTCTCGGCCCCGGGCCCTTCCAGCGCCTGGCGGCGCTGCTCGAGGGGCTGGCGCCGGCGCCCGGGCTCGAGCCCCTGAACATGGCGCTGGGCGAGCCCCAGCGGCCCTATCCCGACTTCGTCGGCGAGATCATCCATGCCAAGCGCCAGCTCTACGGCCGCTACCCGCCGCAAAAGGCCAGCCCCGAGTTGCGCCGGGCCAACGTCACCTGGCTGGAGAAGCGCTACGGCCTGGCGCCCGGCCGGCTCGACCCCGAACGCCACGTGGTGCCGGTGCATGGCACGCGCGAGGGCCTTTTCACCATGGCGCTGACGGTGGTGCCGCCGCGCGTGCGCGGGCGCAAACCGGCCGTGCTGATGCCCAATCCCTTTTATCATTGCTATGCCGGGGCGGCGATCAGCGCCGGCGCCGACCCGATATTCGTGCCGGCCGTGCGCGAGACCGGTTTTCTGCCCGATTTCCACGCCCTCGACGAGGAGACCCTGGCCCGCACGGCGCTTTGTTATCTTTGCTCGCCGGCCAATCCCCAGGGCGCCATCGCCGACCGGGGTTATCTGGAACGCCTGATCGCCCTGGCCCGGGAGCGCGATTTCGTGCTGCTGGTCGACGAATGCTACGCCGAGATCTACGACCGCCAGCCGCCGCCCGGTGCCCTGGAAGTGGCGCTGGCGGATGCTGGCGGGGGCAGCCTGGACAACGTCGTGGTCTTTCACTCACTGTCCAAGCGCTCCTCCGTGCCCGGGCTGCGCTCGGGCTTCGCGGCCGGCGATGCGGCCATCCTGGAACGTTTTTTCCGGCTGCGCACCTACGGCGGTCCCTTCATGGCGCTGCCGGCCGACGCCGCGGCGACGGCGCTGTGGCTCGACGAGGATCACGTCGCACCGACCCGCGATTACTACCGCGGATTGTTCGACCTGGCCCAGAAGCACCTCGGCGGCCACCCCGGATTCCGCCGCCCGGAAGGCGGTTTCTTCCTCTGGCTCGAGGTCGGCGACAGCGTCTCGACGGCGACGGCGCTGTGGCGGCGCGCCGCCGTGCGCAGCCTGCCCGGCGCCTACCTCGGCCGCCAGGGCGCCGCCGGCAATCCCGGCCTGGGCTATCTGCGCCTGGCCCTGGTGCACCCGCCGGAAATCACCGACCAAGCGCTACGCCGCATCGCCCAGGCGCTTTAGAGCGCAACCGCGGGAGATCATCATGTCGCAAGCCCAGCCAATTCCCTCGCCGCAAACCCCTGCCCTGGGCGGCCGGCCGACGCTGCTGCCGGCCGGCATGGCCGATTTCCTGCGCCGGCGCGCCCTGGAAGTTCTGGGGCTGGGCCTGATTGTGCTGGCGCTGCTGCTGGCCTTGGCCCTGGTCAGCTACGATGGCGCCGATCCCAGTTGGAACAACGCGAGCTCAGCCCAGGCGCGCAATTGGCTGGGCTCGGCCGGGGCCCACCTGGCAGATCTTTTGCTGCAAACCCTGGGTCTGGCCGCGGCTTTGATCTCGCTGGCCCTGGTGACCTGGGGCTGGCGGCTGCTGTGGCGGCGCGCCCTGCCCTGGTACGCCCTCAACCTGGCACTGCTACCGGCCAGCCTGTTCGCCAGCGCCGCCGTGCTGGCCGCCGTGGCGCTGCCGGCCGGCTGGCCCCTGGTCGGCGGCCTGGGTGGCTGGCTGGGCGACATGGGGCTCGGCCTGGCCGCTCGGGCGGCGCTCGAGCTGGGCCTGACGTCGCCCTGGTTGCCGGCGCCCTGGTTGGCGGCGCTGCTGTTCGCCCTGGTGGCGCTGCCGGCGCTTTATTTCACGCTCGGCCTGGGGCTCGCCGAATGGCGTCGCCTAGGCCTGGGCGGATGGCGCGGCGTGATCGTCGCCTGGCGCCTGAGCACGGCGCTCAACAACCTCGGCGGCTGGCTCGAACGCCGCCTCGAGGCCCGGCGCCAGCACAGCAAACGGCTGCGCCGCGAGCCCACCTTGGGGGCCACGGATGAGGACGTGGAAGCGACTGAGGCGCGACCGACGCCGGGTCCGGCGGAGCTGCGCAAGCGCGTTGCCAAGAGCCGCAAGACCCGGGCCGGCAAACGCGAGGAGGCCGAACGCCAGGAAACCCTCGACCTGGGCCCGGTCGGCGATTATCAACTGCCGGCGCTGGGGCTGCTCAAGCAGCCGTCCAGGACGCGCCAGGCGGCGCTCAACGACGAGGCCCTGGAAAAAAACGCCCGCATGCTCGAGGCGGTGCTGCGCGATTTCGGCGTCAAGGGCGAGATCACCGAGGTCCGACCGGGACCGGTGGTGACGCTTTACGAGCTCGAACCCGGGCCTTCGATGCGCACTTCGCGGGTGATCGGCCTGGCCGACGACATTGCGCGTTCGATGAGCGCCCTTTCGGCCCGCATCGCCGTCATCGCGGGCAAGAACGCCATCGGCATCGAGCTGCCCAACGCCGACACCGAAACCGTCTACTTGCGCCAGCTGTTGGCTTCCGAGGACTACGAGAACACGGTGGCGGAATTGACGCTGGCGCTCGGCAAGGACATCTCGGGCCGGCCGGTGGTCGCCGACCTCACCCGCATGCCGCACCTGCTGGTCGCCGGCACCACCGGTTCCGGCAAGTCGGTGGGCGTCAATTCGATGATTCTGTCGCTCTTGTACCGGCTCTCGCCGGAAAAGTGCAAGCTGATCCTGATCGACCCCAAGATGCTTGAGCTTTCGGTCTACGACGACATTCCCCACCTGCTCACCCCGGTGGTCACCGAGCCGGGCAAGGCGGTGGTGGCGCTGAAATGGACGGTGCGCGAGATGGAGGACCGCTACCGCGCCATGTCGCAGTTGGGCGTGCGCAACATCTCGGGCTACAACAAGCGCCTGGAAGAGGCGCAGCAAAAGGGCGAGAACCTCAAGCGCACGGTGCAGACCGGCTTCGATGCCGATACCGGCGAGCCGGTTTTCGAGGATCAGGAGCTCGATCTCCGCCCGCTGCCCTACATCGTCGTCGTGGTCGACGAGATGGCCGATCTCATGCTGGTCGCCGGCAAGGACATCGAGACCGCCATCCAGCGCCTCTCGCAGATGGCCCGGGCCGCCGGCATCCACCTCATCATGGCCACCCAGCGCCCTTCGGTCGACGTCATCACCGGCACCATCAAGGCCAACTTCCCCACCCGCATCAGCTTCCAGGTAACCTCGAAGATCGACAGCCGCACCATCCTCGGCGAGCAGGGCGCAGAGCAGCTGCTGGGCTCGGGCGACATGCTCTACATGATGGGCGGCGGCCGCATCCAGCGCGTCCACGGCCCCTTCGTCAGCGACCGCGAGGTCGAGGGCATCGTCAAATTCCTCAAGAAACAAGGCCGGCCGCACTACCTGGAGGCGGTGACCGAGGAGCCCGAGCCGCTGCCCGGCGTGGCCGAAGCTGACGCCGGCGGCGGCGACGAGCTCTACGACCAGGCCGTGGCCCTGATCTGCCGCGAGGGCAAGGCTTCGACCAGCTTCGTCCAGCGCCATTTGCAGATCGGCTACAACCGCGCCGCCCGCATCATCGAGCGCATGGAAAGCGAAGGCGTCATCAGCGCCGCCAACCGGGTGGGCAAACGCGAGGTGCTGGCCCGCGACATCGATGCGCTAGAATAGCGCCATGTTCATGGTTCGCCGCCTGACCGGGCTCGCCCCGGTCCTCGTTGCCGCCTGCCTGCTGCTGGCTGCCGCCAACGCCGTCGCCTTCACTCCCGATGCCGAGCAACAGGCCGAGATCGGCCGCGTCGAGCGCTACCTCAACGGCATCGTCACGCTTAGGGCCCGCTTTTCCCAGATCGCCCCCGACGGCGAGGTTGCCGAGGGCACCTTTTACCTGCGCCGGCCCGGCCGCCTGCGCTTCGAATACGACCCGCCCTACCCGGTGCTGGTGGTGGCCGACGGGGTCTGGCTGATTTACCACGACCGGGAGTTGGGCCAAGTCAACCGCTGGCCGGTCTATGCCACGCCGCTGGGCGTGCTGGTGGCCGAACAGATCCGCCTCGACGGCGACGTGCGCGTCAGCAACATGGTGCGCCAGCCCGGCGTGCTGGAGCTCACCCTGGTGCAAAAGGACAAGCCCGGCCAGGGCTCGCTGACCCTGATCTTCAGCGACCGGCCGCTGGAGCTGCGCCAGTGGTGGCTGGTCGACGCCCAGGGCGAAATCACGGCCGTGGCGCTGACTTCGGTGGAGAAGGACCTCGAGTTCGATCCCAAGCTTTTCTTCTTCAGCGATCCCAAGCCATTCAACGCCGACGAGAATCGCTGATGGCAGCGGTGCCTCCGGCGCAGGGCAAGATCGTCGGCATCTCGGGCTGCGTGCGCCAGATCCGCGACCACACCTACCACGCCGCCAACCACCGCTACGTCCATGCCGTGGCCGAGGTGACGGGGGCCACGCCGCTGCTGATCCCGCCGCTGGGCAGCAGCCTCGACATCGCCGACCTGGTACCGCGCCTCGACGGCCTAGTGCTGACCGGCAGCGCTTCCAACGTTATGCCCCAGCACTACGGCGGCCCGCCCAGCCGGCCCGACACGAACCACGACGCGGCCCGCGACGCCACCATCCTGCCGCTGATCGCCGCCGCCCTCGAGGCGGCGCTGCCACTGTTCGCCATCTGCCGCGGCTTCCAGGAGCTCAACGTGGCCTGTGGCGGCACCCTGCATCAGCACCTCGAAGAGGTGGTCGGGCACCGGGACCACCTAACCGACCGCGAACAACCGCTGGAGGAGCGCTTCGCCCCAAGCCACGAGGTGGCGCTGGTGCCCGACGGCCAACTCGCCGGCCTACTCGGGCGGCCCCGCCTCGAGGTCAACTCAGCCCATGCCCAGGGTGTCGACCGGCTGGGTCCCGGCCTCGAGCTGGAAGCCACGGCCGAGGACGGCACCGCCGAAGCGGCCCGGGTGCGCGACGCCCGGGCATTTGCGCTGGGCGTCCAGTGGCACCCGGAGTTTCTCACCCACATCCCCGAACAGCGGGCGCTATTTGCCGCCTTCGGCGAGGCCGTGGCGACGCGGGGCTGAGCCGGAAAGGCAAGCGCCCACCAGGGTTGCCAAAGCGAACGGTTTCGCCAAGTCCGCTCTCTCCCCGACTGCGATAGTGGCGGCCACCGACTCTTGCTTCGCTTAGCAGCCGGGAGCAGACCAGCCCCAGGTCTCTCTGCTGCGCTGGAGCTGTCTTGACTTGCGCTGGATCGTTTCTAACTCCAATTCGTGAGGCGCGGCCCCGTGCCGGCCGAGCCGCGGCCAGGGGCAGTGCGATGCCAGACCCCGACGGCGCCCCACAACGACTGGATGCGGTCATCTGTGGGATGCTGATCGGCAACCATAGGGACAACCATATGGCCAGCGCCAAGATCTCCAGCCAATTTGCTTCCGTGTTGTCGCCTGACGGCAAACCGATGATGACCAGCGCCTGGGCCAGTGCCATTCGATCCGGCGACAAGATCACAGAGGCCCCCGACTACCCGGACCTCGACGGCCTGAAGTTCATGCTCGTGGTGCCCAACGACTACTACCGCAAAAAGTTGATGAATCTGGGGCCGGGCGACATCGCCACGACGCTGCGGCGCTGCAACGTCGATGTCAGGATGACCGACTGCAGCATCTACGGCTACGATGACATCGAGCTTGCCAAGATATTCATTCAAAGCGGCGCCAAGGTGTTCGGCATCGGGGCCCTCTACCCGATGTTCCGCGAGGTCGAACGCATCTGCAACATCATCCGGGCCGTGGTTCCCAATGCCACTATCATCCTGGGGGGCTCGATGCCGAGCCCCATTCCCGAGTTTGCGCTGCGCAAGACGGGCGCCGATATCGTCACCGTCGGCGAGGCCGAATTGACGATGATAGCCTTGATGAAGGTCTTCGCCGGCAAGATGAACATCGAGGACGTCCAAGGCATCTGTTACCTGCGGGACGGTGAGTTCTTCGACAACGGCAAGCCCATACTTCCGCGCCAGGTCACCAAGACCGAGGTCGGCTGGCCCGACCGCGAGGTTTATCCGCTGGAAAAGTACATCACCTGCAACAAGTTCTACCCCTTCGATCAAAACGCCCGCATGCTGACGCTGGTCACCGGCCGCGGCTGCCCCTATGCCTGCAACTTCTGCTATCGCTCCAGCGCCTACCGCATTCGGCCGGCCACAGACATCCTGGATGAGTTGGAATACCTGATCGAGCGCTATCGGCTCGACGGCTTTTACATCGTCGACGACTTGGTCATGCTCAGCGAACGCAAGATCCGGGATTTTTACGAGGGCATCCTGGATCGCGGCCTCGAGGTGCAATACAACTGCACCGGACGGGTCAACACGGTGACGCCGGAAATCCTGAAGTTGCTGCGCGAGTCGGGATGCGTCTCCATCTACTACGGCTTCGAAT
>MPMA02204161.1_pt1 | contig 12366 bp, 7 predicted proteins | sample 1617361 | NCBI WGS metagenome assembly MPMA02 (sample SAMN05944807, study PRJNA350692) | marine metagenome | biome: marine; feature: ODZ; material: water; isolation source: 180 m water sample filtered on 0.2 um supor filter | place: Pacific Ocean | collected 2012-04-08 | depth 180m m | reverse complement strand
CCAACCGTTGCCGGTCCGCCGTCGGTACCACGCCACCGAGAACCACAATAATCTCAGCGGCTTGGTGTCTATCCAATTCTTCAATGACCTGCGGCACCAGCGTGTCGTGGCTTCCCGCCTGAGAGGATATGCCAATAACATGCACGTCGTTATCAATAGCCTGTCGGACAACCTCCTCGGGTGTTTGAAACAGTGGGCCGATATCAACATCAAAACCAATATCCGCAAACGCCGTGGCAATGACCCGAGCGCCTCGATCGTGCCCATCCTGTCCTAACTTTGCAACAAGGATTCTCGGGCGTCGGCCGGCATCTCGCGCAAAATCGGCCACGGCGCACCGAATGGCACCGAACTTCTCATCATCCTGGTATGCTTCGCCGTACACCCCTGAAATCGTCCCGATCTGAGCCTGGTGACGGCCGAAAACCTGCTCCAAAGCAAGAGAAATTTCCCCTACGGTGGCGCGTGCACGTGCCGCCTCAAGGGCATACTCTAGCAGGTTCGCTCCGGCCTGCCCGGCAGCCTCGGTGAGCCCCGTTAACGCCTGCTGGAAACGATTCTCGTCACGGCTGTTACGCACCTGCTCCAATCGCCCGAGTTGGGTATTACGTACTACAGAATTATCTATGTTGAGAATATCCACATCGGTGTCAGCACTGCTCTGGTAGCGATTCACCCCCACCATGACTTCCTCACCGCGATCAACACGGGCCTGTCGGCGAGTGGCGGACTCCTCAATACACCGTTTTGGCACTCCACTTGTAACCGCTTCGGTCATGCCGCCCATCGCTTCAACTTCGTCAATCAACGAACGTGCATGACTGACCAGAGAGGCAGTCAGGCTTTCCACATAGTACGAACCCCCCAAGGGATCAACCACTCGAGTTATCCCAGTCTCCTCTCGCAGGATGAGCTGGGTATTGCGTGCAATATGGGCCGAAAAATCCGTAGGCAACGCCAAGGCCTCATCGAAACTATTGGTGTGTAATGACTGGGTTCCCCCAAACACTGCGGCCAGGGCCTCGATCGTGGTACGGATAATATTATTGTAAGGATCCTCGCCGGTCAGGCTCACACCAGATGTCTGGCAGTGCGTACGCAACATGAGCGAGCGCGGATCAGACGGGTTAAATTTTTCCTTAATCAGTTCGGCCCAGAGTAATCGAGCCGCCCGTAACTTGGCGACCTCCATGAAAAAGTTCATGCCAATACCGAAGAAGAACGACAGACGCGGCGCAAACCGATCGATACCCAAGCCACTGTTAACCGCCGTGCGCACATACTCGATGCCATCAGCCAGGGTGTAAGCCAGTTCCTGTACCGCTGTCCCACCTGCTTCTTGGATGTGGTAACCCGAAATAGAAATCGGGTTAAACCGAGGCATATACTGAGCCGTGTAACCAATAATATCCGATACGATCCGCATGGAAGCCTGCGGCGGATATATATAGGTATTTCGAACCATAAACTCCTTGAGAATATCGTTCTGCAGGGTACCGGATAGCTTCGCGATATCAACTCCTTGCTCCTCACCCGCCACAATGAACATCGCCAGCACCGGCACCACAGCCCCGTTCATGGTCATGGATACAGACATCTCGCCCAGAGGAATCTGATCAAAAAGGACCTTCATGTCCTCGACCGAATCGATCGCCACTCCAGCCTTGCCAATATCGCCTGTGACCCTCGGGTGATCGGAGTCATAACCACGATGAGTTGCCAGGTCAAAAGCCACCGACAAGCCGCTTTGGCCGGCGGCCAGATTGCGCCGGTAAAACGCGTTGGATTCTTCAGCCGTAGAGAACCCAGAGTACTGACGGATCGTCCAGGGCCGTCCGGCATACATGGTTGCGCGGACGCCACGCTCATAAGGCGGGAACCCAGGCAAAGATGCTTGATGGCCAAGACTGTCCAGATCATCAACGGTATAAATCGGTTTAACCGTTATACCTTCGGGAGTCTCCCACTCGAGAGATTCGCGATCCCGATCACCCAATTCCTGCTCGGCGAGCGCAGTCCATTGCGCGAGAGTCACGGCTTCAGAATCACTCATGGGCTACTTCGCGGTGCGATCAACGGGGATAACCGATAGTCGATAACGCCTCGGTAATCTCATCGAGGATTACAGGGTCATCGATCGTTGCCGGCATTTTCCAGGGCGTTCCATCAGCAATGCTGCGCATGGTGCCTCGCAAAATTTTTCCCGAGCGCGTCTTGGGTAACCGTTTAACCACCAAAGCCTGTTTGAAGGCGGCGACGGGGCCTATGCGGTCACGCACCATCGCCACGGCCTCGGCAACAATCTCATCGTCGGCCTGCTCGCATCCAGCGCTCAACACCAGAAAACCCATCGGCACCTGACCTTTGAGATCATCTGCCACCCCGGTGACTGCGCACTCAGCGACTGCCGCATGATCTGCCAGAACCTCCTCCATTGCGCCGGTTGACAGCCTGTGTCCGGCCACATTGATGATGTCGTCCGTGCGCGACATGACAAATACATAGCCATCACTATCAATAATGCCTGCATCCGAGGTGTTGTAGTACCCCTCAAACTGCTTGAGGTACGAATCAAAGTGGCGTTGGCGTGCGTTCCACAGGGATGGGAAAGTGCCCGGAGGCAAAGGCAATTTGGCGGCTAAAGTGCCAATCTCCCCCGCCGGGGCCTGCCGGCCATTGTCGTCGAGCACCTGCAAGTCCCAACCCGGCACCGCAACCGAGGGCGAACCCTCTTTTATCGGCAACAACCCAAGGCCCGTACAGTTGGCCGCGATAGACCAACCGGTTTCTGTTTGCCACCAGTGATCAATCACGGGGATATCCAGTTTGTCCTCCGCCCAGTGCAAAGTATCTGGATCAGTGCGCTCACCCGCCAGGAACAGGTAGCGAAGCGAGGAAAGATCGTAACGCCGAATATGCTCACCAGTCGGATCCTCTTTCTTGATAGCACGAAACGCCGTTGGCGCAGTGAACAGAGCCCGAACATCGTTCTCGGATATGACTCGCCAGAAGGCGCCTGGGTCTGGCGTGCCCACTGGCTTGCCTTCATACAATATGGTGGTATTGCCCGCGAGCAAAGGGGCATACACGATATAGGAGTGTCCCACCACCCAGCCTACATCCGAGGCTGCCCAAAAGGCCTCACCAGGTTGCACGCCATAAATATTCTCCATCGTCCATTTCAGGGCGACGGCGTGGCCTCCATTGTCCCGCACCACACCCTTGGGCTCGCCAGTCGTGCCAGAGGTATACAGGATATACAGCGGGTCGGTCGCCAGAACCGGTATGCAGTCCTGAGCGCTTGCGCCAGCGAGCGCCTCATCCCAGTCGACATCCCTGCCGGCTTGCAGCGATGCCTCAACCTGCGGTCGCTGCAGGAGAACGCAAAAATCAGGCTGATGGGTTGCCAGTGAGATGGCTTCGTCAAGTAAAGGTTTGTAAGCCACTACACGCCCGGGCTCAATGCCACAAGACGCGCTGATGATCGCTTTGGGTGTGGCATCATCAATACGAACCGCCAGCTCATTGGCCGCAAAGCCCCCAAATACTACCGAATGCACAGCGCCGATCCGGGCGCACGCCAACATCGCGATCGCCGCCTCAGGCACCATTGGCATATAAATAATGACACGATCGCCCTTGGAGACTCCGCGCTCGGCCAGTACGCCGGCGAAGAGCGCAACCGCATCTCGCAGCTCACTGAAACTGTAACTACGGCGTGTATCGGTAACGGCCGAGTCATACACCAGAGCCGCCTGCTCTCCGTGCCCTTGGTTCACGTGCAAATCAAGCGCGTTGTAACAAGTATTGAGTTCGCCACCTGTAAACCAGCGGTAAAACGGTGCATCGCTGTCATCAAGTACTCGATCCCAACGTCGGCTCCAGTGGACGGCCTCTGCCACCTGGCCCCAAAACTTTTCGGGATTCTCTTTGGCCGCCTGGTATACCGCGTGGTAAGAACTTACCGCTGCGCTGCTCATCTTTCTCTCCCAGTCACTTCGCAATCTTGTTCAACAAGGCTTCGGCGATATACCACTCCAAAGGCTGTTACTTGCGAAACTCAGTATTGATTCCCCACAGGTTGTAGCAGAACTCTCTGCTAAACTAGAGCGGAAACGGCACGATAGACGATCGATCGCCGAATTGATCATAAGCCTCTTGCCGTTATTTTCCGAACTGTAATTGTAACGGTTTGTAATGTTTTTCCCAAAAGGAGCCCTGATGAGTTACGAAAATATAATATGTGAAGTGCATGACGTTGTCGCACTGATCACTTTAAATCGGCCTGAGGCGCTCAATGCCTTGTCTGACCCGTTGATGGACGAATTGGGGCAAGCACTTCGGGCGTTTGAGCAAGATGACAGCATTGGCGCTATTGTCATTACCGGCAGTGAAAAAGCATTTGCGGCAGGGGCCGACATTAAGGGCATGAAAGATCGCTCCTACGTCGATGTGTACCTTGGCGATTTCATCGGCCAGAACTGGGAACAGGTAACCCACTGCCGAAAACCGGTGATTGCAGCAGTTGCCGGATTCGCCCTTGGCGGGGGGTGTGAACTCGCAATGATGTGTGACTTCATTCTCGCCGCGGACAACGCCCGCTTTGGACAACCGGAGATCAAACTCGGGATCATTCCTGGTGCTGGCGGAACGCAGCGGCTGACGCGTTTCGTTGGCAAATCCAAAGCCATGGAGATGTGCCTGACCGGACGCATGATGGACGCGGCAGAAGCTGAACGGTCGGGCCTGGCGAGCCGTGTGGTTCCTGCCGCAGAGCTTATTGAAGAAGCGCTTGCCACAGCAACGACTATCGCACAGATGTCCCGTCCGTCTGTATTTATGGCCAAGGCCTCAGTTAACCGCGCCTATGAAACTAATTTGGCACAAGGCGTGGCTGGTGAACGTATTATGTTCCAGTCACTTTTTGCTACCGAAGACCAAAAGGAGGGCATGGCGGCATTTGCAGAGAAACGCCCGCCTCAGTGGAAGAACCGATAGGCTTAACTGATGAAGGTTGCGGGTAAGACTTACCATTCGATCTGGCTGGATCAGCAGGCACCTCTGGTCCATGTCATTGATCAGACGGTGCTGCCTTTCCGGTTTGATATACGTACGCTGAACACCGTTGATGAAACGGCTGAAGCGATTGCCACCATGGTCGTACGCGGCGCCCCACTGATTGGGGTGACCGCCGCCTGCGGCCTTTACCTCGCTTGCCATGCAGATCCCAGCGACAGCAATCTGCGGCAAGCTTGCCAGCGACTCCTCGACGCCCGGCCAACGGCTGTTAATCTGCGGTGGGCACTTGATCGGATGCTTCCGACCTTGCTCGAGGCTCCAACCGGTTCACGTACAGCTGCCGCCCGAACACTGGCGCAACAACTGTGCGATGAGGATGTAGCAACCAACAGCGCCATCGGCGAGCATGGCCTTGAGCTGATTAAAGAACATGCGCATCGCAGTAGTGCTACACCAGTTAACATTCTGACTCACTGTAACGCCGGATGGCTTGCCACGGTTGACTGGGGCACTGCTTTGTCGCCTGTTTTCAAAGCACACGACGCGGGTATTCCGATTCACGTCTGGGTAGACGAAACCCGACCACGCAATCAGGGGGCATCGTTGACCGCGTGGGAGTTGGGGGCCCACGGGGTACCCCATACAGTGATCGCGGATAACGCGGGTGGGCACCTGATGCAACACCAGCAGGTCGATCTGTGCATTGTCGGCTCTGACCGCACCACCCGCACCGGAGACGTGTGCAATAAAATCGGGACATACCTTAAGGCGCTGGCCGCCCATGACAACGACATTCCTTTCTACGCCGCCCTGCCCTCATCGACGATTGATTGGAACGTACGAGATGGCATCTTGGAGATACCGATCGAGGAACGCTCTGCCGAGGAAGTGACTCATATTAACGGAATCGATCACCAAAACCGCATGACCCGTGTGCGCCTATCGCCCAATGACAGCCCCGCTGCCAACCCGGCTTTCGATGTCACGCCACGGCGCTTCATGACTGGCATCATTACCGAACGGGGCATTGCCCGAGCCAGTGAGGCATCGCTGCTGGACCTGTTTCCCGAACAGCGGGCGAGCCTATAAGGGGCTGAGACGACAGCTACCACCCCTGGCCTTTTCACAACAAAACCACTCTTACCGTGTTCAAGCGGCCAGTTGCGACATTCCGTCGCTCGACGCTCATACCAAGCAGTTATAATTGCCCCGTGTTTGCACTAATTCGTGCAGTGTTTGCCTGTTTTATCCATTATTTGCAAAGGACTCTGATGTGTTTCGCCTGAGGTTTAGCCGATCTCTGGTGTTCTGCGCGACCCTTGGCTTTTTCAGCCTTGTCGCCGCAAACGCCGCAACCGCACCCCTGGAGAACAGTTCCCCCCTGGGAGCGGCGTCGCATCATGGGCGCACGATCAAGCTCATCAACTACTTTGTCGAGCGTTATCATTATCGCAAAACTCAACTCGATGACGAGCTATCCTCTGAGATCCTGACTCGTTATCTTCAGGCCTTAGACCCTAATCGCAGCTATTTTCTGGCCGAAGATATCGAAAACTTCGAGACCCTGCGTCACCGCCTTGACGACTACTTGACTGCCAATCAGGTCACGCCTTTTTTTGAGCTCTTCAATACTTACCGCCAACGGGTGTTTGATCGAATAGGTTTTGCACTCGAGGCACTGGAAGCGCCATTTGACTTCACCATCGACGAGCACTACCGCTTCGACCGCAGCCAATCGCCTTGGGCCATCGACCGGACTGAGTTGAACGATCTGTGGCGTCGGCGAGTCAAGAACGACTACCTGGCGTTGAAGTTAGAAAATAAACCGCACCAAGAAATTCTGAAAACCCTGCGGCAACGTTATCAACAGCTTGCGCGGCGTATTCAGCAGATTACCAACCAAGACGTATTCCAGATACTGGTAAACGCCTACGTTTCCGCGATCGAACCACATACCGGTTACTTTTCACCACGCGCTACCGAAAATTTCAAAATCCGAATGAGTTTGTCACTGGAGGGTATTGGCGCCGTGCTCCAGATGCGAAACGAGTTCACAGTGGTTCAACGTATTGTGCCGGGAGGCGCGGCAGAACTTGAAGGTACCCTGCGTCCCGGCGACCATATCATTGGTGTCGGCCAAGGGCTCGACGAGCCGGTAACCGATGTGATCGGCTGGCGTCTGGACGATGTAGTCGATCTGATCCGAGGGCCGAAAGGCACTACGGTACGCCTTCGAATAACCCCGAACCCCCAGGCTGGCAGTACCAGCGCTCAGGTGCTGGCGATCACCCGAGACCAGATCAAGTTGGAAGAGCAAGCAGCTCAGCGCACTCTGCTGCAGGTGCACGATGGTGACATTATTCACCGCATCGGAGTAATCGACATACCTACCTTCTATGTTGATTTTGACGCTCGGGCGCGGGGGGATTCTGACTATCGCAGCACGACCAGGGACGTACGCAACCTCATTGCACAAATGGAGCAAGAGGGAGTCGATGGGCTGGTGATCGACCTGCGTGGCAATGGCGGCGGCGCACTCGCCGAGGCAACCGCCCTGACTGGGCTTTTTATTCCTTCAGGTCCTGTCGTTCAGGTCCGTGACTCCCGCGGGCGAACCCGGATCAATCGTGACCCTAACGACGACCTCGCCTATGCCGGCCCACTGGCAGTTATCGTTGATCGTGACAGCGCCTCGGCATCTGAGATTTTCTCCGGCGCCATTCAGGATTACGAGCGGGGCTTGGTGATTGGTGAATCCACCTTTGGTAAAGGCACGGTACAGAACCTGATTGATCTGGACCGTTACTCTCAGGACCCTGACCAGCCACTCGGCCAACTGAAGCTCACCATTGCGCAATTCTTCCGGGTTAATGGTGAGAGCACGCAGCATCGAGGGGTAGTGCCCGATATCATTCTGCCTATCGGCCGCGAACAAAGCTCTCATGGCGAGCGAGCGCTAGACAATGCCTTACCCTGGACTCAAATCAACGCTACCGATTTCTCGATCTATGAACAGAGTAACTACCTTGAGCATATAGACAGACTTCGCAGTCTGCACCGCGCCAGGGTAGACCACGATCCGGATTTCGCCTATCTGAAAGGAATCCGAAAGATTGAGGCCCCACTGGCCGAACTCACCGAAGTTCCGCTGCTCGAAAGTCTGCGTAGCGCCGAACGTGTACGACAGCAAGATGACCGTCAGGCATTACTCAAGACCCTGGTGCAAGCACACGGTCTGGTCTTCAAAGAGACAGAAGCCGACGACGACGATCTGCCAAGAGACGCGGTGTTGCTCGAATCAGCACGCATCCTGGCTGATCTGGCCTTCGGCGCTTTCGCTGAACGACTGATCGTCCAACTGAACCTCGAGCCGACCCCTATTAATGATTCGGGCAATAACTTTAATCTACCCAATCATTGAAAATGACTGTCTCTAACCGCTAACCACGTTGATGGATTTTTCACGTTTCGGTCAGTTCCTTTCTTCGGGTTCAGGCATTCTGACCCTGATGGACGATATCGACCAATCTCTGGCTGGCCCTTCGACCATGCATCCCCTGGGTGGAGGAAATCCCGCTCGTATTCCGCAGGTGCAGGAGATTTTCCGCACTGCCATGACTTCCCTGTTGGCCGATGGCGAACGTTTTGAGCGCCTGACTGGCGATTACGATGGCTCACAAGGGGACACCCGGTTTATTCACAATCTCGCGAGCCTGCTTCAGGAGCAGTACGGCTGGAATGTCAGGCCCAAGAATATTGCGATAACCAACGGCAGCCAGAGTTCATTTCATTCGCTGTTTCATCTCTTCGCTGGCGACTTTCAGGAGGGGCCCGCCCGTCGGGTACTGTTGCCCTTGGCTCCTGAATATATCGGCTACGTTGATGTCGGCCTGGGGCAGCAACTGTTTCGTGCCTTTCGACCCAGCATTGAGTTACGAGGCGATCGTGAATTCAAGTACCACATTGATTTCGAACGGCTTGATGTCACCCCAGATATCGGAGCAATAGCGGTATCCCGCCCGACCAACCCAACCGGTAATGTATTGACTGATACCGAGATTTCGCATTTGCGTGAACTGGCTAACGCAAACCATATCCCGCTGATTATTGATTCGGCCTATGGCGGGCCATTTCCAAATATTGTTTTCCCGCAGGTCGCCACTGTTTGGGATGAGAACATCATTACCTGTCTCAGTCTTTCCAAGTTGGGGCTGCCGGGCCTGCGGACCGGCATAGTCATTGCCCACGAAAAAGTGATCAGGGTGGTAACGGCAGCAAACGCGATCCTCTCGCTGGCCCCAGGAAGTGCTGGCCCCGGGCTGGTCAGTGATATGGTCGGCGATCGCAGTATTCTTGACCTGTCAGATAATGTGATCCGGCCTTACTACCGGAAACGAGTCAAGCAGGCGGTCTCCTGGATTAACACGGCATTTGAGGGTTACCCCTGCCGAGTTCATACCCCCGAAGGAGCGATATTCCTATGGCTATGGTTTGAAGGCCTGCCGATCACCAGCGAAGTGCTTTATCAAAGGCTCAAGAGTCGTGGTGTTCTGGTTATTGCTGGAGAGCATTTTTTCCCCGGTCTTGAGGGCGAATGGGGGCATCGACATGAATGCATCCGCATTTCATACGCTCAGGATCCCGCCTCGGTTGAAGCCGGAATCCAGATCATTGGCGAAGAAGTCGCCCGAGCGTATGACAACGTTAGAAGGGAGAGCGCCTGATTCGCTTTTGTCTCTCAGTCCTGCTGCACATACTGGCTCGAGCGGAACATCGACCAAATCAACTGAAAAACATCGGACAACTGCTCGGCGCCGCTATCAACCCAGTCATTAACGTCGGCCTGGCGGAGCCAGGCGCCGCCCTGCATTTCGTCTAAATTTGGCTTAAGGTCTGTGTCGCTGACCAGTCGATAGACCCAGGCGAACTCCATCCCAGTGATTGGGCTTGCCTCCAATTTAAACAAGGCTTCAGGTATTTCATCTAACGAAAGGCCTATCTCCTCTTCAATTTCCCGGACACAGCACCGATCATAGCTCTCACCGGCATCGACATGCCCTGCTACAGAGGAATCCCACATCCCTGGGTTTTCTTGTTTATGCAATCCGCGCCGCTGCAGGAATAACTCTCCCGAAGAATTGAACACCAGGACATGAACAGCGCGGTGGCGCAAACCTTGTTGGTGAACTTCATCGCGTCGTTGTGATCCCACAACCTCGTCCAAGGAGTTGACCACCGAAAGCATTTCGGCGTCTTCATCGGCCCGGCTCAATGAGCAACTCCACCTGAGTCTGGCACAGGCCGTTGTGGCTCACCGCTACGCTGGCGCTCACGCCATCCCGGATCGACCCAAACTGGCGCCTCAAGTGGCTTTAGAAGAGTTTTGCCAGCGACCAGGTCGGCTGCCCGCTCCGCCAGCATTATGGTCGGAGCGTTCAAATTCCCATTAGTGATGCTGGGGAAGGCGGATGAATCAATCACCCGCAACTGACCGATACCCCTAACCCGGCAATCGGCGTCCAGCACTGCGGCTGGGTCGTTGTCGGCACCGATCTTACAGGTACATGATGGGTGATAAGCGCTCTCGACATTTTGTCGTACCCACTCATCAATTTGATCATCTGCAGTTATCGCATCACCCGGCGCTATCTCCTGGCCGCGAAAACGATCCATTGCGGATTGGCCGAGTATCTCGCGAGTCCAACGGATACACAATCTCCAATCTGCCCGGTCCTTCTCGGTAGTGATGTAATTAAACAGAACCCGGGGGTGCTCACGTGGATCGGCCGACCTGATCGCTACGTCTCCCCGGCTGGTGGGCTTGTTGGGTCCCACATGGACCTGAAAGCCATGCCCATCGAAAGCCGCGCGACCATCGTAGCGCATTGCACCCGGCAAAAAATGGTATTGAATATCCGGGGCTGAAATTCCCGCACGTGAACGAATAAAAGCGCATGATTCAAAATGATTAGTCGCCCCCAGCCCGTCCTTGAATAACAGCCAACGCAACCCGATCTGAAGCTTGCTCCACCAACCCAAACGCGAGTTCAGTGAGATCGGCTCGAGGCAGCGATACTGAAAATAGACTTCAAGATGATCCTGCAGGTTACGGCCTACTCCCTCCAGCGGGTAAATCACCGGAACACCGGCAGACTCGAGAATACCCGGCGAGCCTATCCCCGAACGCTGCAATAATGTGGGCGAGCCAATCGATCCGGCCGACAGGATCACTTCACTTCGGGCATAGACCTGAAAGACATTGCCATCCTTTTCGTACTCGACTCCGGTTGCGCGTACCCCATCCAACAGCACCCGGTTAACCAGGGTTCCAGTAATCACCCGCAAATTCTTGCGATCACGGATCGGATCGAGATAGGCACGGCTGGCCGAAGCACGACAACCCCGATCTACAGTCATATGCATCGACCCGAATCCTTCCTGTTGAAACCCGTTGTAATCGTCCGTGCCCGGGTACCCTGCCTCACACCCAGCGTCAATAAACGCCTGATACAACGGATTCAACCGCATTTCATTTCCGGCGCACACGCCGAGCGGCCCGCTGCCGCCACGGTAACGATCCGCACCGCGATACCAAGACTCGGCGCGCTGGTAATACGGCAGACAGGCGGCGTAGTTCCATCCCGCAGCGCCATTGGACTCCCATTGGTTGATATCCTCGGCGTGGCCGCGCACGTAGACCATGCCATTGATCGAGGACGAACCGCCAAGACCCAAACCACGGGGACAATCCAATACGCGGTTATCCAGACCAGGCTCTGGCGCAGTCTCGAAACCCCAGTTGAAACGGCGGGTGTTCATTGGCATCGATAATGCTGTGGGCATCCGCACAATCAAACTGCGGTCACTCCCACCAGCTTCTAGTAGCACTACCCGAATTGCCGGGTCTTCACTCAGCCGCGCCGCCATAACACAACCGGCTGACCCAGCTCCAACAATGACGTAGTCCGCGTCACGCATAGGCCAACAACCTGGACACGACTTTGCCACCGGCCGATCGGTTGGCAAGGCGCATGTTAGGCAAAACAGCTGCTGACGATAATTCAGGTGGCATGGCAGGATCCGTAGCTAGCAGTTGACAAAGTCCCAGACGCTGAGATATTTAAGTGTTAATCCTAACCTATCGGCGTACCCAGTATGAGACCTATCCAGATCAAGGCCGGTGAGGTCACTATAAGAGCCTGTTGTGTTGTCTACGATAAAGACGGGACCCTGGTCGATTTTCACAGCGTGTGGGGGCCCCGGATGGTACGCAGCGCCAACGCCTTACTCGCTGCAACCGATCTCGGTGATGATTTTGCACACCACCTTTACCGCGCCGTGGGTTAT
>MPMA02088210.1_pt1 | contig 12399 bp, 11 predicted proteins | sample 1617361 | NCBI WGS metagenome assembly MPMA02 (sample SAMN05944807, study PRJNA350692) | marine metagenome | biome: marine; feature: ODZ; material: water; isolation source: 180 m water sample filtered on 0.2 um supor filter | place: Pacific Ocean | collected 2012-04-08 | depth 180m m | reverse complement strand
CGCTTACCGGGTGGTCTAACCTGCCGTGATGGTTTGATCACAAGGTTGTTCGCCTATCGGAGAGCATGTGATGAAGCTGGGACTTCTGCTCGGCGGTGAGAACACCCGTTTGAAGGACGTGGTGCAGTTGGGCGTGGCCGCCGGGGCGGCTGGGTTCGATTCCATCTGGTGCCCGGAGTTCTGGCGCAGCGCCTTGGTCCTCCTGTCCGCGCTGGCCTGCGCCACGGCCAAGGTGCGTCTGGCACCGGCGGTGCCCATGGCCTTCCCCGCAGTCCCTTTCTGCACGCCCGGTTCGCCTTAGCCCACATTTCCCATATGATTGAAAAGCTCTATCAGTAATTCGTCGATGCTCTTTCAACTATCGTCTAATTATAAGCCATCGTGCGTATGCTCAGCTATAATGACTCCATGGCATGTCACTTTGCAGTAAGATGACGTAAGTATCATGGAGGCACCCGATGGGTGACGGCGAAAATGCCTCTCTCCGGCTCCAATTCAACCCCAAAATCCGCCTGGAATTTCACGGTGCCACCATCACCACCGACGCTGGTCTCCTTGCCTTTCGAGAGTTTGATGATGCCTTGGGCCTCACCGAAATCGCTGAGGACTACCTCCAGGAAAGCCGTACCGGACGCAATATCCTCCACCACCTGGTTCCGCTGCTAAGACAGTCGATCTACAGCCGCCTAGCTGGCTACGACGATACCAATGACGCAGTGCGCCTTTCCCAAGACCCAGCGATGCGAGTGATCGTGGGATGGCAAGGCTCGGAGCGCAAGGCTGCCAGCACCAGTGAGATGGGCCGGTTCGAGACGGAGTTCCTGACCCAAGAGGACAACCTGAAGGGGCTGGCACGGATAAATACCCAGTGGATGGAACGAGCTATGGCCCATACCCTACACCGGCGAGTAATCCTGGATATGGACAGTTCCGAGAGTCCAGTGCACGGCCAGCAGGAGGGAGCAGCCTACAACGGCCACTTCGAGTGTGTCTGCTATCACCCTCTCTTTCTGTTCAACCAGTTCGGGGATTGTGAAGCAGCGAAGCTACGAGCCGGCAACGTCCACAGTGCCGATGATTGGCAAGAAGTCCTCGATCCGGTGGTGGACCGTTATTTGACAGCCGCAGCCAGGCTGCTGTTTCGTGCTGACGCCGCCTTCGCCAAGCCTGAACTTTACGATTATCTGGAATCAAAGCATATCGGCTACGCCATCAGGCTGCCATCCAACCAGGTGCTGCAGCGGGAGATAGCGCACTTGCTGGTACGGCCTACGGAGTGGCCTTCCCCGAAGCCCATCGTCTCTTATCATGACTCCGTCTACCAGGCCCAGAGTTGGAATGTTTCCCGAAGAGTGGTGGCTAAGATGGAGTGGCACCAGGGAGAACTGTTTCCCAGGGTTGGTTTCATCGTGACCAACCTGAGCTATCCACCCAAAGGCATAGTCCGCTTCTACAACGGACGGGGCACGGCGGAGCAATGGATAAAAGAGGGCAAGCACGCCCTGAACTGGACGAGGTTATCCTGTCACAAATTCGTGGCCAATCAGGTCAGGCTGGAGTTGTTCATACTGGCTTACAACTTGGGCAACTTCTTGAGAAGACTGGTCTTGCCAGAGCCGATGAAGCACTGGTCGTTGACCAGCCTTCAAACCAGGATGATCAAGACCGGAGGGCGGTTGGTGCGCCATGCCAGAAAGTTGGTATTCCAGCTTGCTGAGGTGCTGGTAACCAGGGAAATGCTGACCGGGATACTAGAACGGATCACTCGGCTTAGGCCAGCTCCTGGCTAGACCCGCTTTAGGAGCGTCGGGATTGATTACTGTTATGGGGTCGTCCAGGGCAAAAGAGCTTGCTAAGGGGGAGACTTGGGCGTAGACAAGCGTTTTTGCGATTTTGCGCTTGGCAGCACGGTGGTTGCCCCATGAAAGCGGGGAATCCGAGTGAATCAGGCCGCATTTGACGCCCTTGGAATGCGAGATTATAGTTGGCGGTATCCCAGAGGGAGCTATATCCAGGAAAGTCGGTTTGATCTGGGGAATACCGGGGGAAATCATTTCAACTAGATAGATTAAAAAGGTAATCAATCCATGAGATTGAGGGGATAATGCGGCCCAGTTACTCCAGAATAGCCCTGACTTGCAATGGGTTGGACAAGACTACCAGCGAGGTCATGTAGTCTGAGATGAATTCGTGGTCTATGAGATGAATCTAAACGAAAAAAGATGGGCTAAGTATTATGCGGCTGTATTGCTAACCGTCGTCTTGGCGTTGGCCATGGGATGCGCCAGCCCAGCCCCTTTACCAACTGCTACCCCAGTCCCGGCTGATGCCCCAGTTCCTTTTCCGGCCAGACAACTCGATATAAAAATCGACCCAAAGGAAGCTGCTACTGTCCTGCTGAACCCAAGCCCCCTTGGGAAAGGCGGTTACTCGAAAGGGATGGTAGTCACCATAGACATACTGCTGAAAGAAGGTTGGCAGGTCGATGAATGGTTCGGGCCGGTTTTCAACATAGATGGGAATACGGCTCAGATTCAAATGGATTCCAGCCAGTCAGTAGCGGTGAGACTGAAGTCCACAACGCCAGAGCCTACCCCAGAACCCACCCGGGAGCCTACCCGTACGCCCACACCGACACCGAATCTGCCTTTTTGCTTTGCTGCTGGCACACCAGTCCTCACGGCCAATGGCCTCATAGCTATTGAGGAACTGCAGAAGGGTGACATCGTACTCTCCTACGACCACAACTTTCAAACGCGGGTGGAGGCTAACATCTCATCCCTGGTGGAGGCCAATATCGCAGCCGTTGTATCCCGTAAAGTCAACGGTTTGATGAGAGTGGAGTTGGCCGATGGCACAACCATCCAAGTAACCAGAGAGCACCCTTTCTATGCACCGGATGAGTCAAGATATAAACCGATAGGCGAGTTCAAACCCGGGGAACGGCTGGCGAGCATAGGGCAGGATGAAAAACTCGAAGCCATCGTTGTCACCGGTATTAAGGCTGTCAGGGGAGAGTTTACCGTCTACAATCTTAGCGTCGAAAGTAGCCACCACAACTACGTCGCGGCCGGCGTACTGGTGCACAACAAGACGCAGGAGCCGACGCGAAAGCCAACGCCAGAACCTACCCCAGAACCCACCCGGGAGCCTACCCCGGAGCCAACGCCAGAACCTACCCCAGAACCCACCCGGGAGCCAACACCTCCGCCCACGTCCACACCTCCGGGCATCATTCCATCCGGCGAGACAGCGTGGGAATGGGACTTGGGCGCCATAACCTTCCAAGAGGCGCCCAAGACTTGGAGCCTGGAGCTCTCCGAAGACTTCGGCAGGGTGCTTGTGGGCGCCTACGGCGAGGGCAGCTCAACAGCCCACAAGTACGCAGGCTGGAATGGCTCCCTGGCGGTCAACGGCACCCCGGTTTGGGAGTTTCGGCGCTGGAACTCCGCTGAAGGAGGCATCATCTACGACTTTCTACAGGGCAAAGAGGTGCTGGAGAGCAGCGGCAGGGGGGAGTTGCTGGACTGCACCGAGCTGTTCCGTCCCGGCGCGAACACGATAACCTATGACCACTTTACCGACGGCGCCCACGGTGTCAAGGTGCGGGTCGAGCGGTAGGCGCCGCACCCACATCGTACCAGCCACGTTGCCATTGGGTTCATTGAACAACGTGGCAACAAGGTGGCAATAACAGAAGCCCGGCAGGCATGCGGGCACATTAGCGAAGGCCTCCGGTAGGCGGGGCGCCTCGCGTTCCTCACCTTCCCGGCGGCTCGAAAAAGCCCTCTTTGATCAATATGGGCATGACGCCGCCCGCGTCGGCGATGTCCCTGAGGGCTTCAGGCAGGGGATTGCCCTTCATCGAGGTGCCCTGGGTGAGGTTCTTGACCTCGCCGCCGGCCCAGTCCACCTGGGCGATGTCCCCCTCGTCAAAGAAGCCGGTCACCCCGGGGGCCGTCAGCACGGGAATCCCGAAATTGATGCAGTTGCGCATGCCCAGGCCGTTAACGGTCTCCGCCAGGATCCCCGCGATTCCCAGGCCGGCGAATATCCTCCCGATGGCCCGGCCCGACCCGGTGGCAAAGTTGCGGCCCCCCACAATCAAGTCTCCCGGTTTGACCTCCCCGGACCAGCCCGGGCGGTTGGCGGAGAAGCAGTAGGCCGGCTGCTCCGCCGCGGGCTTGATGAAAGCCACGTTGGGGAAGATGAGGTCCGTATTGATGTCGTCTCCGAACTTCCAGACCCGGCCGTTGAATGTATTCGACATGATGCCTCCGGACAAAATCTTCGGTCCAGGCTCGCTCCCGCCCTACAGGTCCCGGGGGTCGGTAATCACACCCTTGATGGCGGAGGCCGTCACCGCCGCCGGGGAGCCCATGTATATCTTGGCCGTGGTGCTGCCCATGCGGCCCTTGAAGTTTCGGGTGCTCGAGGTGATGCAAACCTCTTCGTCCGCCAGGAGCCCCATGTGTCCTCCGTAGCAGAGGCCGCAGGTGGAATTGGTGAACAGCACCCCTGCCGCTAGAAGGGTCTCCACGTATCCCGCGTTCACCGCCTCCCTGAAGATGTTCTGGCTGCCCGGCGTGACGATGAACCGGGTGCCGGAGGCTATCTGGCGTCCCTTCAGCATTTCGGCAACCAGGGCGATGTCCTCCAGCCGGCCGTTGGCGCAGGAGCCGACGAAGGCCTGGTCGATCTTGGTGCCGGTCACCTCCCGGATGCCGACCACGTTGTGGGGCACCCTTCCCGGCAGGACCACCTGGGGTTCCAGTGCGCCGAGATCTATGGTGATGGTGTCCTCGTAGGTGGCGTCCGGGTCGGGGGCGGCGGGCTCGAAGGAAGTCTGGGCCCGGCCATCCAGGTAGGCTTCGGTGACCGCGTCGTAGGGGAAGATGGAGAACTCGGCCGAGACCTCGGCGGACATGGTGGTGATGGTGAGACGCCCAGGCATGGCCATGCTGTGGACACCCTCGCCGTGCCATTCCAGGTTGCGGTTGGCGAAGTCGCCATATTCTCCGCCCAGGAAATGAATTACGTCCCTGGCATAGACCCGCTCCGGCAACTCGCCTTCGAGGACAATCTTGGTGGTGGGCCCCAGCATGTACCAGGTTTGGCCCTTGCAGATGACGTACATCATTTCGGCGCCGCCAAGGCCCCGGGCCAGGCAGTTAATGGCTCCGGCGGAGCAGGTGTGGGAGTCGGAGCAGGCCAGGATTTTGCCGGGAAGGGCGAACCCCCGCTCGGCCACCACCACGTGGCCGATGCCGTGGGCGCCCTCCGGGAAGAAGTTCTTGATGCCGAACTTTTCGGCAAACTGGCGCATCCGCTTCAGGCCGTTGGCCGCCTCGGTGCTGGGGGCCGGCATGAAGTGGTCGGGAATTATTACTATCTTATCCGGATCGGCCACCCGGGTGGGCATGGGGTGGAGCCCCTGGATGATGAAGCCAAGGTCCAGGTCCAATATCACGTCCACCCCGACCACCACGACGTCTCCCGGCTTGACCTCAGTCTGGCCCGAATGTTGCGCCAGAATCTTCTCGGCAATGGTCATCCCCATGCCGGACCTCCTCGTTTGGCATCTTGCCCAGGCAGGGTTTTCTTAAAGGGGTCTGGGGGAACTTCTTTTACAAAAGAAGTTCCCCCAGCGTGCCCAACATCAGATAACCCCCGCCTCTTTCAGTCGGGCTACCTCCCCAGGGCTATAACCCGCCAGGCCGGTCAGAACGTCTTGGGTATGCTCCCCCAAGAGGGGCGCTCCCCGGGTGGGCGGCGCCGGCGGCGTGGCGCTGAACTTTGCCGTCGCCCCGGGCAGCTTCATTTCGCCCCAGCGCGGGTCGTCCACCGAAACGATGTACCCGTTGGCCTGGCACTGGGGCTCATCGGCCAGGTCGTCGTAGGAGTAGACCGGGGCGGCGGCGACGCCGTGGGTCTGGAACGCCTCCACCCATTGCTGGCGGGTACGAGTGGCGAAGACTCGGGCCAGCAGCTCCACCAGCTCCTGGTTCCCCCGGCGGCCGTGCCTGGCCTGCCACTCGGGATGGTCCTTCAGGTCCTCCCGGCCGATGACCTCGCAGAAGCGGGCCCAGCTACCCTGGGCCATCAGCGATATAACGAACCATTTCCCCTCGGAGTCCTGGTGAAAGTCCCTGATGGGGTCGTCGAGGATCATGCCATGGGGGACCGGCCAGTGGAAGCCGTGGCGCAGGGCCGCGGTGATCCGCCACCTCTGGAGGGTGACCAGGTTGCCCAGACCCGAGGTCTCCACCTTCTGACCCAATCCGGTGCGGCTTCGAGCGATGATGGCGGCCAGGATGGCGTGGGAAAAGATGATACCTCCCACCGAGTCTCCCACGTTCATCTGGACCGGCTCGGGGCGGGTGGCGTCCTTACCGGCCTGCAGCCACATGATGCCACTCATGGCCTGAAAGATGCTGTCCATGCCCTTCCAGTCCCGCAGCGGGCCCTCGGTACCGAAAGAAGTACAGCTTCCGTAGATCAAACCCGGGTTCAGACGAGAGAGGTCATCATAGCTCAGGCCCAGCCGGTCCATCACCCCAACCGAATAGTTCTCGGTCACCACGTCCATCTTGGGGATGAGCCGGTAGATAACCTCCCGGCCCTCGGGGTGCTTGAGGTTGATGGTGATGCTCTGCTTCCCGCGATTGTGGGCCTCGTTGCCGGATTCGTACCCATCGGGGGCGATCCGAGCGGACTCGGGGCGCGCCGCCTTGTCTCTCCCCGGAGCCTCCACTTTGATGACTTCGGCGCCCAGGTCGGCCAGCATGACGGTGGCCACGGGACCAAGAATCACTTGGGTGAAGTCCAGGACTCGGATTCCGTCCAGAGGCATGGCCATGAGCAACGTCCTTATCGGAGAATCGCCCTCTCGAAAGAGAGCCGGTCAGTTGGGGGGAGGCCCATCAAGCCCCATCCTAGCCGGGGCGCCCAGGGGCGTCAACCCGACCGCGATGGTCTGCCTGCGTTGGTCTGATTACTGGAGGACCGCTCCGGCAGGAGTTCGGGTGACAACTCGTTCCCAACGGGTCTGGGGTCCGCCGCCAGCGGGGTGGGAAAGAAGTTTCCCCACGGGCGGAGGCCGTCACCCCGGAAAGCCGATCAGGTGCAGGCCGCCATCGACGATAAAGGTCTGTCCGGTCATGTGCTCCGCCCCCTCCAGCAGCCAAACCACCGGCTCGGCCACGGCTTCCGGTGTGCCTGCCGCCTTCAATGGGGAGCCTTCGGCGACCCGCACAACCTTTTCCTGGAACTTCTCATTTCCTAGAACGTCCCACCACCACCGGGTCTGCATGAATCCGGGGCATACCGAGTTGACCCTGATCTCAGGCCCCAGGGCGCGGGCCAGGGACAGGGTCATGGTGTTCAACGCGCCCTTGGACGCGGCGTACGCGATGGAGCTGCCGCTCCCCGATATCCCGGAGGTCGACGAGACGTTTACGATGGCTCCCTTGCCCTGGGCTTTCATCTGGGGCGCCACCGCCCGGGCCATCTGGAACGGGCCAACCACGTTTACGGCACAGAGAGTGAGGAAATCATCGGCGGACAGGGCTTCCAAGTCCCTCAGGTTGACGAATTTCGAGCGCCCGGCATTGTTGACCAGGCCGTCGATCCTCCCCCATTTCGCGATGGTCTGGGACGCCATGCGCCGGCAATCCTCATCGACCGCAACGTCGCCCCGGCAGAGCAGGGTTTCGGCCCCAAGCTTCTCGCACTCCTCGACCGTCGCCCGTGCCTCGGCCTCACTCCGGCTGTAGTTGATTACGACCTTGGCGCCCTTGGACGAGAGATGTTTCGCCACCGCGGCGCCGAGCCCCGTGCCTGAGCCGGTCACGATGACCGCCGCTCCTTCTAGGTTCATGGGTCCTCCGATCTATGAAATTGTCTGCCGGTTCAGGCACGCCGATTCTGTAAAGAAAAGTGGCTCACCACCGGCCCCGTGGAGTTGGGGCATGCCGGTGAACGCTCACGGCGCCGGCGGCTCGGGTATCCAGCGGCCTTGGGACTTCAATGGGAATCAGCGGGAATCAGCGGGAATCAGCGCCTTTGGCCAGACCCAAGCTACCACACCATCCGAGCCGGTGCCAACCGGGTCCCGCCAGGCCACCGGGTCGGCAAGCCGGTCCTCGGCTACACCTTTACCTTCGCGATCATACCCGCGGATATCAATCTGGTCCCGGCCATGGCCAGGAATACGATGGGCCAAGGGCTCCCTACCATGTCCAGCAGCACGCTGAAGACGATGGCCTGAAGCCCGGCATACAGGTAGCCGTGGGCGTCCACCAACCCCGAAGAGGTGCCGGCCATGCGCCGTCCGCCGAGGTCGGCCGCGATGGTCACCATGGGGGATATTCCGATGGCCAACCCGCCGATCAGCAGCAGGGCCGCCCCCAGAGAGATGTTCACCGGAGGCGCAAAGGCCAGGGCGGCCAGGGTCACCGCGCTGACGCCACAGGAGGCGATAACCATGGGGCGGCGCGCGCCGTGGAGCAACCGGTCGGAAATGACCCCGGCCAGGGGCGGCGCCAGCAGGTATCCCACGGGCAGCAAGACGGTCAGCAGCAGGGTGGACTCGATATCCAGGCCGCCCCTCTCGAAGTAGTAGATCGGCACCCAGGTCATCAGCCCGTGCTTCACCACGTTCTCCAACCCCTTTACATGGCAGGCCAGGTGGAATCGGGGGTTGGACAGGAGGAATTTGTACGGCCCCAGCCCCCGGAACCGTTCCGGAGACAACGCCTCGGGCCCGGCCGATACCTCATCCTCTTCCACGTACTCGGGCAGCCCTACATCAGCCGGCCGGTCTCGGGTAACCAGGTAGAAGACCACTCCCAAGACGACGATTATCAGAGGCGGAAAGCGGAAGGCGGCCCTCCAACCGAACTCGGCGCCCACCCAACCGGAGATCCACCACACCAAGAGCATCGCCCCGCCTGCCGCCGTCAGCAGAACACCGAAGGCCATCCCCCGGTCCCGCCGGGGCCACCACTGGGCGATCATGCTCGCGCCGGGAGGGAAGCAGGCGGCGTTGGTGAACCCGGCGAGGGCCCATGGAATGGCCAGGGTCAACGTGGAGCTGCAGAAACTGGTAACCCAGTTGAAGAACGTGGTCAGCACCGCTCCCAGCAGCACCCAGAGGCGCAGGCCGTAGGTCTCGCCCAGCCGCCCGTGCACCAGGTCTCCCAGCATGAAGCCCCAGAGCAGCGCCGCGTTGATCAGCCCGATCTCGAAGTGGCTGAGACCCAACTCCTGTTTGACCAGAGGCGCCACCGGCCAGAAACCGAACCTTCCCAGATACAGGAACAGATAGAAACCGCTGAAACCCAGCAGTATCCGCCACTTCCAGATGTGGTAGCTTCGGGGCAGGTCGGAGTATTTCACCGCCGCCTGGCTACCCATCAGCGGTCCCCCGCGACTATCACAGGCTTCTTGGCGAACAGGAAGAGGACGCCTCCCAAAACGTTCAGGGCCGCCAGGGTAAGAAAAGCCTGGGTGTACGTGCCCTGCACGTCGCGCATGAACCCGGCCAAGGGCGGCGCCACCAGCAAGAGAACGTTCATCGGCACCGTCGACATGCCCAGGATCTTGCCGTAAGAGGCCCGGCCGAAGTATTCGCCCCGGATGGCGGTGGTCAAGGGGTTGCGTCCCCCGAACCCCATGCCGAACACCATCGCGAACAGGTACAGCATGGGGAGGCTGGATGAGATGGTGAGCAGCACCACCGCTCCCGCCTGAATGAAGGTGAAGAATGCCAGGGCAACCCGCAAGGGCACCCGGTCTCCGACGAAACCCCCGACCAGTTGAAACACCATCGAGACCGCGGTATACGCGGCCACCACCCACCCGGTCGTCTGCACGTCAAAACCTTTGTCCTTCATGAACAGCCCAAGGTGGGCCATGATGGCCAGGATCACCATGGAGGTAAACCCGTGCCCGAAGGCTATGAGCCAGAAGGCGGGCGTCCGCAAGGCCTGGCGCGTGGTCATATCGGTGACCGCCGGACGGTCCCGTTGAGACCTGGCGCCGGATGCCCCTCGTGACACAACGGCCGCCGAATATGGGGCCGGGGGGTCGCCGTCTGGTCTCAGACCGTACTCCGCCGGCCGGTTGCGGATAAGCCTGGTGAGGGGATAGGCGACCAGAAAAGCGAAAATACCCAATATCATGGCGGTGGTCTGCCAGCCCAGCCGGTTGTGTGCCGGGTCAACCGCCCAGGCAATGGCTGGGACCAGGATCAAAGCGCCAAGCCGGCCGCCCACGTTGGACCAACCCATGGCGGTGGCGCGACGCCGGATAAACCAGTGGTTCAGCACCGTCATGACCGGCACCCAGCCTCCCAGGCCACCCCCCACCGACATGACCAGGAAAGCGGCGTAGAACATCCAAAGGCTGCGGATCTGGGAGAACAGCAGGAAGCCGGCGGCCAGAACGAGCAAGCCGGTGAGCACCATGCGCCGGGTGCCCATCCGGTCGGTGAGGTAACCTTCCACCGGCCCCATGAGGCCGCCTTCCACCCGGCCGACGGTGAGGGCGAAGCCCAGCTGGGTCCGGTTCCAGCCGAAGTGACTCTCCAGCGCCACCGTCCACACCGACATGGCGTGAAAGAGCGGCACCATGGTCAACACCATGATGAAGCCGGTGATGGCCACCAGCCACCACCCGTAGAATACCCCTCGAACCTGGAGGTGCATCTGCGTTATCTGTCCTACGGTTCTAAGTAATTTGCCCGGCTCTCTCCGGCCATTCTCTCGAGTCAAAGGATCGCGTCGGCCGGCCCAAACGCTGGGGCCGGGGCATTGGGGCCCAGAGCGCCCACCTGGAAGCTCCGTTCGTCCCAAATGACGATTTGCGGGCAAGCCCTCAGGCCGATTACGGGTGCATACCCTCGCGATCCGGCAGCGCCGCCTGTAGCCTGACACCTGTAACGAAGATCGCTTCGGCCATTCGACTATCTTAATCCAGTGTGGGAGGGCATACAACGTGTTTAATCAGGCGACGGCAAACCTAAGGCGCCAGCCAATGGGCTTGGAGCGCACGGGCACGGCCCGGCAAACCCTCCGGAGCCTCATTGCCAAGAAGAGGTTTGGCAGCATACTGCTCTACACCACCGGGGCGTTCGTCCTGGCAGTATCAGCTTCTTTCCTGTTCAATTTCATGGACCACGACACCGAGTTCGCAATTGCCGTCATCGGCTCGCTCATCGGAGGCTTTCTGGGGGCGATGCTGGCCGCGGCGGTGATAGCGGACGGGTTGACCGGCATCAGAGAGACGGCCGAGAAGTAAGGGCGAGGGGAAGGAGGGTCCACCAATGAGAGCGCAAAGAAGCCTTTCGATCATCGAGATTGGGGCGGTTATCGCCAACCTCGGGCTGCTAGCCGCCGTCGCGCTGGCCATGACCGGTTAGGCCGGGCCAGTTGCCGGGTAATTAGCGTGTCATTTGTCAACGGCGGGCAAGCGCCGTTGACGGCTCGAAATTTTCCACACTGGCCCACGGAATCCGGCGGCGCCACGAAAAACGGAACCTGGCGGGTCCGCCGGATGCGGGTCAACCGGATGCCATCCCAAGAGGGATTGGAGGTACGGTTGGGTTGGCCCGCCGGAATATTCGCAAATAAATCCGGTTCTCGGCCCGCTCCGGGACGGGAATCGGATTCAATACCGGTCACCCCGGCGGTTTCGAGTCACCCGCAGTCCCAGACTCTTAGGCGGGTCGGCCGGTTCTGCTCCATTAGTACCCCGGAATAGGTCACCCCGAGTTAAGCGAGGGGTCTCGGGTGATGGGTTTAGACTCCTGAGGAGGAACCCCGCCCCAGATTCCTGTTCTCTTTGCTCCTCGGAATGACAGGGGGCGGTTTCTCCTCGGAATGACGAGGGGCGATTCACGAATCGCCCCTACGCTGCCGATGGGCTCACCGCGAGGGGTGTTGATATCGCCCATTCTCGAAGAGAGCTACCAGGACGGGCAAGGAAAATTATCCAATAGCCGGTCGAATCGGAGCTGAACTACCGTGGCGTCATCCCCAGTCAGGGTAATCCGAAACGCCGTCTGGGGCAGGGTGCAGACTCAGGTGCCGATGAGGCCGCCGCCCGCGGTCGCCCCGCCGGAGTCCGAGGTCTTGAAGCCGCCGAAGACGCCCGGCTCCCGGTCCACGACGATATCGCCGTCGCGAATTGGGTCAAAGGTGAAATCCGGCTGGCTGGCTGGCCCGGAGAATGCTGTAAGCCGGGATTCCCCAGATCAAACCGACTTTCCTGGATATAGCTCCCTCTGGGATACCGCCAACTATAATCTCGCATTCCAATGGGTGTCAAATGCGGCCTGATTCGCTCGGATTCCCCTGCTGTAGACCGTCAGCGATATGTAGACCGTCAACGATAATG
>MPMA02071633.1_pt1 | contig 12400 bp, 8 predicted proteins | sample 1617361 | NCBI WGS metagenome assembly MPMA02 (sample SAMN05944807, study PRJNA350692) | marine metagenome | biome: marine; feature: ODZ; material: water; isolation source: 180 m water sample filtered on 0.2 um supor filter | place: Pacific Ocean | collected 2012-04-08 | depth 180m m | reverse complement strand
CGGCTATGCAGCCACGCGCCACAATGCAGGGTTCTGGTTTCTCGATGCCTTGGCCGGGCGCTGGCCGCTCGACCTGCGTTACGACAACCGCTTCCACGGCGCGTTGGCCGATATCCGCATCAGCGGCCAGCGGCTGCGGGTGCTCAAGCCTGACACCTTCATGAACCGCAGTGGTACGGCCGTTGCCGGCGTGGCGCGCTACTTTGATCTTGACCCGCTTGAAGTGCTGGTGGTGCACGATGACCTGGATCTCGCCCCCGGCAGTGTTCGCCTCAAGACGGGTGGCGGCCACGGCGGCCACAATGGCCTGCGCGACATCTTCTCGCATCTGGGTACCCGCGAGTTCGCGCGCCTGCGGCTTGGCATTGGTCACCCCGGCAACGCTGACGAGGTGACGGACTATGTGCTGCAAAAACCCTTGGCCACCGATCGCGCCACAATCCTCGATGCGGTAGACCGGGCCGTGGCGGTACTTGAGCAGATCGTCGCTGGAGATTTCGAAGCGGCCATGAACGAGTTACACGCAAGCCTTGACGGGAACCCGACCTGAATGGGTTTTCGTTGCGGTATTGTCGGGTTGCCCAATGTTGGCAAGTCGACGTTGTTCAATGCTCTGACCCGGGCCGCCGCGCCGGCGGAGAACTACCCATTCTGCACCATTGAGCCTAACGTCGGCATCGTCAAGGTGCCTGATTCCCGACTGCAGGCAATAGCCGCTATCGTCAAACCCAAGGCGGTGATCCCGACGGTGATCGAGTTTGTCGACATTGCCGGTCTGGTGGCTGGCGCTTCCCGCGGAGAGGGCCTCGGTAACCGTTTTCTTGCCCACATCCGCGAGGTCGATGCCATCGTGCACATGGTCCGCGCCTTCACAGATACCGATATCGCTCACGTCTCGGACAGGATCGACCCGGCCGACGACGTGGCCACCATAGAGACCGAGCTCGCGTTGGCGGACCTGGAGACGCTGGAACGCGCCATCGAACGTAGCCGCAAGGCTGCCAAGATCGGCGACAAGGAACAACTGCGTCTACTCGAGTTGTTTGAAAGAGCGCGCCAGGCACTGGACGACGGCTCTGGCGTGCGCGGCTTGCTCGGGGATCGAGATACCGCTACAGCCCTGCAGCCGTTGTGCCTGCTTACAGCCAAGCCAGTGCTCTTTGTGGTCAACGTAGCCGAAGAGGATTTAGCAGGCAATGCGCAGGTGGATACGCTGTGTGGGCATGCAGCAACAACCCAGGCCGAGCTCGTGGTGGTGAGCGCTGCCATCGAACAGGAGATATCGGATCTTGAGCCTGGCGAGCGCGCCGCTTTTCTGCAAGACCTCGGGCTTGCGGAGTCGGGCCTCAATCGGGTGATCCAGGCGGGTTACCGGTTGCTTGGCCTGCAGACTTTCTTTACCACCAAATCTGAGGAAGTGCGGGCGTGGACGGTGCCGGTAGGCACAGTTGCATCGCAGGCGGCAGGGCAGATACACACCGACTTCGAACGCGGATTTATCCGCGCCGAGGCCATCGCCTATGATGATTTTGTTCACTATGGCGGCGAGCAGGGCGCCCGCGAGGCTGGGCGGGGACGGCTCGAGGGCAAGGACTACGTACTGAGCGACGGCGATATAATGCACTTTCGCTTCAATGTGTGAAGCGTTTACTTTTCAGCACCTTGTGCAGGCTCGAGCAGCGCCCCCCGCTGTGGCTATGTGGCTCAGCTCGCTAGAGCACGGTACGCATGATGCCGGGGTTATCCCACCCTTAACCAACATATCCTAATGCAGCGGGTTTGGTGCCCGGTAGTTCGTCGAATCCGCCCTCCAGGGCCCTCGCGGTACAGCGCACAGTATTGGCACCAGGCCAACAAACCCTCGGCCACATCAGCGACACGGCTGGAATGTTGACCTAGCCCCTTGAAGTGATCGTATATTGGGTGCAAAGTAGGCCTTAGCAGGACTGAAAAACCGGTGAGGCAAATGACGCCTAACAGGAGTACAACGCGACAAGCCCGTGAGGAGTCAGCAGACATGAATACAGCCCGTTCAATTCTGGCCTTGTTGTTTTCAATCGCCTTGGCTGGTTGTGCGCTTCTTCGTATTGATGCGTCGCAATGGGACATCCTTGCCTCCATCGAGGCAGCGGAAATTATAGAGACAGTAGGCGATAAGGCTTCAATTTCTTTTTCAGCAGATTCACCTGACACTGACTTTGGTAAAGCCTATAGAAAGATGCTCACAGGACATTTATTGGATAACGGCATCGAGGTGCTCGGCTCAGCCGGAGATTACTTGTTGAACTACCAGGTACAGGTGGTGACCCATAAGGACCGTAATCCTCGCAATACCGAGGTGTTGATCACAACCGAACTTCACCAATCGGGAGAGATAGTCCAATCAAACACCCGAATCTATTATTTCAACCCAGAAGATAAAACTTTGTACGAGTTTCCACCACCGCCCGAACCGCCAAATCCTAGCCGCTCTTTCCAGGTTACGGATCAAAGTTAAATGAGAACTGGAATAATGAAATCTTTCTTTCGCCTGCGTGGATTACCTTTATTCCTTGTACTGGCGGCCTCTGTGCTCGCTGGTTGCCAAACCAATGGGCCGGTAAAAGATGTCAATATGATTCCGATTAGTCATGATGCGGCGAAAAAGATGATTTCGCAGAGCAAGGATCGACTGGACCCAGGCAGCCTTATCCTGGCGAGTTTTGCCGACATAGACAATCTTGAAAATTCTTCCACCTTCGGCCGCATCGTTGCACAGCAAATTGGTTCTGTATTTTCAAGTCAGGGCTACAAAATTATAGAGATGTTGCTCAGAGGCAACGTCTATATCGGCAAAGGCGAGGGAGAATTTCTGCTTTCGAGGGCGCTGAAAGACCTAAGTTCTGAACACAATGCCCAGGCTGTAATCGTCGGAATTTATGCTGTCGGTTCGAAGAGTGTATACGTTACGGCGAAACTGATACAGGCAAGCGACAGTATTGTTCTGGCTTCGGAAGATTTCGTTCTCCCCCTGGGCCCGGATTTACGAACCCTGGTCACGCAGCCTGGAGAAGCCCCCCCTACATACATCTCGAGTGGGAACTGATCTCACCCAAGATTAAAGTCAGGACTCGACGAGCGGAACGAAAACGGCATTCTTGGCCTGCACAGTTTTCTGCGACCGGGCGCGGGGGCGGCTCGCGGGCAAGGATTAGGTGTTGAGCGACGGTGATATAATGCACTGTAGTTTCACCGTGTGAGGCGTTTACTTTTCAGTACCTTATGCGGACACCATCGACGCGCCTGGCACACACCCAATCGTGGCTATGTAGCTCAGCTGGTTAGAGCACGGCACTCATAATGCCGGGGTCGGTGGTTCGATCCCACCCATAGCCACCATCTAATCAAGTAGTTAGGTTTGTTACGCCATGGGGGCAATGTTCCGCGGCACATTCTTGGCACAGCAGGCACGGTTAAAAAGACAACAGGCAACGATCCAGCAACTACCAAGCTACCTCACCTGAATCCTGCCGGTCATCAACCGGTGGGGTTCAGGGAATACCCAGATGCCTTAAGAAGTAGTAGCGTTTAACGCCTCCTAACCACAACCTATTACATACGAAGAGGTGGGTCGCCTCTAGGCTACGGCGTGTACCTTCCCCGGCTGACTCCTTACCCCAATCTCCCCACCAAATCCTCCGCCCTTTGGCCTTTCAATCATCGCCAATTTGAGGCCCGGTTTGAGAATAGGCACTGAGTAAATCCCGGGTTCTTGAGAAGCCCTTAAATAGGCTGATTCGGCAATCTCCTGAAAACACCCTTTCTTTGCCTATTAACCTACAAGAAGTAGGGGAGTAGGATAGGGCTATGCAACGCCTCCTTTTCCTATTGCTGGCCACCATTTTGCTCGCGGGCTCTTATGCCTATGGGGAGACTCTCCACATAGGGGGCGGGACATACACCGGTGAAGTTGTGGCTGGCCGTCCTCATGGCCAAGGTACGTGGGTGCACCCTGATGGAGAAAGCTATGTCGGGGAATGGAAGGGCGGCAAAGCGCATGGCCAAGGTACCTTGACAGGGGTCAATGGCGACAAGTACGTCGGGGAATGGAAGGACGACAAAGCGCATGGCCAAGGCACCTATACCTATGCCAATGGAGCCAAGTACGTCGGGGAATGGAAGGACGACAAACAGCAGGGTCAGGGCACCTACACATGGCCTGATGGGGACAAGTATGACGGGGAGTGGAAGGACGACAAAGCGCGTGGCCAAGGCACCTATACCTATGCTAATGGAGCCAAGTACGTCGGGGAATGGAAGGACGGCGAAAAGCATGGCCAAGGCACCTACACAGGGGCCGATGGAGACAAGTACGTCGGGGAATTCAAGGACGACCAATATCATGGCCAAGGCACCTACACAGGGGTCGATGGAGACAAGTACGTGGGGGAATTCAAGGACGACAAAAAGCATGGTCAGGGCACCTTCACATGGGCCGATGGAGACAAGTACGTGGGGAAATACAAGGACAACAAATGGCATGGCCAAGGCACCTATACCTATGCTAATGGAGCCAAGTACGTCGGGGAATACAAGGACGGCAAATTCCATGGCCAAGGCACCTACACATGGGCCGATGGAGGCAAGTACATCGGGAAATACAAGGACAACAAACGGCATGGTCAAGGTACCTACACATGGGCCGATGGAGACAAGTACGTGGGGGAAATCAAGGACAACAAATTCAATGGCCAAGGTACCTACACATGGGCCAGTGGAAACAAGTACGTGGGGGAATTCAAGGACGGCAAATTTTGGGGAGGTATCGAGTATCTTGCCTCTGGCGAGATAGTGGGGACTTACTCAAACGGTAAGGCTGCAAAGCAATAAAGAAGGCTCCAGAAGATTAAGAAGGTGGAGGCAACCTGTAGGTTCTTTCAGAAAATACCCGCACTGGAATTACCCAGAAAATTTAAACACGGAGACAGGACAATGACTTACGAGATGAGATTAGACAAATCGGTAAAGAGGTTGTTGGCGGAAACGAGAAGCTTGGTTCATGCGGGCGACGGGGTCAAAGGTAAGGCACGCGGCCGATTTTCATGAAGCAATGAAAGGAAGGGAATGTGAGTGGGAATAAGACGACTATTAAGTTGGTTTTTTTGCTGTAGTAGTTGCGCCCTAACAAGTTGCGTCAGGTTGAAGTGCTTGTCGGCCAGGGAATAGCCAGGATTGATGCGATTCGGCAAATCAGTATTGCCGAACAGACGTACTATCGTTGGCGCAAGTACTATGGGGGTATGGGCAAGGGCCAACTGCAAGAGCTCAAACGGTTGCAGAAAGAGAATGAACGGCTAACAAGGGCGATTTCGTGTCCAAAAGGTTTTGACGACGTACAATTAGTAACTACAGGTTCGTGTCAGCACTGCAACTTCAAGGGTGCAGACCTGAATAATGCCGATCTATATGGGGCAAAGTTACCAAACGCAAATCTATCAAACTCTCATCAAGAATTAAATTTTATTCAAAAAACATAAATTCTGCTAAACAGTTCATCTAAATTATAAAGGTAATAAAATTATTTGAATTCAACTTCGGATCTAAATGCGGTTAAAAAAATATGAAATATATGATATTCCATCTAACCGTTGTATTGACAATCCTCTTACTTCCAGTGAAAGCTTATGCTCTTCCTACTCCAGATGTTTTCGTGAGTATTGTCAATATTATTCCCCTGCTTACAGGCACTGTGATAGCCATTACAGGAGGCGCCTATTATGGAATCAGCAAAAGACTGGGACCTCACGCCAGCAAGCTTTTTCTAGGAGGGTTGTTCGGTTTCCTAACCCTTATGATATCGCTTGGTTATTTATGGCATCAGCACCAGCAAGAGAAACGTCAGGCCAATATAGCAATGTACCTGCGCTGTGATCTTGCTTCTCATGAAGCGGCCAGAAAGTTATATCACCCGAACAATCGCAACTCTTTGGCATTGTGGCGCGAGTATGGCAATTTCAAACTAATCCCTATAAAAAAAGTCCCTGATAAACTGCGCCAACAACCAAGTGCAACCCTGATCGCCTCTTCCAGTCGTACTATCAAATATCATTCAGGCGTGCCTGCTGTTAAAGTCGATGGCCACTTGTATCCTTTCTCCTACATTCGTTCGTTGGAACTGCCGGATGCCCTTAAATCAAACAATAGCAAAGATCTATACATGACGGATTTTCCCTATATTGCAAGGCTACCGTCCTACTATAAACCTGACAAATCCTTTTTTAAGAAATTTGAAAATATATATATTGTGAAGGATGTAGAAAATATTGATCGCTATGTAATCGGCAAGAATGGTTTCTTCAGACCTGCTGACCCAAAAAATAAAATTATTAACTGGCCGGTAGAGAAGGAAAAATGGATTCTTGATGAGAAACGGATTTATTTCCCAGGAATTGTTAATTTTCTGGCCGACGATAAGGTCGCTGATCTATTTGACCAGAAAGATGTCTACTTGGTGGCGCCGTATAACAGCTTTCGCCGAAGCACCTCTACCTATGAAAGGTATTACCTCAGACGGCTTTTGTCTAAGATTGACCCAAACCGGATTATCAGCATAGATATGAATCTCCCCACTACCAGTCAAAAATTAGAGGAGGCCGCCAAAAAACTTGACGGTGCCAGGTTTGTCGCTATTGGATTATCCAAGACTGACTGGCTCTATGACGGCTTGGATGCAATCTTTGAAATATGGGAACACCTGGATCATGACACTGAACGCTTCAGGCTACTGGGCTTTAATACCCGTCTTCCTGAAGTTGTTGCAATCAGGTGGGAGTCAGGCACCAGAAAAGGAGTTATTGATACCCTGCGTGAGCCATTTTGGGATCTTGTCAGATGGTTCAAACGTCAATTAGGCCACTCAACTGGAGCTGCAATATTTTTTTTAGCTGTAACTTTGCGTTTATTATTTTTTCCTGTCGGCATCTGTGAGGCATGTTCCAGGATTAAGCGAGCAACGATAAAAAATATGCTGAAAAACGAAAACAAACCTTTATGGAGCAGCGCTTCACCTGTCCTGTTACGTCACCTTAAAGTCAGTAGCGGATGGGAGTTTCTCGGAACAATTGTAATGTTGATACTTGTATTGCCAGCATATAAACTCCTTTCATTCCCGCCAGAAGATTTTCAAAACATCAGTTTCCTGTGGATAGACAACCTCACTCAGCCCGACTATTTATTAAGTGTCTTAGCTGGCGGCCTGATTTACTATAAAATGAGTTTAGGTACAACATCCGCAAAACCAATTACCATGTTCGCGGTAACTTTTGCCTTTGTATTACTTTTAATTTACTTGCCAGGCAGCCTGCTGGTATATGTATCAGGGGTTTTAGCTGTTACCATAATCCAGGATATCATTGCATTAAAGCGCGCCGAAAAAACAATCAACCGAGCCTTATTGACATCAGCATAAATATTGAAAACAAAGTGTTTCTCAACCTTGGGGAAGCAGACTGTGAAGGAATCGGAAACAAGGCACGTCATCTTGCAAAGCTTATAAAACATCAACCTCTACTTTTTTCCGTCCCGGCAGGCTTGGTTTTACTGTCCGATTTTTCGATTGAACATCATTTTGGTTATTTGACCAATGCCTTGAAAGATTTAGGAAATGGGCCTTATGCTGTCCGCTCATGCGGTCTGGAAGAAGATGGCGCTAGTGAGAGTATGGCTGGCAAATTTCACACTGAACTTTTCGTTCAACTGGAGGACCTTGCAAGTGCCATTAACAAAGTCAGGGACTCATACGAAAACTACCTGGATACCAGTGCGGTGCTTGTCCAGAAAATGATCGAACCTGATTACTCCGGTGTTTTATTTACACGATCACCGGAGAATAGCGGGCTTGCCAGTTGTGAATACAGCATAGGAACAGCAGACGCTGTAGTATCCGGAAAGGTTGAACCCAAACGAATTGATTACGGACGTTGGACGGGCAACCTTTATCCTGAGCAGAAAGACATGAAGCATATGCTTTCATTGTTGTTTCTTGCCGGGATGATTATTGAAGATAAAATAGGTGCCCCCCAAGATATTGAATGGGCCTTTGAAAAAAAGAAAAAAAAGCTTTATATACTCCAATCCAGAGGCATTACTTCGCATTTATATGATCCCGGCATTGCAGTTGAGCAAGAAAAAACGGCTCGCCAAGTCCTCGCCTCAAAAATTGGTCAAAAAGGCAGAAAAATTTTTCAAAATGCCGCAGTTAGAGAAGTTGTAGTCTCTCCAAGTCGCTTGACTCGATCCCTGGTTGAACTTCTCTATGCACCTTCAGGAGCCTTAGGTCTGGCTTTTGATTTGCTTGGTTTACCCTGCCCTGCTGTAAATCAGCCTTACGTTTCTTCTATTTTCGGCCAACTGTATGAAAATGTTGACGTGAAAAAAAAACTATTTGGTTTCAGCCCCAAACTTTTATGGGCTAATCGAAAATTAAAAAAGAAAATAGAGAACAAACCGGACATCCTGCTAACATGGCTCGCAGAAAGCATAGAAAAATTTCCACAATATCAAGATGATATGCAAGGTATCTCTATTTCGACCCATGAATATGCGCTCGAGATTATGAGAAATGTCAAAACATTCACTGAAAAAATTTACCCTGTTGCCTATGTTGCCACCTTGCTTGCTCAAATTGCAGATGAAGATTCTCAAGAAATATCATTAACCAGTCAGATGATGAGGGACTTGTCCCGCCTGCACCATACCGGTGAAATGGAAGATTTTCTAGAGAAATGGGGACAACGCAGCGGTAATGACTATGAACTTTCTGAACCCCGTTTTTGCGAATCACCCCAACTTGCTCTCAAATTCGCTGAAAACTTTGCTGATTTCCCATGGGGAGAAGTAGCTCCCGGCAGCGGTTTCACTCATTTGAAGGAGGTTGCCAAGGACAGAGCGATCAGATGGCTCTACCCCCTGCGACTCCAAATAGTAGCTCTTGAAAAGAAGCTGCAGTTGGAGACAGGTATGATTTTTCATCTGGATCTTGCGGATATTGAAGCCTTAGGCATGAAAAAGCTTGCGACTGGAGATATCCATACTATTTGCATGAAGCATATGCATGATGAGACCCAGTGGTCATCAATATGCCTTGGAGATGAAATAACCCTTGAAACTCTTGAACGGCTGAAACAGGAAGGTGAAGAAAAACAAGGACTTCATGGCAAAATGGTTTCTGCAAGGGTGTCATTTAAAGGTATCGCTCGTCATGTCAGTAAAATCAAGACAGGAAAGGGGAACGCATCAGAAAATAATGAGGTCATAATAGCTCAGCACCTTGAGCCTGAACTCGTCGGACTGTTCCCAAATTCTGCAGGTTGTCTGGTTGATATGGGTGGAGCTTTGTCACATGCAGCGATCGTTGCCCGAGAACTTGACTATCCAGTATTGGTTCTTTCAGGCTGTAGCTCAACCATACAGGATGGTGATCAGGTAGAGGTCAGCGCAGACGGTGCCATCACAATCACACGGAAGAAATAAACCTGTACACACTAAATTCCCCTCTGCTGTGTGGGCGGGATATATGTATTTATTGAATTTTTAAAAGGGGTGGGTACCCGCCCTACCGTGTGACCATAACGTGACAAACAGGAGTTCTTTCCTGTCCATTTGAGTCACAATCCGTCACAACTGCGTGGGGTCGGTGGACAGTCCTGATGCTATTTGGCCAACACCGTCTCTTCTAATTTGCCTGGGTCGGCTCAGGGCCAACCAAATCCAGCACTTTTGACGGTAGATTTGACGGTAACTATTGGAGTGGATTAGGAATCACATCAACAATGCAATATGTTACAGTCCTGTTCGATCCCACCCATAGCCGCCATCTTTTCAGATGCGTAAAACAGTGTCTATAGCTACTGCCTTTTCCCAGGGCACAGTTGAGGCACAGCAAATCCCCAGATGTCCCGGCAATGCCGGGTATCAAAATGATACGAGAGAACTGCTATGGCCACCATTACAAGCCACAAAGACCCTCGCATGCTGACGTGCTATACGCAATGATGTGCTATACGCAATTAAGGGCGGGGGATTTGGTTAAGCGGTTGGGATAGCGATGTCTGGTGACCAGCTGAGCATGCCTCAAGGATAACCCAGCGAAATTGGCTTCAGTTGGTTATTGACAGGCTTTTATTAAGATGACCGGAATCTATGCTACTGCCGGCTACCCCGACCAGTAGTCCATTGCGCAGTTCATCGGCGGCGAACTCTGCCAGCAGTAGGCGGCAAGCTACTGCTGGACCTGAGGTAAATAGGGCGTTTATTCTTCCTATACACCGGCTGTCGCGATAGTTTTATGGCTATTACTAAGGCTGTACCAGACTGGTAGTTCTTGGCTATATTTTGATTATGAAAACGAGTTTATTTCATTGGGAGAATTCTTCAGTTCGCGTCGTTTTTCTTGGTGGGCTAGTTGCTCTTTGTTTGAGCACTTACCCTGTGATATTTATGGGGAAAAGTTTTGTTTCCCCAGGTTATGGCCCACCTTTACTCTATAGTGGGTTGCCGTTAGTCCCCGGGTATAAATCAACTGACCGGGAAAAACTGAGCGCAGATCATGGTTCCATGCCGTGGCAAAATTTGCCGTACTCTCGGGTTCAACACCAAGCAGTTTTTGACTTCGGCGAATTTCCATTATGGAACCGCTATAACTCCGCCGGAATTTCGCTATTCGGACAAGGTCAATCACAGATTCTGGATCCACTCCACTGGATCGTAGTAATAGGTGGAGGCAACGGATGGGCATGGGACCTTAAGTTTTTACTGGCCAGACTTTTTTTTCTACTCGGAATCGGCGCCTGCGTCCTCGCTCTAAGCAGAAGCCAGCTGATCGCTGTTAGCCTGATCGCATCTGCGGCATTTATCGGCTTTTTCTATTTTAGGTTTAATCATCCCATATTCTTTAATTTGACTTATGCTCCTTGGGTTACATTTTTTTATCTTCTGTGGATACAGCGAATTCGACTGAGTAACTCCACCAATATACCTAGGCCAATAATCTGGGCTCTGGTTGGCGTTTTTGCAGCATCAGTATTCCATTTATTTGCTGGAACCCCAAAAGAGGGCGCTATTCTTTTTGCAGCCTTACATTTTTCCGGTCTGATTGGCGTAGGTCTTGCGTCTTTGGCAGCAGGTTGTATGAGACGCCAAATGGGCGTACTCGTGCTTTTATGGGGTGCAATTGGACTGGCAAGTGCCCCCCACTGGCTGGTGTTTATCGATACGTTAACGACTGCTTCAACAATTAATGATAAGCCCAACTGTCATTTCTACTCAGAATCACTCTTTCAGTTTGTCGACACTATTTTCCCCTGGACCCATAGGCGTCCATGGTCGGAGCCAGTTATCAATGTATTTATATTTTTGGCGGCCTCGAATGCGTTGGTTGGAGATCGGCGATTGTATAAGAGTGCTGAATTCTGGATGGTGTTATTGCCGCTAGTCGGATTATTGGGATTTGCATTCGGCATTGTGCCAAATGCCATATGTAAGAGAATTCCTTTCATTGGAGAGATTCAGCACATTAATGCGACGTTTGTTACTGCCGCAATTCCTTTTGCAATATTTTTGGCTGGACTCGGTTTACGACAACTGATATTGGGGATAGCGACCAGCCGGGGGAGATTCGGGCGACTGGCCATCACGATTGGTTTGGGGCTTTTACTTGCGTACTCGGCTTTTCCTCCCTACATCTCTGATTATCGCCTTTTCAGTGCAGCGGGCATGCTGGTTTTTGCAGGCATTGCTGGCACAGTTTGTCTAATTTGCACCGGCATCTTGCTGTATCGAAAGAATCGCTTTTATTCTGGCAAAGCCATATTGTTTCTTTCTGTTTTGTTTGGGGCGGCCCATTTTTATCATGGGCTACACCCTGAGACGGGATGGGAAGAGCTTGATGAATTGGTAATTAATCCCACGCCTCGTGCAGACCTTCTCGAACCCTCAGCAGCAGTTACCTCTTTGGGTTACTTGCTACCGTATGACCTGATACGTGGGGCCCCTTCACCCGTGGCAGTTATCCTAGAGTTAGCTCGACTAAATGGTGGTCACCCAGATTTAATCAGCAAATACGAGGGCGCTTTAAAAGATGCAATTGAGCATTCGAGTAGTCGTTTGATGATTCAGCATCATGCGGCACACTTCTTACGTGGGGTGGGTGCAAGTCGGTGGCTTGATAACCCTGCCCGAGTCCTTGGGATTGGTACGGCACCGATGTCTGGTTTCTATTCTTTCCTTCATTTGGAGAGCCTTAATGGGCCGGATGCGCTGTGGAACCCAAAATATCTAGAGTTTCTAGACGCGATGGGCTGGGAGCCTAAAAGCGGGTGGGGTTGGTTACGTACCATGAACTCGGATCAGGTTCAACAACATG
>MPMA02273835.1_pt1 | contig 12407 bp, 12 predicted proteins | sample 1617361 | NCBI WGS metagenome assembly MPMA02 (sample SAMN05944807, study PRJNA350692) | marine metagenome | biome: marine; feature: ODZ; material: water; isolation source: 180 m water sample filtered on 0.2 um supor filter | place: Pacific Ocean | collected 2012-04-08 | depth 180m m | reverse complement strand
CCCTCGGGCGAGCTCGACTTCGGCTAGGCGGAGTTTGGTGATGATTTGCTCCGGCGTGCAGCGTTTCTTCGGCATCTCCTGCCCCCTCTCGGCCCAAAATCCTCTCTCTAGATTTGGACCGGTTTAAGGGGGCAAGGTCACGGGTGGTTGAATGGAAAGTCGACGGGCGAGGCGGACAGGCGTTGCATCTCGAGTAACGCAGCGATGAACCGCTGGTTGTCACCGGCTTGATACGGACTTCTGAACTCCCACACGATCCGCTTGTCGGACGTGACCTCGAAGGCTCGGCCGCCTTCCGTTTCCGTGATCAGGGTGTTTCCGTTCGGCAGTCGGCTCGTAACTCCCGAGAACTTCGAGTAGAAAGCCATTTCCTCGTCGCCGCGGTACACCCAGACGATATCCTGGCTGAAGGGGTCTACTTCGATGACTCGTGAGCCTTCGGGTTCGCTCACGTTATCGAAGATGAGGAGATTGCCGGTCTCGACGAAAGTGGGGCTGTGCTGGGCCTCGAACATACCGGTCAGTGCCCAGACGACTCGGTTCTCTACAAGGTCAATGACCGCAATCGCGTTGACGGCCGGCAGGGACACCAACACATTGCCCTGCTTGAACGCGGGCGAACGCTCGGCCTGCGTTCCATCGAGAATCTCGAGCGCATTCGTGTGCAAGAGGTCTCCCTGAAGACCCTCCCAGCCTTTTGAATGCGTCAGCAGCGTCCCGAAATCCGAGTCGCGCAGCGCATCGAGTACGGAATAGCGACGGCGCTCGACGCCGTCCGCCCCCAGCACCGTGACGAAGTCTTCCAGAATCGGACCATCCTCGCGGACGTCAGTTCTCAGGTGGGCGATACTCGTCAAGACGTAGATCTCGCCGTTCTCTCGCACCTCGAGATCGTGGTGACTCCCATTGGGAACCGCCCACAACAGCTCGGAGTTGCGATCGACCCTGATGAGTCCCATTCCCTCGAACACGGCGAGCAGATCCCCGTTGGGATAGAGATGCACCTTCCTCCAGTAGCCCGCGGTCACGGGAATCGGAGGCGGGAGACGATCAGGGAAAGCCTTTTCGTACGGCAGCTTCCACACGTGGAGCCGCTGCCCGTTCATGTCCATGAGCACGGCCTCCGGACCGTGCCCCGAACTATACAAATTCAGACCCGCGTAGCTGAGTTCGGGGTCGTACCGAACGACGCCGCGAACGGCCTGGCTCTCTTGGACCCCTCCCAGATAGCCTACCGATCTCAGCCTCGACATGTTCGCCTGCTGTTCAGGGGTCAGACCCGAGGCCGGCCTCGCGGCATTCCAATAGCCCTCCGGCAGTTCGTCGATCGAGGCGATGAACCGACGTGAAAATTCGCTCACGAGCAGTCGCGAGTAGACGTTCTCTATGAAGTGATACGGTTGCACTTGCTGCCGGTGAACCAAGTAGCCGACAAAGAAGCTGACGGCGAGGAGTGTCGCAGTCAGAGCCAGTCGAGTTCTGAGCATCTTCTTCGAAGAGGAATGGCGTGCCGCCCGCAGCGGCATTATATATCATCCGGATTCGCTCGCTGCTCCACTGCGAGTTCCCGGCCTCTGCCGGTGCATCCCCTTCTGCAGAACACGTCGACGTGATAGTGTCGGCGCCGTCAGAGGCATCCGGCAGCCGGTTCCCGTATGGCGCTCACACGTCCCGCTTGGCATGCGAGATTTCTTCTCACCATCGTGAGCGTTTCCATCGGTGCGCTCGCAGGTGAACTCTCCCTCCGCGCCATCGGCTTCCCGTACCGAATGGTCGAGTTCGTCCCGTCGGGTGTTCCCGGTCACTTTCTGATGAAACCGAACCAGGACTTTCTTCAAACCTGGGAGGACCCGCCGAGCCGGATGCGCATCAATTCGCTCGGGCTCCGCGGTGACGAAATCGACCCCGAGCGGTGCCGGACTGTTCTGGCCCTTGGCGACTCGTTCACGTTCGAGGGCGGATTCGTCACGAAACTACAAGATCAGATCGATGAGCGTTTCGGCGCCGGCATCGAAGTCGTGAACGCCGGATACGGGGGCGCGACGATCGACCGCGAAGCGGTCGTGTTCGAGAAACAGGGCTTGGCCGTGAACCCGGATCTGGTCATCCTGCAGTTCTTCCCGAACGACATCGAGGCCCTTCTGGCAGGCAAGCAGCCGGAGCGCGTGTACGAACAGTTCGAGTTCCCCTTCAAGTCGGCGCTGCGTCAAACGGCCGCCTACCAACTGCTGTTCCGACTGAGACTGACCCTGAGTCGCCGGAGCGCGGGGAGCGCGTACGCGCAGACCGATGACGGGGTGCCGTATCTTCTCTTCCGTACGGACCAGTTCTACAAGGAACCCTTGCCGGACAGGCTGGAAGGAGCCTGGGAACGCTACTTCGAGGAACTCGAGACGCTCGTCGAGCGGATCCACAGCGAAGGGATGCAATTGATGGTGATGGTCATTCCCGACGCATTCCAATTCTCTCGCCCAGAACTAACTCCCCTTCCGCAGCAGATGATCTCTCGCTTCGCGGCAAGGTGGGACATCCCGATCGTCGACCTTCTTCCAGCCTTTCGAAGCGCGGAGACCGACACCTTAACGCTGTATCGCGACCCGGACACCGACGGACATCTGACCGATCGAGGGGACAGTGTCGTCGCGTCTGCGCTACTCGACGCGTTGACCGAGCGGAACTGGGTTCGCGCGTGCGAGCCATAGGCGATCACCAGGGCGGCGCTAAAGAACGCGACTCTTCGAGGCGGGTGGCCGTGCACCCTTGCTACTTTCGACCGTACACGAGCCACACTGGGCAGAGTCGCTTGGTGAGCGCCGAACCCGACAAGGTAACCGCCCGGAGGCAAGGTACGAGCGCCCTCAGGAACCGAGCATACAACCGGTCCATCCAGGGCGGAATGGCGATCATCAGAAACGGCCGGACGCCGAAGCTGCGGAGGTCTTGTATGCCGGAGGCCGAGAGTGCCCGCACGTAGTCCGACAGAGGATATGTATTCTCGAAGAAATCCTCCCCAAGATGGGCACCGCGCGAGATGCCTCGAATCTTCGACCACCGCAAGAAAAGCAGGTTGTAGGCAGTGTACATCGCGGCTGACAGAAAGATGTCGAGTGACCGGAGCGAGAGTCGGCGTGTCACGATTTCCGCGTGAAAGACTCCGCCTCGCTTGAGTACACGCGCCATCTCCTCGAAAGGTGTCCGGATATCGCAAAAGTGCTCTATCACTCCGAAACTCATGATGACGTCGAATGACTCGTCGGCAAACGGAGGGTGGAGGATGTCGCACCTAACGAGGAACGGCTTGATGCCAGAACGGTCATAGTACTGCCGAGTCAACGCAAGTGCTTCGGACGAAAACTCAAGATTTACGACCCGAAATCCCCGACGCTCCATGGGCACCGAGTGAGTGCCCTGACCGCAGCCAAAGTTGGCCACCAAGGTGCCGGGCGCTCGCCCAAACACTTCGGCAAGGATGTCGCTATGAAACTCCACGAACACCTGCTCTTGCTGCTCGGCTGAGATCTTGGCTCGCCGGTTGAGTCTAGCCGTGTACTCCTTCCAGAAGCCGTGATAGAACTCAGCTCCCTCCGGCACGCGCTCGATCGGCGCTGGCGTGTTCACTTCCTTGGGCATGGCATTGAGATTCGGATCGGTGAGAGGCCTGAGTCGAATCGGAGGGACTCATGCTTGCAAAGCCACACTCGACGCATACTGGCTCGGATTGCTCTCAAGGATCAAACTGGCATTCCCCTGACCGCCTCGATCCGAAGTGCACACCCCCCACCCGAACGACCATTTCCTCTCTTCGCACGTTGCCCGACTCGTAGTATACATTCGCGAATGCCGTGGAGAGCCCGCGCTGCCCTGGCCGCGTCCTGATAGTCCTCCAAGTCACTCGGACGTCGACTCGTTTCAATTCAGTATAATGAGGGCGCTCGCTCTGACCATACCTGAGCATACTTTCAAAGCTACAGAGGACGTATGAAGCCCAACCCCCTGTCGCTGCCTGATCTGCTGGACTCGGTCACCAAGGCCGTCACGCGCCAGGCCTACGCCGCTCGCAAGGCGATCGACGGCGTGGTGCTGGACGAGGCGCGGGTGCATCGCGGCTCGGACGGCGCATTCGCCGAACTGCTCCGGTTGGACGAGGCCGGTGATGCGGCCGGGTTCGAAAGTTTCCGGCCGGTGCAGTGGAACTGGAGCGTGCTCGAGGCCGGCGCGGTCAAGGCGTGGCATCTTCATCTATCGCAGGACGACCTGTGGATCGTCCCGCCGACGAGCACGGTCTTGGTCGGACTGGTCGACCTGCGGCGCGCGTCACCGACAGTCAACGAATCGGCCCGATTGGCGCTCGGAGGTGGCAAGTGTCACCGACTCTGGATTCCCCGCGGCGTGGCGCACGGTGTGGCAAACCTGGGAACCACGCCGCAGTCGCTGATTTATGCCATGAATCAGCTGTTCCGATCCGCAGCGGATGAGAGCGATGAGTGGCGCCTGCCGGCCGATCACTTTGGCGCTGAGTTCTGGCAAATGGACCGGAACTGAGCCACGTCGTGCACTGGACTACGGAGAGTCGAATGGTGCTCGGCGCGAGCGCCGTCGCCGTGGTGGTGCTCCTTGCCGTGGATCTCGGCCATGTCGTGAGCCCAGGCGACGAGTCTCAGTCTGACGTTGCTCGGCTGGTCAATCCCACTCGCCTGACTCGGGCCATCGGCGCGGAGGATCTTCCGGCCTGGTCGCCCGACGGCCAGCGGATCGCGTATCAATCCGACGAAGGTGGCAACCTGGACATCTGGGTTGCGCCGCTCGACGGAGGGCGACCAGTGAACCTGACCGCCGACCATGAAGGTTGGGATCGGGCGCCTAGCTGGTCGCCCGATGGACGACAGATTGCGTTTCTGTCAGAGCGAGATCCGAGCGGCGTCTTCGTCATGCCGGCCGGAGGCGGCGTGCCGAGCCAAGCAGTCATGAGTATTGCCCGCCTGGGCGGTCCACCCCAGTGGTCACCCGACGGGACCGCCCTGGCCTACCTGCGGGTGGTCGACGACGGTGTCCCAGTCATTGAAATCCAAGCGCTACCGATCGGTGCCGCACGCCGACTCCTCCTGCCAAGACCGCTGCTGACCGTCTACGTGGATCTGAGGATTTCGCCCGATGGTCGCTTCTTCACGTACGTCGAGGGCAGTCACGATTCGCCGACCGGTCGAGTATGGGTCGTGCGCGTCGAGGATGGGAAGGCATTCCCCGTGACCGACGGCGCAACGAAGGACCACAGCCCCAGCTGGTCGTCGGACGCACGAACGCTCTACTACGTCTCCGACCGTGACGGCAGCCCCGATCTCTGGCTGCAGCGGTTCAATGAGAACGATCTCCCCGAGGGTCCTCCCCAGCAAGAGACTGCGGGGACGCTGATGGTTGATGGATCGTTTTCACTTGATCGCTCGCGCTTCGCATACTCTGTCGGCAGGGTGTTTAGCAACGTATGGCGTGTGCCGATCTTCGGAGATCGTCCGGCCACCTGGGCCGATGCGGAGCAGTTGACCGGTGAGGACGCCTACGTCGTGCACCTGGACCTCTCGGCTGACGGCAAGCGACTGATCCTCACCTCCGACCGAGGCGGGAACCCGGACCTCTGGATGCTGCCAGCGGCGGGAGGCAAGCTGCAGCACGTGACGACCGACCTGGGACCCGACCTGGGACCGCGCTGGTCACCGGACGGCGAACGGATCGCGTTCTCGACCGGTCGGAGTGGAGACCGCGACATCTGGATCATGCCGATCGCCGGGAGTGTCTCGCATCAGCTCACCAGACATGCAGCGATTGAACGGTTCCCGACCTGGTCACCGGACGGAGCGGAGATCGCGTTCACGTCGGACCGGAGCGGGAACGACGAGATCTGGGTGACGTCTGTGAGTGGCGGCGGGCGGCGGCAAATGACCGACGACCCTGCCTCCGACTACCTTCCCGCATGGTCACCCGATGGCCAGTGGCTGGTCTTCGTGTCCACCCGCTCAGGACAGCCGGCACTGTGGCGTCTGCCGGCCCGCGGCGGCGACGCTGACCGCGTCGTCGAAGGCGACGTTGGCGTTCCGCGGTGGGCACCCGACTCGCGGGAGGTGTACGTTCGCGCTGTTCGCGACGGACGCGCGAACGTGTGGGTCGTGTCCCTCGAGGACGGCAGGGAACGTGCCGTGACCGACCTGGTCGGCAAGCAGGGCGGCTTGGGTCCCGCGGCTCTTGCGACCGATGGCCGCTACGCCTATTTCACGTGGCAACTCGACCAGCGAGACCTCTGGGTGGCGGACGTCGTTCAGGACGAGGGCGACCGCGATTGAGGCGCCCCGTCCGACCCCCGAGACTACAAACGAAAGATCTTCGGCCCCGCCAGGCCGCGCAGGGCGTTGCGCGTGTCGACGATGAGCGGTGAGCCCTCGACGATCGCGTCGTAGTCGAAGGCGCTGTGCGGCGTGGTGATGACAGCGCAGTCGAGAGGGCGGTCGAATGCGGCCGCGGCCGGGGTCGCCTCGAGTCGCAGCGATCCGATGTCCACCTTCTGCACCCACGGATCGCTGTACGACAGCACGGCGCCGCATTCGTGCAGTAGCTGCGCCAGATCGATCGCCGGCGACTCTCGCACGTCGTTCACATCGGCTTTGTAGGCAACCCCGAACAGATGAATCCGCGATCCCTTCAGCGGCTTCGCGACGGAATTCAGCGCTTCACCTACGCGCTTGAGCACATACCTCGGCATCGCGGCGTTGATGTGCCCCGCGAGCTCGATGAAGCGGCTCTCGAACCCCTGCTGCCGCGCCTTCCAGCTCAGGTAGAAAGGGTCCACCGGGATGCAGTGCCCGCCCAGCCCGGGCCCGGGATAGAACGGCATGAAGCCGAACGGCTTCGTCTTCGCCGCGTCGATGACCTCCCAGACGTTCACCCCGAGGTCGTGACACATCAGCGCCATCTCGTTGACCAGGCCGATGTTGACGGCGCGGAATGTGTTTTCGAGCAGCTTCACCATCTCGGCGACGCGCGTCGACGAGACCGGCACGACGCGCTCGACGATCTGGCCATAGAGGGCGGCCGCGACCGCGGTCGACGCCTCGTCGGTGCCGCCGACGACCTTGGGAATGTTCGCAGTGCCCCATTCCGTGTTTCCCGGGTCGATCCGCTCCGGGGAAAACGCCAGGAAGAAGTCGCGCCCGGCGGCGAGACCGCCCTTCTCCAGCATCGGCCGGACGACCTCCTCGGTCGTCCCCGGGTAGGTCGTCGACTCGAGGATGACCAACTGGCCAGCCTTCAAGTGCGCCGCCACCGACGCGGTCGCCGCGGCGACGAATGACAGATCGGGATCCTTCGTCTTGCGGAGCGGTGTCGGGACGCAGATGTTGACCGTGTCGACCGCCTGCAACCGATCGAAATCGGTCATCGCCGTCAACCGCTTGGCGTTGACGGCCGCGGACAACTCCTCCGACGAGACGTCGGGGATGTACGACCGGCCCGCGGTGACCTGCGCGACCTTCGACGCGTCGACGTCGAACCCGACCGCCGAGAACCCGGCCTTCGAGAACTCGAGCAACAGCGGCAGGCCGACGTAGCCGAGGCCGATGACGCCGACGACCGCCGAGCGGTCTTCGAGTTTCCGAACGAGTTGGTCCTGCACCGCGCTCACCGTGTCCACTCCGGCGTCACTATAGCACTCAGGTTCTCGGCCGACCGTCGGTCCGTACCTTCAGATACCGCCCCAAGGCGTCCTGCCACATCGGCATCGTGAAGCCTGCGTCGGTCAGTTTCGTATTCGACAGAGCGCAGTACTTCGGGCGCGGCGCGCGCAGCTTCACCGTCTCCACGGCGACCGGCTTCAACTTCGGCGTCACGCCGAGCTGCCGCCCGATCTCCTCCGCCAGCTCCCACCAGGTGCCGTACCCGGAGTTCACGCAATGGTAGAGACCGGGGGGCGCCTCGGCGTCCACGAGCGTCCGCGTCGCACCTGCCACGTCCTGAACGTAGCTCGGCGAGACCGTCCGGTCGATGAAGACCGGCACCTCGCGCCCGTCGAGAATCGCATCGCTGATCCGGTCGACGCTGCTCTTGGCCGGCCTCCCGCCGAACAGACTTTCCACCCGGAGAACGTAGGCCCGTGGCACATCGGCCGCGAACCATTCGCCCAGGAGCTTCGACGCACCGTAGACACTCTGCGGGCTCGGCTGGTTCTCTTCCGTGTAGGGGACAGCCCCCCGGCCATCGAAGACGAAGTCGGTGCTGTAGTGCACGAACGTTGCCCCGACATCGGACGCTGCGCGCGCCAGCGACCGGACGCTGAAGGCGTTCACGGCCAACGCCGATGTCGCATCGTCCTCGGCGGCGTCGACCTGGTTGTAGGCGGCACAGTTGACCATGAGATTGGGTTGGGCGTCGCGAACGGCCCGAAGCACCGCGTCGTGTTCGGTCAGGTCCAGCTCGACCCGGGTGAGGGCCGTGACGTCATCGCCCCCATCACCGAACAGCTCACGGATGACGCCCCCGAGTTGGCCGGCCGCACCCGTCACCAGGACCCGTCGCGTCGGCATCACGACATCCGGAGGTGGTGCACGACGGCCTCCACAACATGGGTCTGCTGCTCTTCGGTCAATTCGGGGTACATCGGCAAGGCGAGCGAGATCTTCGCCGCTGCCTCGGCCTTCGGCAGGCTCCCGGCCGGGAATCCGAGGTGCCGGAAGCACTCCTGCCGGTGGAGCGACACCGGGTAGTAGATCGCCGTCTCGACGTCATGGGCCTCCAGATGCTTCCTCAGCTCGTCGCGGCGCGGCGCCTTGATGACGTACTGGTGATAGGTGTGCCAGTGGCCGGTAGGCTCGACCGGCAACTCGACACCGAACGTCGCCACGTCGGCCTCCTCAAACAACCGGGTGTAGCGGGCGGCGTTCTGCCGGCGCTGTTCGAGCCACCGGCGCAGGTGCGGCGCCTTCACGCGCAGGATCGCCGCCTGCATCGCATCGAGCCTGAAGTTTCCACCGATCGCTGAATGGTAGTACCTGTTCTCGGCCCCGTGTGTCCGCAGCATCCCGACCCGCGTCGCCAGCTCGTCGTCGTTCGTGATGACCAGTCCGGCGTCACCGAACGCGCTCAGTGCCTTGCTCGGAAAGAACGAGATACACCCGAGCGCGCCCAGCGTGCCGACCTGCTTCTCGCGATAGCGCGCGCCGACCGCCTGGCAAGCGTCCTCGAGCACCGGAACGCCGGCCTCGGCGGCGGTCTCCAGGATCGGGTCGAGCGGCGCGCTCAGGCCGAACAGGTGTACCGGCATGATGACCTTCGTCTTGGGCGTGACCGCCGCCTTCACACCCTCCGGGTCGAGGTTGAAGGTCGCCGGGTCGATGTCTACGAAGACCGGCGTCGCACCCAGCCGCGCGATCGAGCCGGCGCTCGCGAAGAACGAATAGGTGCTGGTCACGACCTCATCGCCAGGTCCGACGCCGAGCGCCATGAGCGACACGAGCAGCGCATCCGTGCCAGACGACACCCCGATCGCGTGCGTCGCCGACAGGCTCTTGGCCAGCTCCTGCTCGGCCAGCTCGACTTCAGGCCCCAGGATGTAGCGCTGGCTGTCGCAGACCCGCGTCACGGCGGCCAGGACGTCGTCGCGGATTGACTCGTACTGCGCGCCGAGATCGACCAACGGCACCTTCATCGCCCCCAGCTCCTTCATCGGCCTCGCCGTTCCTTGATGGCGGCACGCGTCTCGCGTTCGGCTTCCCGCTGCCGGATCCGCTCGCGCTTGTCGGGCGACTTCTTCCCCTTCGCCAGCGCGATCGCCACCTTGATCTTCCCGTTCTTGAAGTGCATCCGGATCGGCACGAGCGTCATGCCGCGCTCGACCGTCTTCCCCACCAGCTTCCTGATCTCGGCCTTGTGCAGCAGCAGCTTCCGCCGGCGCGTCGGCTCATGCTCGGCGTAGCCCCGATGGCTGTAGGGACTGATGTGGATGTTGTAGACGAAGACCTCGCCCGCTTCGACCCGGCCGAAGCTGTCCCTAAGGTTGACGCGACCTTCCCGGATCGCCTTCACCTCGGTACCGGCCAGGACGACGCCCGCCTCGAACGTGTCCAGGATGTGGAAGTCGTGAAACGCTTTGCGGTTCTCAGCAATCGGCCGCTCTCTGGGTTTCTTCTCGGTCATCGGTCGACGCGCTCGGCACGGTCGCCTCGCCGCCCCGCGGCGAGCCGCACCGCGAGCAGCACCGCCTCCACCATGCTCGATGGGTCGGCCACGCCCTGCCGGGCGATGTCGAACGCCGTGCCATGATCCACCGAGGTGCGGATGATCGGCAAGCCGAGCGTCACGTTCACCGTCTTGCCGAACGCCGCCAGCTTCGCCGGAATTAGCCCTTGGTCGTGGTAGCAGGCCACGACCGCGTCGTAACGCCCCTTAATCGCGCTCACGAACAACGTATCGGCGGGAAGCGGCCCCACCACATCGATCCCAGCTGCCCGGCACGCCTCGACCGCCGGGGCGATGACTTCACCGTCTTCGGAGCCGAGTAGGCCGTGTTCGCCGGCGTGGGGGTTGAGGCCAGCCATGGCGAGTCTGGGTTCAGGGACGCCGAAGCGAGGCAGCTCCGATGCCGCCAGCCGGATCGTCCTCTTCACCCGTTCGGCCGTCAACAGGCGCGGCACCTCCGCGAGCGGCACGTGCACCGTCGCCAGCACCACCCGGAGCTTGTCCGAGTGAAACATCATCGCCACGTCGTCGGCCCCGGTCAGATGCGCCAGCAGTTCGGTATGGCCTCGCCACTGCAGCCCAGCCGCGGCGAACGCCTCCTTGTTGATCGGTGCGGTGACCAGTGCATCGGCCCGGCCCGCCTGAACCTCGGCGACGGCGCGCTCGATCGTCTCGTAGGCCGATCGGCCAGCCTCGGCCGAAACGACGCCCGGCGCGAACGGTTCCAGTTCCTCGGTGGTCGTCGGACCGTGAATGGTGACCTCGGCCACCTCGCGGACGCGCGAGTCATCAGCCGCCTTCAGCGACACCTCCGGCCCGATACCAGCCGGGTCGCCGACCGTCACGGCGATCCGAGGCCGAGCAGACGTCGTCATTCAGGTAGTGTAGAGGGAAACGGTCCTCACAGCTGCAGCACCAGCCAATCCGCCACGACTTTCGGGCTGGCGTTGCGTACCGTGAGCGCGCCGAGCGCTCGGTCGACCGCCGAGAAGGCACGGACGATCCGATCGCCGTCGTAGCGATCCGCCAGTTTCATAACCTCCGACCCGAGGTCGGCGTTCGCCAGGCCTGCGTCGTTGCCACCACTGAGGACGAGGCCGACGTCCCTCAACAAGGAGGTCATCGCACGCAGCCGCAACGCGAGAGCCTCGCGGTCGGCCGCGGGTGCGCCCTTCTTCTTGTTCTTCGCGATCAAGTCCTTGGCGCACTCCATTCGGCGCTTCGGGTCGGCCGATGCCGTCGCCGTCTGGAGGGCTCGAGACGCCACCTCACGAGCCTGAGCGACGGAGGTCGAGTCGGCACCCAGCGCTCGCCCGATACTGCCGTCCGCACTGGCCGCGGCCGCTCGTGCATCGGCTTCGGTGTAGCCGTGGTCGCGGACGAGCGTCTCGGTCACCTCGGCGGCCGTGAGGCGGCCGAACCGTAGTCGAGGGCATCGCGACCGCACCGTCGCCAGCAGCACGTCCGGGCGCGAGGACACGAGGACGAAGACTGACGCGCCTGGAGGCTCTTCCAGGGTCTTCAACAGCGCATTCTGCGCTTCGGGCACGAGCAGGTCGGCCTCGTCGATGATCACGACGCGCCTGCGCCCCTCGAACGGGCGGTAGCTCGCCCTGTCGATGACGTCCCGCACCTGATCCACCTTGATGGCACCGCTGTCTCCCGGCTCGACGAGAAGAACGTCACCGTGCACGCCACGTTCGATCCGCTGACAGCTCTCGCAGGTGCCGCACGCTGTGAGTGGCTGGCCGCCCTTCCCTTTCTTCGCGGGGGTCGCCGACTGACAGTTAATCGCCTGTGCCAAGGCGAGCGCGACCCGGCGCTTGCCGACGCCATCCGAACCGACGAAGAGCAGCGTCGGCGGCAGCGTGTCACGCGCCAGTGCGCGAGCCAGGAGATCCAACACGGACCGATGGCCAGAAACGTCCCGCAGCAGCATTATGGGATATTCGGATCGTATCACGGCGATACGAGGACGAAACGAGATTGCCGGGTCGCTGTCACTCGACCCAAGACGTGAGGAAGAAAATGGCGGGGTCGACGAGACTCGAACTCGCGACCTCCGGCGTGACAGGCCGGCGTTCTAACCAACTGAACTACGACCCCGGTATCCGGGTATAATGGTGGGCGATACAAGGTTCGAACTTGTGACCTACGGCTTGTAAGGCCGTTGCTCTCCCAGCTGAGCTAAT
>MPMA02159343.1_pt1 | contig 12414 bp, 10 predicted proteins | sample 1617361 | NCBI WGS metagenome assembly MPMA02 (sample SAMN05944807, study PRJNA350692) | marine metagenome | biome: marine; feature: ODZ; material: water; isolation source: 180 m water sample filtered on 0.2 um supor filter | place: Pacific Ocean | collected 2012-04-08 | depth 180m m | reverse complement strand
CTCCAGGACATAGATTCTTCTCTCGCTGACAACGCCGTTGCCGCGATGGTGAACGGCCAGTTGTGGGATTGGAACAGGAGCGTGGAATCTGATGCTGAGCTGTCGCCGGTCTATGCTGATTCTGAAGAAGGCCACTCGGTTTTACTTCACAGCGCTGCACACCTTATGGCTCAGTCCGTGAATAAATATTTCCCTGATGCGCAAATGACAATCGGGCCAACTATCGAGAATCGGTTCTATTACGATTTTGATGTTGAGACACCGTTCAGTGATAAAGATCTGGAGAAAATTGAGAACGGTATGAGAGAACATTCTGCTGCAAACTACAGTGTAAATAGAGAAGAGATAGGTGTTAAAGAAGCGAAAAAATTATTTAAGGGAAAGAAAGAGACTTACAAAATTGAAATGATTGATGAGTTCGATGATGACGAGGCGATCTCCACCTACACTCAGGGTGATTTTGTTGATCTCTGCCGAGGCCCTCATCTGGCCTCTACGGGGATGATAAAGCATTTCAAACTTCTGAATACAGCGGGTGCTTACTGGCGTGGTGACGAAAAAAATAAAATGCTTCAGCGTATTTACGGCACGGCATTTTACAACAAAAAAGAGCTGGACGCCTATGTTAAACAGATTGAAGAGGCAAAGGAACGGGACCATCGGAAACTTGGAAAGGAACTGGAATTATTCTTTTTCGATCAGCTTTCTCCAGGCAGTCCATTCTTTATGCCCAAAGGTGCAATATTATATCAAGAGCTGGAAAACTTTATCAGGGAACTGTATAAGGACTTTGGATATGATGAAGTGATTACTCCCCAGGTATATGATATTGAACTGTGGAAGCAGTCAGGCCACTGGGATCTATTCAGGGAATATCTTTACCACATGAAGATTGGTGAACGGGAATTCAGTCTTAAACCGATGAACTGTCCTGGACATACGGTAATCTATAAATCAGATTTGCATTCCTACAGAGACTTACCGCTCCGAATCGCCGACTTCGGCCGGCTTCATAGATTCGAGCGTGCCGGTGTTATATCTGGTCTCACGCGAGTCCGAAGCTTCAGTCAGGATGATGCACATATTTTTTGTACCCTGGATCAAATTGGAGATGAAATCAGCGATTTGATACGAATGGTCAATATCGTGTTTGAGACATTTGGTTTTGAATCAATCAAGGTTGAATTGAGTACACGGCCTGAGAAGGCGCTGGGTGCCAAAAAACTCTGGGAAAAATCTGAAGCGATTCTGGAGACTTCCCTAAATGAACACAAGATGGATTTCAGTTTAGTTGAAGGGGAAGGTGCTTTTTATGGGCCGAAAATCGATTTTCAGGCAAGAGATGCACTGGGTAGATATCATCAGCTAAGTACTATTCAGCTCGACTTCAATTTGCCTGAAAGATTTGAACTTGAGTATGTAGCGGAAGACGGTTCCTATGAGAGACCCGTTATGATACACCGAGCTATCCTGGGATCAATTGAACGTTTCCTGGGAGTTTATCTGGAGCACTGTGGCGGAAATTTCCCCCTTTGGCTGGCACCCACTCAGGTAGCCATCCTTACTATTTCAGACAAATTCGGAGATTACGGCAGAGATTTGCTAACCCAGCTGAAGTCAGCAGGTATACGGGCTGAACTCGATGACAGAGCTGACAAGGTAGGTGCAAAGATCAGGAATGCCGAAATGAATAAAGTTAATGTGATGCTTATCGTTGGCGCCCGCGAGGCTGAAGCGGGTGAAGTTTCTGTCAGGCGCCGCTTTGAAGGTGATTTGGGGCAAATGAAAGTTGATCAACTGATTGAACAACTTGACAATGAAATCAATAATAAAAGGAGAAAAGAACAATCGCAAAAGTAGATAAAATAAAAGTTAACGATCGAATTCGGGCGCAGGAAGTGAGACTCATCGGTGAGGCTGGTGAGCAGATGGGAATTGTCTCTATTAGTGAAGCGATGGAATCGGCAAGGTCAGCCGGATTGGATCTGGTTGAAGTAGCCTCTGGCACTGAGCCTCCAGTCTGTAAAATTATGGACTATGGTAAACTGAAGTATGATCAGAAGAAAAAGGACCAGGAAAGCAAGAAAAAACAGCATGTTATTCGAATTAAAGAGATTAGATTTCGCCCCCGAATCAGTGATCATGATTTGGGAATTAAGGTTAATCGTATAAAGAAATTTATTTCTGAAGGAAATAAAGTGAAAATAACACTCATGTATCGTGGACGTGAGATGGCAAGGCAGGATCTTGGCGAAGAATTGATTCGTCGAATTGAAGATAGATTGAGTGATGTTGCTGAGGTAGAGAAGCGTGGCGATCTTGAAGGCAGACGGATATCCGTGGTCATGTCGCCAAAATAGGAGAAATTGCTATGCCTAAAATGAAATCGAGAAGAGGGGCAGCAAAAAGATTCTTTCTTACAGGTAGCGGAAAGGTACGAAAAAATAAAGCCAACAAGTCTCATCTGCTTTCAAGGAAAAGCATGGACAGGAAGCGTTCCCTCCGCAAGAGTGGTGATGTAAGCGATGCTGATGCCAAGCGCGTCAAGAAGATGCTGGGTAAATAGGATATATAAATGCCGAGAGCAAAAAACGCTGTCCAGCGGAAAAAACGACACAAGAAGATCCTCAAGCAGGCAAAAGGATACTATGGTGCTAGGAGTCGTCTTTTTCGAACAGCCAAGGAGGCTGTGGAAAGAGGCATGCTGTACAACTACAGGGATCGCCGCAGGAGGCGCGGTGAATTCAGAAGGCTCTGGATCACAAGAATTAATGCCGCTGCCAGACTGAACGGTACCTCATATTCCAGATTGATGGCTGGTCTTAAATCGCACAATATTGAACTGGATAGAAAAATGCTTTCTGATCTGGCGGTCCGTGAGCCGTCAGCTTTTTCTGAAGTGGTTAAGGCTTCTGCCAATTAATATGGTATCAAGGAATAAATCGGGTCGATTTTTTACCTAAATATTTGACGGGACATTTGGCGTCTTGTCTTGCAAATCCGCTCGGGAAACCTGGCGGATTTTCTTTTATCCTGAAAATGATAAAAAGTAACTTCAGCAACTCCTAACTCAACAATGTCATTGGCATCCAAAATAGATTCTGTTCGCGATACTTTCAGTAAGTCTCTTGAAAAACTTTCTGCTGGAGATGCAACAGTGATTGAGAAGCTGAGGCATGAATATCTTGGCCGCAAGGGGAAAGTGGCGGATCTCTTTTCAGAATTGGGTTCAGTTCCCGAAAGTGATCGACCGGGAATGGGGAAATTGTTAAATAAGCTCAAGTCCGAGCTGACCCGGGAAATTGAAAAAGTGAAGGATGCTGCTTCCACCGGTACCGCTTCACCAGAAAAGATTGCTGATCTTTCTCTGCCCGGAGATGAGGTCACAATGGGGTCACTCCATCCCATCACGCAGACCATGCGTGAAGTGAAGCAAATATTTCAGGCCATTGGATTTTCAGTAGCATATGGACCAGAAATCGACGATGATTACCATAACTTTGAAGCGTTGAATATACCCAAGCACCATCCAGCCCGGGATATGCAGGACACATTTTACATCACTGATAATGACGTGTTGAGGACTCACACTTCCAATACACAGATCCACGTGATGGAGAACCAGGAACCGCCTGTGCGCGTGATCTGCCCCGGTAGAGTTTACCGGAACGAGGCAGTCAGCATTCGGAGCTACTGCCTGTTCCATCAGGTGGAAGGACTCTACGTAGCTGAGAATGTATCTCTGGCTGAAATGAAAGGGACGTTGGAGTATTTTTGCCGTCATTTTTTTGGTGAAAAGGTTAGAGCTCGTTTCAGGCCCAGCTTCTTTCCGTTCACTGAACCGAGTGCTGAAGTGGATATCACGTGCCTCATGTGCGGCGGCGATGGGTGTTCTATGTGCAAAAAAACGGGGTGGCTAGAAATCCTGGGATGCGGCATGGTTGATCCGGCCGTTCTGGAAATGGTCGGATATGATCCCGTAAAATGGTCTGGATATGCCTGGGGAATGGGAATAGAAAGACTTGCCATCCTTAAGCACGGCATTGATGATATTCGGCTTTATTTCAATGGTGATGTTCGTTTTCTGAGGCAATTTGCATGATTGTCTCTATAGACTGGCTCAAAGATTTCGTCAGCGTCAAACTGGCGCCCCAGGAATTAGCAGATCTTCTGACAGGTGCAGGACTGGAGTCTACCGTAGGTGAGAACGGTGATACTCTTGACATTGAACTTACACCCAATCGTCCCGACTGTATGTCTCATCTCGGCGTGGCGAGAGAGATAGCCCTATTAACAGATGCAAAGCTTAAACAAAATGATATATCCTTGTCTGAATCTGACCAGCCAGTTGAAGATGCAGTAACCATTATAATCGAGGATGAGAAAGGCTCTCCCCGTTATTCTGTCCGGGTTGTAAAAGGGATTAAAGTTGGTGCCTCGCCTGACTGGATAGTTCAAAGACTGGAGCAGTGCGGCATCCGGTCTATTAATTCTGTTGTGGATATATCCAACTATGTTCTCCTGGAGCTGGGGCATCCCCTTCATACATTCGATCTGGGATTGGTTGAAGGAGAAACAATTATTGTCAGAAGCGCCAAGAATAATGAAAAAATGGTGACGCTTGATGGGGAGAATAGGAAGCTGAGCAGTGATCATCTATTAATATGTGATTCAAAAAAACCTGTTGGCCTCGCCGGTATTATGGGCGGTGAAAATACAGAAGTGACCGAAAAGACTACTGATGTTCTTATTGAATGCGCCTACTTTGATCCAGTCACGATCAGGAAAGGTGCGAAAAAACTGGACCTTTCCAGTGAGGCATCCAGGCGTTTTGAAAGAGGAGCCGATTACGATGATGTTACTGCTGTTCTTGACCGGACGGCACAACTGATTACTCAAATAGCAGGTGGCGAAATTTGTGCCGGGGTGGTGGACTGTTATCCAAAAGTAATAAAACCGAAAAAGGTTTTACTTAATCGAAAAAGAGCTGAATCTTCAATCGGTGTTGAATTTGATGACAAATTCATCCGTTTAACCTTGGATGGACTTGGAATAGGTCATAAAAGGAAGAACAATCAATATGAATGCGTTATTCCATCTTTCAGGCCTGATCTGGAACGTGAAATTGATCTGTGCGAAGAACTGGCACGTGTGTACGGTTTTGACAAAATCGAATCAAAAACGACTTATGTAGGTGATGTAACTACAATCCTACCGGATGAAGAGAGAACAGTTGACGAACTGAGAGATTATTTTTCAGGAATGGGATTCAACGAAGTGATGACAAACAGTCTATTGAGTGAGCAGGATGCTCAAACTTTTTCAGAATTAAAGCCGTTGCCTGTTGCAAATCCGCTGAGCCGGGAAATGTCCGTCATGCGGCCGTCGCTTCTACCCGGATTGCTGGGCGCCGTTAATTACAATCTACGTCGGGGTGAAAACGATCTTTCTCTGTTTGAATACGGAAATGTTTTTCAGGCCGAGGAAAAGAAGTGGACTGAATCGCCACAATTCTCTGGTGTGGCTTGTGGTGACAGGGTATCAAAGGGGTGGCGTCAAGACCAACATAAAAATGATTTCTATCTTCTAAAGGGAGTAGTTTGCGATCTTGTACAAAGATTTGGATTTGATGGATCCTTTACTGAATTGGAGAACAGTTCTGTTTTCTCATATGGGATGCGATGGGAAACTTCATCAGGTTGGCTAGCTGACATTGGATCAGTTAATAGTGAGATTCTTGGGTACTATGATATTGGTTTACCAGTTGTCTCTATTAACCTGAATCTTGAACTGTTCAACAGCACCATAGAGGCGGTGCAGTTCAGTAAACTGCCACAGTTTCCCCGTATTGATCGCGATCTATCTCTAAGCGTTCCTTCCTCTGTTACTATTGGGGAGTTGGAATCGATAATTCAGGAAAATGGGACAGATCTTTTGCGTGCAAAAAAACTGTATGATCTGTACGGGGGTGATCAGATAGAATCGGGTATGCAAGGTGTCACTTTTTCACTTTCTTTCCGTTCCGATGATAGAACACTCCAAGATGACGAAGTTGATACCATCATGGAGAAAATTATTTCAGAGACTTCATCCCAAGTCAATGCTAAATTACGGTGAGATGGATACTGTCCTTCCCAATTTGACTTCACTTGAACACAAGATAAAAGACGCTGTTGATGAGCTTCAACGTCTTAAGAAAACATCGGGTGGTAGCTCTGATGCTGGTGGAGTCTCATCTAAAGAAAAGAAAGCTATCCGGGATCAGATCCAGAAAATTATTAACCTCATTGAAGAAACTGAAGGTGCCGGTTAGATAGGAGGCGTTATGACTGATGATCAGGATAATTTGGCCCGTGTCTCAATTTTTGGTCACGAGTACACTGTAAAGGCACAGGCGGATGAAACTTATATCGCTGATGTAGCTCAGTATGTAGATCAGAAAATGCGTGAAATAGAAAAAGAACTGCCCTCTTCTCAATCCACCACAAGAATTGCTATTCTTGCGGCAATGAGTGTGACGGACGATTATTTTGCTGAGAAACGTCAGCGAAATCAAATCGTCAGCGAAGTTGAAGAGAAGGCTTCTTCATTGGTTGAGTTCATAGATGAGTCTCTTGTTCTCAACTAGGGCTATTTCCTAATTACCGGTTTTCTCTCTTTTTTTTATTATCACCTTTCAATTAATGACATGAGGTGAAGATTATAGTTTAAGATTATGACTGAAACAAAAATCCTTTCAGGAAAAGAAGTTGCGTCAGCCGTTTACGATGATTTGAGTTCCCGTATAGATCGCCTCACCAGCGAAAAGGTTACACCGGGCCTTGCTGCAGTTCTGGTAGGTGATGATCCCGCGTCTCAGGTTTATGTGCGAAATAAAAGGCGCAGATTCGAAAATATGGGTCTTTTCGGAGAAACTTTTAGATTGAGTGATGATTCGTCAGAAAATGACGTTTTGGCTCTCATAAATGATCTTAATGGTGATGACCGTTTCCATGGAATTTTAATTCAGCTACCGTTACCGAAGGGAATTGATTCAGATAATCTTTTACGATCCGTAAGGCCGGATAAGGACGTGGACGGTTTTCATCCAGAGAACATTGGACTTTTAGCAGCGGGTAATTCCCGGTTTATTCCTTGCACTCCTAAAGGGATTTTACGAATACTACAGTTTTATAATATTGAGACCAGTGGTAAACATGCGGTTATTGTTGGCAGGAGTAATATTGTCGGCCGACCAATGGCCCTCATGCTTAGTGCCAAAAATGATACGGGTAACGCAACTGTGACTGTTTGTCACTCCAGGACACCTGATATCGCTTATTATACCCGTCAGGCGGATATTGTCATTGCCGCTGTGGGCATGCCGAGCCTCATTAAGGGTGATATGATTAACGACGGCACGGTGATCATAGATGTAGGTATCAACAGAGTGGAAGACGATTCTGAAAAGGGATACAAACTTTCAGGTGATGTGGATTCGGAATCAGTTATGAATAAAGCATCAGCGCTGACTCCTGTTCCAGGAGGTGTGGGCCCTATGACCATTGCCATGCTGGTTGAGAATACTGTTGAGGCAGCTGAGCGTTTAATATCCTAAGGAAGTAGTAAATTGTTTGACCATTTGCGCCCGTAGCTCAGCTGGATAGAGCGCTTGCCTCCGGAGCAAGAGGTCGTGAGTTCGAATCTCGCCGGGCGTACCAAGTAATCCTGCCTTCATAAAACCCCTTTAGCGAGGGGTTTTCTCTTCATGGTTGAATCTGTCCCATTATCTATGTAGTTTGGTCACAGAGTGTCGAGTAAAGTCATATAATGGCACAATTAGGGCAACATTTTAGGGCAACATCGATCCAAGCTTTCCCAACCACTTTCCCAATTTCAACCTGTTTGCACCCCTATACCCCTTAATTGCTTGGGGGGTAGGTCTTTGATATATCTCCCACTCACATTCTAGAGCAAATTTTTCAACGTCCTACTGACATGGTGTATACATATATCTGTCACACGTCACCCGTCGTAAGGTATACAGTAAATACGCACACGTCAATTTGTAGAATCAAACCACTCTATAACTTTCTTAATCTGTTCATGTCCTGGATAACTATGGCCTCCTTCATAACTAATAAGTGTTTTATTACTTTTTGGAGTCCCAAACAGATCAAACATGGGCATCACCCGAGTCTTGAACGGAAAGATGGGGTCGTACTTACCGTTTAACATCAAAATAGGTATTTTGACCCGTGGCAAAAAATTCACGGGGTCAGCTTCAGGATGTCGCTTTTGTGATCTCAATCCACCAATGATAATCACAGCCGATTTGAATCTTTCTTCGGTTGCCAGCATAATGCCGGAGAGTCTTGCCCCCCAACTAAACCCAAGATAATGGATATCATTAGTATCAACATAATCAGCAGTGGTTAAATAATCCACAGTTGCCTGAAGATCCTTACTCCACTTTATCACTCTATCCCTATAGGATAAATCAAAAAAAGGAATCGAATTGATTAATCCGTCTCTTCTTTCGTAGGTACTGGCATATACTGGATAAACAACTACGCTATTTATTTTGATAAAGAATTTCATCCAGGGGGGGATTTCTTTAAACAGTCTAGAACTTGATTTTCGATTGATTGCAAATGCTCCAGGGAAATACACAATTGTTTTTGCGGGGTTTTGCAGGCTATCAGGAATGTAAATGTAAGCAAACATCTTTTCCCCATAAGGAGTGTTATAAGAGATTTTTTGTATTTTGTAATTATCTGCCTGATGGAGAGTATCCTTTACTGTTCTTGCTTGTTGGTCATAGTTTGAATATTTAAACATTGATAGGTATGCGGCAAATACATCATCATCAACGGGTTTGGCATTAACTAAATTGAGAGAAGGATTGCTAACTTTTCTGAATAGATTATTATTCTTTTCAGATGAAATAACGCATCTGCATCCGTTTGCCTCATCACGGTTAAATGGATCCTTATTGAATAAAGTGTTGAAAATATATCCCGGATCCTTCCAGCTTCCGCCCATTATTACTTTTGAGGAATTATCTGATTCATTATTTATCCATTCCGATACATTACCGGCGACGTCATATAGGCCAAACCTTGAAATTATCCTTTTTTCACCTATTGCGGTTTTGCTTTCAGTTTGAATATTACTTCTGGGTATGATATCGGCTGAAAACACTAAGGAAGCCGAATAATCCCACTGATAGATGTTGGGTAATGACTTTCCCATTGAACGGCAATAAGCCATAGCTTCAAACCAGCTTATTCCTGAAACAGGATGATTAGAATTATTATCGGGATAAGTGCCTAATTCCCAATTTGAAGGACCGTTAAAACCAGTCTTGTCTATAAATAATTTCTTATAATTAACGTCACTTAATTCTCTAAAGGCCCATAAGGAGTCTTTATCATATCCACCCTTAGCAATAAATTTTTCATAATCATCATTTGTGACTTCATATTTATCAATATAATAGCTTCCCAGCGGCTCAGATTCTAAGTGGTCCAAACCGGCCACACGAAGCTTAATGTTGGCTTCTTCAATAAATACCATATTGTCGGAATATGATTTGCTTTGAAATAAATCTATGGACAATGAATCCCTGATTGATTCCAACCTTTCAACGGGCTTATAACCGTCCTTTTGAAATTTATATTTTAGTCTTCCCTTAGGTATTCTTACATCACATGGTAAATCACACAATAATTCCCAGCTACTTTCTGACAGTTTATCAAGATCATTTTTTAGATAACCTTTTACACCGGAGACTGAAGAAGAGATGTTTACCTGATTGGTAAACTCTTCTAATCGATTTAAGAAAGCAGGATGATCGCTGTATTCTTTGTAAAGATGGTAAGATGCCAGATAATTTGACTCAGCAATAAATTTATCAAGACTTGAACTCAATTCAGCCATACGCAAGCTGCTTGTTTTGGTGGAAAAAAATTGATAACCATTCATAATCAAGAGTATGACTATGATAGATAGAGAAACCGGGACTATTAACCTGTTTTGAGATTCTTTTTCAGTGGGTTCTATATTTTTTGATTTTCTATCTACCTTTAAAGCAAAAATAATTATCAAGACTAAAATGGCCGCAAATACATATACCAGATAGATTATGATATGCTTAGATAATGAAAAAGGTTCGCTAAGAATGTCTACAACTTGAAGTACTATAAATACAAAAGCAAAGTATGAACTTAGAAATTTAAAAATATTTGATTTTTGAAGTTTATTAAGGTTCATTTATTTTTGATAATTGGTAACCAAAGCGCAAATTCATAAAACACCATTATTTTACAGTTTACTCAGGTAATATAAGAAATATTGTAGGTAGGAGCATGCTCTTTGATATATCTCCTACTCACATTCTAGAGCAAAATTTGGAGGCAAGGGCATACCCAGGTTGGTTCTGCCAAGAGGGTACTAGGAAGAAAAGGATACACCCAAACCTCCATAGGTTATGTACTTACAGTTTGCGATAATTATATGACTTTATCTGATTTAAGACTACATTGATACTGTGAGATGAAGTAGGCAGGAGCCTATGGGGCACCTCGCATAAGTAACCTTTGGGTGCTGGATGTGAAAAACATCAGATTCGTCACACTATCATTTCTTCTCTCTTCTCTCCTTTATTCCCAAGGCTTCCGCCAGACAGTAGGGTACGATCGGGATGAAAGAAGCACCCACATCGTGATATAATTTTTTTAAAATTTTGAGAAAAGGAGTAAACGATGAAAGACAGATTATATCCAACTGAGAGAACACTGCCTATCCGCTGGATGAGGAGATTAATTGGATGTGCGATGTTAATAATGATCTTTATGCCTGATGTGGTCTTGTGCCAAATTGATAACACTGCTCCCTCTGTTTCCTCAGTAACATCATCAACTATTGCTCATGGTCCTTTTAAAGTTGGAGATGTAATTGCCGTAACGATTACTTTTTCTGAGTCCGTTACAGTAACAGGAACGCCTCAACTTACTCTCGAAACTGGCAGCACCGATGCCGTTGTGAACTACGACAGCGGAGACGAAGAATCGGAAGGTGCAAGATTAACCTTCACCTACACCGTTGCTTCAGGACATACAAGCAATGATCTTGATTATGCCAGTACTTCAGCGTTGACTCTGAACGGTGGAACCATAAAGGATGCGGCGGGTAACGATGCGATTTTGACATTACCATCTCCCGGGGCTTCAGGGTCTCTTGGAGCTAATGAAGCTTTCGTCATTGATGCGGTTTCACCTTTGGCGGTATTCAGTCCAGCCAATGGAAGTGTAGGAATACCCGTAGCAAGTAATATCACCATTTCCTTTAGTGAGGCTGTAAGAAAAACAGATGACACTATCTTGGAAGACAATAATGTGAACGCTGTCGTTACACTAAAGGATGCTGACGCCAACGGCACTGATATTCCGTTCGATGCAACTATTAACGATGCCAAGACAGTCATAACGGTTGACCCTTCAAGCAATTTTCTCAGTGAACAAACTGTCTATGTAGCTATTGGGACTGGGGCTCTGGAAGATTTATTAGATAACTCCGTCGGAGGAGCAAGTGTCACTTTCATTACGGAAGATATTATTCCACCTTCGCCATTTGACCTCTTTTACCCCTATAACGATACCACCATCATCCTGACCAGGAACAATTTTCTGGACACACTCTACTTTGCGTGGAACCAGTCTGTAGATACAGGTGGGGATGAAGTGACCTATAAAAGGGAAATGACGGGGGATTTACCCAGCTACATCAGGTTTATTGTCACGTCCGATAAAGATAGCACCACAAATATGTACAAGATTCCTTACCATCATATTGAACATTATATGCATGAAGCGGGTGTTGAGCTTATCTCAGGCACATGGAACATAATTGCTACCGATGGCAAGTATGATGTGTCAGCTACAAATGGTCCTTTTACTTTAACCATTGATGGAAGCAAACTGAATGTCAATGAAGGTGACTTAATACCCGAGACCTTTGCCCTACATGCCAACTATCCCAACCCCTTCAACCCTTCCACCACAATCAGCTATGACCTGCCGGAGCAAGCTCAGGTCACGCTAAAAGTCTACGACATGCTGGGTAAACAGATAAAGACCCTCGTCAACCAGTCTCAGGATGCTGGTAACAGAACAGCTGTCTGGAATGGTACTGATAACTTAGGCAGACAAGTGAGTGCTGGAGTTTATCTGTACCAGATACAGGCTGGAGAGTTCAGCCAGACCCGGAAGATGCTGTTATTAAAGTGATCCCCATCAGCTTTCTCAACCACTTTCCCAATTTCAACCAGGTAAATGACGGGGGGACGGTCAGGATGAAAAAAGGAGAGACATAGTTAAATAATTTTAGGTCATTTTTGTGTAACCGTCATATTTATTTCTGAAGAATTGAAGG
>MPMA02030009.1_pt1 | contig 12472 bp, 5 predicted proteins | sample 1617361 | NCBI WGS metagenome assembly MPMA02 (sample SAMN05944807, study PRJNA350692) | marine metagenome | biome: marine; feature: ODZ; material: water; isolation source: 180 m water sample filtered on 0.2 um supor filter | place: Pacific Ocean | collected 2012-04-08 | depth 180m m | reverse complement strand
CCAGACCCGAGGGGTGGCGGCGGTCGGCCCGCACCCGAAACCCGTGATTTTTCAAAAGCCGAACGGCTGGAGCCGGGCAATGGCAAGAATCCCGGCACGAAGCTCTACGACGAGGGCACTCTTCGCACGTTGTTCATCATGTTCAAGGACGACGAGTGGAAGGAGGAGATGGAAGTTTTCTACCGCACCGATGTCGCTGTGCCCGCTGACTTGATCGTCGACGGCAAACTGTTCAAGGACGTCGGTCTGAAGTACCGAGGCAATTCCTCTTTTCGTTCCGTGTCGCCCGACTTAAAACGGTCGATGAACCTTTACATCGACCACAAGCACAGCGACCAAAAGTTGCTTGGCTATAAGACACTCAATCTGCTCAACGCCAACTCCGACCCGACGTTTATGCGTGAGGTCATTTATTCGCACGTGGCCCGCAATTACATTCCTGCCTTCAAGGGAAACTTCATCAAGGTGGTGATCAACGGCGAAAGCTGGGGCATCTACTCGCACATCCAGCAGTTCAACAAGGATTTCCTCGAGGACAACTTCGGCTCGCGCGGGGGCGTGCGCTGGAAGATCGGAGCGGGCGGCGGAGGCCGTGGCAACCTTGGCCATCCGGGCGACCGCAAGGAGGACTACGGCGGCTACCGGCTTGGCACCGAGGGAGCGGATGACGCCTGGAAAAAAGTCGCCGAGTTTACCAAATTGCTCAACGAAACCCCGGTCGAGGAATTGGCGGACAAGTTGAACAGCCGACTCGACATCGACAGCGCCCTTTGGTCGCTTGCGCTCGAGTGCGTGTTTCAGGACGAGGGCTATTTCACCCGGGGCAGCGATTACAACCTGTACCTCGATCCCGATGAACGTTTTCACTTGCTGCAGCACGATGGCAACGAGGTGATGAACATCCCCGGCGGCCCCGGCATGCCATCCGGGCTGCGCGGCCCAAAGCTGGAGCCATTTTATAACGCCGACAACCCGGATCGCCCCCTCATGTACCGGCTCTTCCAAGTGCCGCATTTGAAGGCGCGGTACCGGCATCACCTCAAGACGATCACCAAGGAGTGGATTACCTGGGACAAAATCGGCCCGCTCGTTGAAGGGTACGCAGCTCTGATCAGGGACGAGGTCAAAAAGGACGTCCGCAAACACAGCTCATTCGAGGCGTTTGAAAAAGGGCTCATTCAAACAAGTTCCGACGGCCGCCGCCAGAAGCTTGGCCTCAAGCCGTTCACCGAGGGACGCCGAGAGTTCCTGCTGAACCATCCGGAGGTGGATCTCCCAGCGCCGAAGATTGTCTCAGTGACCGAACTCGACGAAGCCAAGTCGACCAATTCCACGCAAATCATCGCCAAGACAACAGGCGAAACCTTGGCCAAGATGGTCGTTCTCTGGTTCGCAGACGGCAAAAACGAGCCTTACAGCCAGGTGTCGATGCAGCCCGATGGCCAAGCGGGCGTCGGTGTGTTTACCGCAGACATCCCTGCACAGCTCGCCGGCAAAAAAATTCGCTACTACGTCGAGGCCCGTTCCGGTGGGGCCGAGATGACCTCCGATTTTTATCCAGCCCATGCTGAGGCCAAGCCTCTGACATTCCGCGTCAAGGCGCCCAAGACCGGTCAATCCGTACTGGTGATCAACGAGATTGTTTCTGAAAACCAAGCGGCGGTCAGAGATCCTCAGGGCGACTTCGACGACTACATCGAGATCGCGAACACCTCCGACAGTGAGATCGACTTGTCCGGCAAATTCCTGACCGACAGCAAAAAGAACCCGCGTAAATGGGAGTTCCCGAAAGGCACCAAAATTGCGGCAGGCGGGCGCCTGCTTGTTTGGGCTGACGAAGACGGCAAGGCCAAGGAGGGCCTGCACGCCAACTTCAAGTTGGCCAAGGGCGGCGAGACGATTCAGCTAATCGACAGCGACCAAGATGGCAACTCGATCCTTGACGAGGTGGCGTTCGCCAAGCTTGGCCCCGACTCGGCGTACTGCCGCTTACCGGACGCCAAAGGCGACTTCAGCGAGGGGGCGGCCACTCCGGGGGCGGCCAACGCAAAGTGAACCTTGGCCAAGTGCAAGCAACGCGATAAGGCTGAGTCCTTTAATATTTTTTTCATCGGTGGTTTGCCCGTTATTTGGGTTCCTCAGCTTTCAACTCACTCACCGACTCAATAATCTGGTTTAAAGCGAATTGCTCCTCCGGCGAAAACACCAAGCGATGCCTTCCGTATGCAGCAAAGTAAATCACTCCAATTAGAAACCAGATCGCCATTCCAACAACACCGTAGAGATTGTCTTCAATCAAAAACAAAAAACATAGTGTCGAGAGCGATATGATGAGTGAGATGGTCGCACCGGGTATTCCCAATGGACTTCGGTAGGGCCTTTCAATGTCGGGATGTTTTACCCTGAGAATTATGAAAGCCAAGCATTGCATGGCGTATGCAATGACCGCACCAAAAACCGCCATGGAAAGAATTGTTTTACCGAACGCTGCATCCGCTCCACCGGTAAAAAACATGATCAACAAAATCAAAAATCCAACGACACCTCCGGATATTAGGGCTACGTGCGGTGTCTTTCGTTTTTCGCCGGTGACCGACAGCCATCTGGGAAAGTAACCTGCCCGGGAAAGCGAATAGATGTTTCTTCCGTAGGCAAAGATGATGGTATGAAAACTTGCAATCAAACCCGCCACCGCCAGCAGTCCTAGGAACTTGGTTGCTGGGCCTTCACCAAATACAACCTTGTATCCCTCCAGTAATGGGTCTTCTGCTGCATCACTTCCGAAAAACTTCGCTCCCTCGCCGATTCCGACGTTAAGGAAAACCACGCCCAGGCCAGTGATGATCAAAGTTAACAATCCAAGGATTATTCCTTTAGGCATGTCTTTTTTAACATCGGTCGCCTCCTCCGCGGCGAGCGGGAGTTGCTCAATCGCCAGATACAGCCATATGGCATAGGGCAGGGCAAGTGCGACCCCTTTGAATCCAAACGGAAGCCACTTTGAGTTACCAGGATCCGGTTCGATGTTCATGGCCAGGTCGAAGTCAAATTTGCCGGTGAATATGACTCCGCCGTAAAAGATTATCAGGATGGCAAGGGCTAAAAGGGTTATCACAACGGTGAATCGAAAGGTTGCCTCGACTCCCCAAATATTGATCCCAATAAAAATTATGTACATGGCGGCCCACCAAACAGGCCGAAACGAATCGGGTGTCTCGAAGATGTCAGTCAGAAATGCTCCCATGAAGTAAACTACCACGGCGGTGGTAACCACGTACTCCATGTTTTCAGCCAAGCCGGTCAGGAACCCGCCCCACACGCCCATGGCCGTCCTACCAAAGGAGTAGGCCCCGCCGGTGTGGGGCAGTGCAGGGGACATCTCTGCGATCGAATAACACAAACCAAGGTACATCAGGGTGACAATGAACATGGCCACCAGATATCCCCCAAAACCAGAATATTGTATTCCGAGGTTCCAACCGGAAAAATCCCCCGATATCACCGCACCAACTCCCAATGCCCAGAGCGACCACACACCGGCGTAGCGCTTTAAACCTCGCTTGGAAAAATATTCGGAATCTACTTTTTCGTAGGTAACAAATCCGTGCTTTGGATCATTCATAAATTTGGGTAAGGCGCATGAAGCTATGGTTGGTGAGCACGCATGTTATAGGGCATAATGTTTTGGCATCAGGTCAGTCCTTTTTGGGGAGAAAGCCCATCGATGCGTGAATGGAATATTTGCAGCTGCACCCGGATCCCGCTTCCGGAACCAGAACCATTCCGCCAACAGGAATAATGTTGATCCAACATCCCGGCCGGGTGATTTCCACCAAGTTTTCCTTGTTCATTCCCTGCCCCAAATCGATGAATCCCGGGTAGCTGCTCAAGCGTGAAAACAACATGCTAGAAGATGCTGATAGGGTCCCGCAATTTCCCCCCACTCCCACTTTGCTGGTGGACCATTTCTCCTCGCCTGTTTTCAGGTCGTAGGCACGGGGTTGTTGATAGACAACATCCCCTATAATCACTGGGTGCCGCCGATGCGCCCCGTGATTGTCATTCTCCCAACCGTGCTCTCGAGCCCATATCGGTTTGCCGGATTTAGCATCTATTGCCCTAAGGTCGAATGACTTGGTGGAAGAACGCAGTAATATCAGGGTATCCTCCTTGTAGGTGGAAAAGAACACGGGAGTCCTTTGTTCAAATTGCATGCCTTTCTCCCAGACCAGCTTCCCTGTTTTCGCATCCAACGAAACTAGATGTAGCGCCATCCACTCCTTGCCACCGCTTAACCTACGTGACTTGTCCTGAAGGACCTTTGGGGTTCTGTTTTCAACAAAATAAATTTGGCCACCCCCGATTGCGATGGTCGAGTTAATGATCACCCCGTTGTATTTCCACGCTTGGCTGTTCCGGGCCAGATCAACAGCAAAAATACAATCGCTCAACACCTTGTGGCTGTCTTTGGCTTTTTTAAATCCGGAGTCGTCATACCAAGGCCCACGACCTTCAGTATAAAAGTTTCCGGAGCGGACACTTGAGCCGAATAGCAATTGATCCGTTATGGCGACATAACCCCAATTGTAGTCATGGTCATCGTCTATTTTTGGGCAGTTGAATTTTATTTCGGTTTTTCCCGACCGTGCATTGATCTTCATGCAATTGTTCTCCATGGCAAGGTACACATGATCCCTGTCGGTCCCCATGTACCCGCAATCCCTCGGCAGATTCACCCTCGGTTCCAGGGAGGGGAGTTCCTTCTCCCAAAGTAAACGACCGTTATAGGCATCATTGGCATATAGAATTTTTTCACCCAGCGTAAACAGGCGTCCGCCGCTATAGACGGGAGCTGTTGTGTATGAATGCCTGTCAAACATTCGATAGGGTCCAGGCTTGCCGTACCATTGCAGCCTTAGATCTCCGCTAATCCGTGTATCCTCACTGCAGGCGGTGTTGCCGGGATCTGCATATTGGTGGGACCACTCACCGCTGCCGGGCAGCTTGCCCCGCTTGATCACATGCCATTGCTGATCCTTTAAGGAGTGAAACTTTCGGTCGATATCCTGACTGTTGGCAACCAGATCGGCTAAAGGCTTGCGAAGGAGTGCCAATGAATCGCCCGTCCTCATGATCCCTCCAATGACCAGGGTGCCAAACGGTCTCAGTAGCCGATAGTACTCACTGAGGAGAGGCTCTTTCCCGTTTAAGGCCCCAATGTCCACGCAAATAAAGTTGAACATGAAATCGGGATAGGGCAGCTGGTTTCCCTGTTTTTTGTGGACCACAATTCGTTTTCCGTACAGTGCCTCCCCGTTAAAACGGTCGCGGGTTTTCGCAGCAATCAGGGAATCTTCCTCCATGCAAACCAGATTAAAATTCGTGTCCCTAAGAATTTGAGATGCCAACTGGGCATCCCCAACTCCGTGAACCAGCGCATAGCCTGTTCGTTGGTCGAGTTGCCCGAGCATTTGCCTGCTAAAATCCTGATTGAAGTAATCGATTTGGTCTTTGCCTAAAGACTGTTTCTTTGACGTTGAATTGTCTGCCAAATGTTTCACGCTCCCCTGTTCCACAAAGCAGTAGACCCTGCCTTTGTCAGTGGTTGCCAGAAGGGAGCCATTGGCCACTACAAGCCCATGAACAACTCCATCAACGTCCATATTCCAATCAATACTCCCTGTGTTGGCATGAATGGCGAGCACCTCGCTTTCCCGACCTACAAACAAGGTGTTCCCCGCCAGGATAATTGACTTGGCTTCTTTAACCGGCTGCTTCCATTCCTTGATAAGCGATGCTTCTGACTTAAGTTTGGCAATGGAGTCCTTTGTGGATTTGATCTGCTCAACAATGGATTTACCTCCTTTTAGATCTTCCAAGTCTTTTTTGCGTTTTTCCAGACTCCGCAGGGCTAGTGGTTTCCTGTCTCGCCGAATGATTTCAGTTTCCGAGGCAAGAAAAACAGAGTTTGGACTGATGACCGCCTTGTTGGCCTTGAAGTTCGCCACGCGGTATTGCTTATACCCCTGATCGAGCGCCACAAGCTTTCCGCCTGAAATGCCCGGGCCTGAAACCATGACATCATCGACAATCAACGCGAAGTTGCCACGCGGCCCCGAGATTCGGCTGATGTAATCTCCATTTGCCCGATTGTATGTCAATGGAGTCAGTTTACCGGATGGAACAAAAATCTTGCTCGGTGTGGCCAACAGGTAGCCCTGGGCTGTCTGGTTGATTTTCTTCTTCCAGATATTTTTTCCCTCATAGGCATCCAGTGCAAATAAATAGGAGCCCTCCCTCGCCGGGAACAGCCCTGCTGCCGAATAAACAAGGCCTTTCTCGACCAGCACACCGGAGCGTACCGGCCAACGGGATATTATTTGTTCGTTCCCTGGAATCTTGTCATTGCTCGGGCCGGCAAGATGGCGCCAAAGCTCACGCCCTGTTCTGGCATCGAGGCAATAAATAATTCCGTCGTCCGAGCCGAAATAAAGCCTTCCCTGATGGAATGTCGGACAGGTTCGGATCGGACCCTCTGTATAAAAGGTCCATTTGATGCGTCCTGATGTTAAGTCTAGGCAATAGACCTGATGATCACTCGATGAACCAAAAAAAACCGAATTCCCACAAGCGATTGGCTGGAAAGCGTGGTCGAATGTAAGTAGGGGCACCACCTTGACTCCTGAGTATGGGTTTTCCCTGAATGGCGCCGGCCATGCCCGCTCGGGTTGATGCGTGGACACAAATGTCCAGCTTTTCAACATTGGAAGGGCCAACTGCTCGCTGGTAATCCCCGTCCTTTGGGCATCATGCCGATAGGTGGGCCAGTCCAGGGCATTGATCGAAGCCCATTGAATAGTAAAAAGGATGATGGTGACTGCTTTCTTCATAAGATTTTAGGTGCTAAAGAAAAATATTTAGAATCTACTTTTTCTTAGGTAACAAAACCCTGGCCTGGATCGTTCATCAATTCAGGCAAGCCGCACAAATCTATGGTTGGTGTGCGTGCTTGTCAATGAGCGGTAGATTCCAGTGATATCGTCCCAATCAATGTTCACATTCGCCCTGTTTTTGGATGACATCACACCGAGACCGTTTGCCTTTGTCTTTTGGCTCTGTAAACCAGCGAGGGCCGACCGTTCAATGTTCATCGGCAAACCATCCCGCTAACTATTGCCACCCGAACAAATTCGGCGAACGCACTGGCGTTGGAGTGGGTAGATTTAGTTGCCTTCTGCTTTCTATTCTACAGCAACCGCCAGAGATGAAGCGCCTTGCATTATGCTTATCCCCAGTCGCGTTTCCCATGGCCTGAAAACGTCTTGCAAATATGCGCTGAGAATCGCAGCATTGATGCGCCGAAAGGAAAACATAATGCACATTAAAGATATGAATCGTCGAAGCTTTATCAAGTCCACTGCGATCGCAACCAGTGCTTTTGCGCTGCCGAGGTTCTCGATTGCTGAGCCAGGCAAAACCAAAAAAATAAATGTTGCCGTGGTTGGTGTGGCGGGCATGGGAGGATATGCGCTTGGTGAAGCGGCCAAAGAGAACCTTGTGGCAATGTGTGATGTCGATGATGCACGGGCTGCTAATGCATTTAAAAAATTTCCCGATGTTCCCCGATTCAAGGATTTTCGGACCATGCTCGATAAAGTGGGCAAGGACATTGATGCGGTTTCAATTTCTACACCTGACCATACTCACTTTGCAGCTGCCATGGCCGCAATGGAACGGGGAAAGCATGTGTTTGTTCAAAAGCCACTGGCACACAACATCTGGCAAGTTCGCACCCTTCGTAAAGCCGCCCACCATTACAAGGCAATCACTCAGATGGGCAATCAGGGACATACATTTACAGGCATGCGTCGCATCAAGGAATGGGTGGATGCTGGAGTGGTCGGTGACGTGCGAAAAGTCATTACTTGGACCAATCGACCTAACCCGCCTTGGTTCGTCCCGCCCAGTTCGTTTCCACCAGTAACAGGCCCCGCGCCGACTACTCTTGATTGGGATTTGTGGCAGGGTCCGGTGAAAAGTCAGGATTACAGCTCGGATTATGTTCCGGTGAAATGGCGTGGTTGGTGGAAATACGGTTGTGGTGCTTTAGGAGACATTGGTTGTCACACCTTCGACGCTCCGTTCTGGGTTCTTGGCTTGGGTTCGCCCACGAAGGTTCAAATCGAGCGTAAGAACCCTCCCGGGAAAGGCTTTATACCGATGGGATCGGTGGTGACCTATCACTTCGCAGCCCGAGGGAAAAAGCCACCGGTTACCCTCAAGTGGTATGAGAAGGGTTACGAAGTTCCGAAACCCACTCGATGGCAGAAAGACAAGGATCTCCCGAGTGGAGGTGGCATGTATATGGAGGGGACAAAGGAAACCCTTTATCATTCAGGTATGCGACCCAACAGTCCCATGATTACTCCAGGCGAACGCTTCATGGAAATGAAAAGTGAACTGGTGAAAATCCCCAAGTTACCCGCTGTTGGGAATGGGCCTATTGAGGAATGGTACCGCGCCATCAAGGGAGACGGGCCGATGCCTGGTTCTAATTTCGACTATGCCGTTCCGCTCACGGAAATGGTTCTTCTTGGAGCTCTTGCTCAGCGGACAGGAAAAAGCATCAAGTGGGACAGTAAACGGATGAAGGTCAAAGGCCAGCCTGAGTTTGACGCACTCATCAAGGAACCAGCCCGTAAAGGATGGCAATATGGGGAAAACCTCGGGTAACACTCCCCAGGATTAAGAGTCCTCTGATAGGCATTCTAACTGGGTAAACGGGAATGGTGCTGCTGGCATCTAACTCTAAATGCTCCACACCCCACCAACAGCACGGCTGCGATTGTTGTTAGGAGGAGGTGTTCCATTTCCGTTTACGAGTTTTTGTATTGGAAGGGAAAAAGGACGTCAACCCTGGTTGGGTTCTGTCTTGTGAGGTTACGGGGGGTTGCTTAAAACCTCTGTGTGCCGGTTTCCCCAAACAAGCAGGCTAAGTCCAAATCCTTTTCGCTTAAGCGTTACATCGACCGCTGCATCAAGCAGGTCAATAACGCCTTGAACAAGCATCTCCCCAAGGCGTCAGTCAAACCAAAGACGCTCCACGAGTCGATGCGCTACTCGATGTTTGCCGGCGGCAAAAGGCTCCGGCCAATTCTTTGCATGGCCGCCGCCGAGGCGTGCGGGGGCAGGGCTAGCGAGTCGCTGATTCTTGGCTCGGCCGTCGAATGCATCCACACCTACTCACTGATCCACGACGATCTGCCGGGGATGGATGACGACGATTTGCGCCGGGGCATGCCGACGAACCACGTCGTTTACGGCGAAGGGATCGCGGTGCTTGCCGGCGATGCGTTGCTGACCTTGGCCTTCGAGCTGGCCAACCAAGCCAAGCCAACCAAGCGCTACAAGCAGAATGATTTCGTGGGCGAACTGGCCAAAACGGCCGGCCATGCCCAGTTGATCGCTGGCCAGGTCGCCGACCTCGAGGGGGAAGGCAAGCCGGTGTCGCGCACACAGCTTCGTTACATTCACGAGCGCAAGACCTCCGCACTGCTATCCTGCTCGGTGCGGCTCGGTGGCATGTCCGCCAACGCCACACCGCGCCAACTTCAGGCGCTTACCGACTTCGGATATCACGTTGGCCTAGCCTTTCAGGTGATCGACGACATCCTTGACGTGACCCAGTCGTCTGAGCAATTGGGCAAAACCGCCGGCAAGGACGCCGCCGTGCAAAAGGCGACTTACCCGTCGATTGTCGGCTTGGCCAAGTCGCGCAAGATCGCTGCCGACCTTACGGCCAAGGCCTATGCCGCTCTGAAGCCGTTTAGGGGCCAAGCGGTGGCGCTGGAGGCGCTGGCGGATTACTTGCTTAAGCGCGACCATTGAGCTTGCCCGGGCACTGGGCTCGATCTGGTTTGATTTTTGGCCCTTGGCCAAGTTTACTCGCTGCCGGGTGAATTGTTTATTTTGATTTCCAATGGCAGCAAAAGTTAAGAAACCTTTGGTCAGTATCCTGATGGGAAGCCAGTCGGATTGGGGTGTCATGTCCCATGCCGCGCAGAAACTCGACGACCTCGGCATCCCTTGGGAAGCCCAGGCGATCTCGGCTCACCGCGCCACCGATGCGCTAATGAAATATCTCGCCACAACCGAGAAACGGGGCATCGAGGTGATCATCGCCGGGGCCGGCGGGGCTGCGCATTTACCAGGCGTGATCGCCGCCAAGGTGACGCTGCCGGTGCTTGGTGTGCCAATGGAGTCCGCCTCGCTCAAGGGCATGGACTCATTGTTGTCGATTGTGCAGATGCCGGCCGGCGTCCCGGTGGGCACGTTGGCCATCGGCAAGCCGGGGGCAATCAACGCCGCGCTGCTGGCCGTGTCGATCCTCGGTGTGAAGTCAGCCAAGCACCGCAAAATCTACGATGAATTCCGCAGGAACCAGACTCAAAAAGTCCTGGCCAAGCGCCACCTCAAGCTCCCCGCAGCAGATTAGGTTTTTTTGAACGAATCGCTTTGTGCGGCTGTCTTCAGGCAGCCGTTTTTCATTATAAAAGAGAAATTTTTCCCTCGCAAAAGTGGAGTGGTGGGCACAGCATTAAGCCTTTGCATGAGCGAAAAAGAGATCATCGATGCCAAAATACAGGCCGCAGCTAGGCGCAGAAAAATTCAGTTCGGCTGGCGCAGCATGTGGTGCGGATTGCTGATTGGTGTCTGCCTTTGGCTGGTGACGTTGGTCATGTTCAAAATCGTCCCGATTCCGCAGGCTTATCTGTTTTGGGCTGGCATTGTCGGCTTGGCGCTCCCGGTTGGCGGGTTGCTGTTCGGCTTGGCCAAGCGCTTCGCAGCCAGCGACACAGCCCGCTGGCTTGACCGCGAAACAGGATTGAAGGAGCGCCTCAGCACTGCGGTCGAGTTGGCCAACGGCGGCGACGAAAACTCCGATTGGTCTGCGTTGGTGATCCGTGACGCTGCAAAAGCGGCGAACAAAATTGAGCCGGGAAATCTTTTGCCACTCCAGTTGCCGAGGGTGTGCCATTGGTCCCTGCTGGTGCTTGCTGCCTGTGTAGGGCTTGGTTTTGTGCCGGAGCATCGCAGCCAGGCTTATCTCGCCCAACAACACGACTCGGCGATCATTGACGATGTCGGCCGAAACCTGACGGCACTGACCAAGCTGCAAGTGGTGACGACTCCGCCGCACTTCGAGCCGACGGGACAAGCGCTCGAGTCGGTGCAGGAACTTGGACGGGAGTTCACGCGGGGCAAGCTCATGCGCGACGAGGCCCTGTCCAAGCTATCTAGCCTGGCGGAGCAGTTGCGCGATCAATCCAGCAAGCTTGGCCAAGCGCAAACGCTCCGGAAACTGCAGCTGTCTGCTCAAGCTCCGCCGGGGATAGCCCAACAATCGAAAGCCGAGATGCAGCGACAACTGGACGAATTAAAGCAGAGCCTCGGCGACGCGAAGGACACCAAGCCGGAGAAGTTCGACGAGTTGAAGTCGAAAATGGATGCTATCAAAAATGCCGTTGCCGGCCTGCCGGACGCCAACACACCGGAAGGGCAGCAGGCTCGCCAGCAATTAGCCCAATCCCTGTCCGACCTGGTCAGGATGGCCGAGCAAGCGGGGCTGGAAATGCCGGATATCGAACAGGCACTGAGGGCGCTGGAGTCCAGTGATATTCATCAATTCCTTAAGGATTTGGACATTGCCGGAGAGGATTTGCAGGAAATGGCCGATTTGGCCAAGGCAATGCAAGACCTGCAAATGCAAATGGCCGAGATCGGCAAAACGCTTGGTGAACAACTCGAAAGAGGCCAGATGCACGCCGCGCTTGAGTCGCTGCAACGGATGATGTCGCAATTGGATTCCGCTCTGTTGGCGCCCGAACAACTCGATAAAATGATTCAGGAGCTGCAGGACGCGCTCGAGCCGGCGGAGAATTTCGGCGAGTGTTCAAACTTCCTTTCCAGCGCGAAGGAAAACGCCAAGGCGGGCGACAAGGCCGAGGCTTCGCGGTCACTGGCCGAGGCCGCGGAAGAGTTGAAGAAAGTGCTGCAACAACTGGGCGACATGGAAAACATGATGGCCGCCCTGCAAAACCTTGAGAGGGCGCAACTGGCGGTAGGGAACGGCCTCTCGTTTGGCTCCTGCCAAAACCCGGGTGCTGGCCCCAGCAGCACGCCGGGTGGCGGCGTCGGCACATGGGGAAATGACAGCTATCAACTCTCCCCGGAGGACATGGCTCAACGATGGGACAACTCCGGCATCTCGCGACCCGACATGGACGCCCGAGGCAACACAGATCGCGGGGAGGGCAAAACGCCGGAGGATATGGTGTCGACCCGCGTCAAGGGGAAAATAAACCCCAAGGGCCCGATGCCCAGCATCTCGCTTCGTGGTCTGAGCATCAAGGGCGACAGCAGGGTGCAATTTCAGGAAGCGGCGAGTGCCGCGCAATCGAACGCCCGCAAT
>MPMA02145260.1_pt1 | contig 12476 bp, 10 predicted proteins | sample 1617361 | NCBI WGS metagenome assembly MPMA02 (sample SAMN05944807, study PRJNA350692) | marine metagenome | biome: marine; feature: ODZ; material: water; isolation source: 180 m water sample filtered on 0.2 um supor filter | place: Pacific Ocean | collected 2012-04-08 | depth 180m m | reverse complement strand
TGCAGCATCTCCCGTGCTATCGAACGGGAGAATCGCCAGGTCGTCATTGTGTTAATGCTCCGGCTAAGACCGGCGACCATCAATGTCGATATCATGACGTCGGCCAGGACAATGCCGGTGACGTTCCATCGCAAACCGACAACGAATACCAGACGAAGGACAATCGTCCCGAGGGACCGGACGAAGGTAAGCGTGGCGTAGGTGCGAGATTTTTCTTGGATTTGCAGGCGTGTCAGTGGGAGAAAAATAAAGCTACCTATGAAGCTGTTCGTGAACAACAGGGAGAGTGTCGTCACGTGGTGCTGACCGCTAAACAGTGCGCCATTGATTGTAGGTGCGAGACCTAAGAGCAGGAGCGTCAGTGCGCCGTTTGCTCCGATTAGAAAAAGGATGATAGTGCCGGCGAGCCGACGGCGTTCCTCGTCGGTTCGACAATCGTAATGGAGTCGCAGGAACGAGGTATCCAGGCCCCATCGGTACACGGGCTTAAGTACCGCTTCGAGTACAAGGACCAGCGCCAGCACTCCATAATCTGAAGGGGACAGGACGCGGGTGTAGACCGGCAGCAGTAGAAATGTAGTCGCCAGGATCGCGACGTCTGCCGAGCCGTAAACCAGCAGGTGGCCGAATATTCGACGAACATTGTCGAACATGCAGGCGGATTATAGTGGTAAGCCGTATCTTCTCTGAAACCTACCTTGGTTGGGGGTCAGGGGATGCCTAGCGGCATTGTGGTAGTGGTTGGGTGATAATGCGGTGTCCCACAGCTGACACCAAATGGTCACGTAGCTCGACTAGAGCAGGATTGAATTATTTATAAAGGCCTTTCTCATGCGTATATGCATGGTCAGTCCGGTGGCGCCGCCGGTACAGGCTGCCAACTCGCTGCTTCCGGAGTTGCTGGTTCACGAACTCCGGGAACGTGGAGTCGACGCCTCCTTCGTGTCTCATCCTACCGCTGGCGCAGTAAGCGCTGGTGGAACATTGAACACTTATGTTCCGCGCCGTGGTAGTAGCCTGCTTCACCGCAGCCGTGCGGGAGCAGTATTGGCTGGCGCGCGAATCGCGATGGGACTACGTGCAGCGCTGCGCGTCGCGGATCTCGCCCACCTCCACGGTAATGGGCTCATCGTCGAGGTCGCATCGCTGCTGGCGCGGTGGCGCACGACTCCTGGCATCATCACACTCTATGGCACTGATATCTGGCACCATGACCCGGTGATGCACCGAAGGTTCGCCGAGGTGGTCACAGGAGCTGCGCATCGCATCTTTTACAGTCGCGCGTTGCTGGTACATGCACGCTCGCTCGGGCTGGCGGTCGACCCATCGACCGTCATCCACGCCCCAGTGGCGGAGGTGTTTCGCGCCGTGCCGAATGAGGAGCGCCACCAGATTCGTCGCGAGCTTGGTGTTGGTCCTGGCCCGTTGTTGCTGACGGTCAAGCGGCTTCACGAGGTCGCCGGGTATCCGGACCTACTCTCGATGATGCCGTCCATCATCGCCGGCAGCCCTCAGACGACACTGTGGATCGTCGGAGAAGGAGAGCTCCGAGCGGAGCTCGAACGTCAGGTCGCAGAGCTCCAGTTAACCCGGTCCGTCCAATTTCTCGGACAGATCGACAATGCTCGGCTTTGGCAGTACTACGTGGCCGCTGACCTCTTCGTGCTGCCGTCCCGTCTGGAGTCGTGGGGGAGCGTGTCGATTGAGGCGCTCGCCTGTGGTACCCCCGTTGTGGCGAGCAACACGGCTGGGTCGACGGAGGTCCAGTCATTTTTCCCGCATCACATGACGCTCTACGATGGAAGGAATCCGAACGCCTTGTGTGCGGCGGTGCGATCCGCCATGGCGCGTGGTGCGCCGCGTACGGGTTCGGAGACCGCGCGGACCATTGAAACGCGTTTCAGGCCGTCAATTTGCGCCGCCGCATATTACGAAATCTATGAACAAACACTTCGGGAGGCGTTCGACCGTCGCTCGAATCGGTTCTAAGATGCTCAGTCTTGTGCTTGGTGATTAAGAAGGCGCCAGGGGAGTTCGAACCGCTCAAGGAGCACCTGTCGCGCCGAAACCGGATACTCAATGATTGTCCCACCACTCCGCAGAGCGATCTGATATTGGGTGAGAAAGAGTAGGTTTGAGACAATTACGCAGACGGCGATGATTCTGAAGGTCCCGGACCACTGAGTCCACCGCCAGGAGGACACGAGTGCTCCAAGGCCGATGGTGAAGAATACGGTATAGCTAACGAAGCGACGCGCACCGAACGCTTCACCGCCCCACCAGTCGACGACAGCGGCGTTGACATATATAGCTGTGAGCAAGACGGCCAACGTTCCCCATCCCAGCAGGCGATCTCGTTTTATCAGCCAGAAGAGCCCGCCAACGGCTAGTATGATCGCTGGCGTCCAGGAAAAAAGCCCGTGATTCCAGGAAAAGAGCACTGCAAGGACTTGTGGTTCAGTCCATCGCATAAAGTTCTCTCCTTGGGGAGTGAGGATGAAGTGCCCATAGATTTGGCGCCATGCTAGAGCCTGCGGCGTGAACGCGACAATGAGCACACTTCCCATGAGTGCCAGTCGGCCAGCTATAGCTCTCAATGTGGAGGTGCGATGGGCGACTGCCAAGCACGCCTCTCCCAAAGGCAACAATAGAATGATTGCGTCTTGCCAACGGACTACAGCTGCCAGTCCCGCAAGTGCTCCCAAGAGGGCATAGCGTGCTGGCCGCCAATCGCCTCGTGTCCGCAACCAGACGTGAACAAAGAGTGCGATTGTGAACAGAGAGACCGCATGCGAGTACGCGGGAGAGACGACCGAATAGTAGATCGCGGGTGAGCCCAGCCACGCTACGAGCGTGGCCCAGAGCGCCGGTGCTGGCCTAAAGACACTTGCGCAGACCCGATAGGACAGAAAAGCGCCCGCAGTTGCGTAAGCGATTCCAGACAACGCGACCGCGAACTGGAATGGAGCAGCGATGCCGTCCAACGGAATCGGCATACCGGCCATGCTCCCCAGCACCATGACACCGAAAATCAAAAGGTATACCGGTAGCCATAGGAGAGCAGGACCGATCGACATCAGGTTGACGGCATGCCCCGTAGTCGTCCGGGTCGAGGTCCAGACATTGGCGGGATTCTCAGGCCGGTAAAGAAGTTGATAATCGTTGATGAAGTTGACGTCCTGGTCGAACACGAGTGACCGCAGGTAGGCGTAGTATTGGATGCCGTCGCCGTCAATGATGCGGCCATGGGCACGTGGAAACATTGTCATCGCGATCACATAGGCGATCGCGAAAACAACGCCGATGCCAATGATGGTGCGACCGGGATGACGCTCGAAACGGTCCAAGCCCAGCGTGAGATGCACGAGCACGTATCCTCGGAACGAACCGCAATTATAGCGTGCGACGGGGCGAAAAAATTAGGGTTGCTTCACCAAATGCGACGGCCACAGTAGGGACGGTAGAGCATGCTATTCTGGTTAACCAATTCAGGGATATCTGACTTCAGCCGTGCCACTAGGCGATGCGCCATCTCGAGTAAGTCACCCATTCAAGAGTCGACGTGCGGTAATGGTTAAACCATCCAGGCGCACCGCATACAACATTTTCGGAATCGTCTTCTGCGTCTATATCATGACGACCGGTGGAAGCTTTGCCACCGATCTCGCAAGCTATGAGGTAACCAAGAATCTGGCACAGCAGGGTTCGGTCGCCATGTCATACAACGTGCTTGCAACCGCTGCCGAACGCGGCGTGGATGGTCGGTATTACGCACCCGTCGGTCTTGGACACCCGGTGTTCGGGGTTCCGTTTTATTTCGCCTCGCGCGTTATACAGCGGGGGCTAGATGTGAGGGTCGGTAAGCCAGAAACGCTGGACAAGGCCGCCGTCGTTCTGGGCAGTGCAGTAGCAGCCGCACTATGCGCTCCGGTGGCGTTTTTGTTTGCGTGGCGCCTCAGCGGCTCTGTTGTAGGGTCTCTGGTGGCAGCCTTCGGTCTGGCGTTTGGTACGATTCTTTGGCCGTATTCGAAATTTGGCTTTAATGCCCCACTGGCAGCGTTCTTCTTGCTTGCTGCCACTTACTGTACTTGGCTAGGGGTACGGTCCGCCCGCACTTCCGTTCTGGCTCTTGGTGGGATGTGGCTCGGCTGTGCACTCCTAACCCGCCATGAGATGACGCTTATGGCCATCCCGCTCGGTGTGTGGATTGTGGTCGAGTCAATGACGGACCGACCCCAGTTATTGCGCCGATGCATGACGTTTGGGGCGCCGGTGGCCGTCGCTGTTGGGGTTTGGATGTGGTACAACTTCGTCAGGTTTGGCCATCCGTTTGATACCGGATTGCTCCGGGACCCGAACGTCCAATTTGATACGCCGTTACTGGTTGGGTTATACGGGCTGTTGGCAAGTCCAGGGCGGTCCTTGTTTCTGTATGTCCCGATTGCTGGCGCGGGGATGCTCGCGCTGAAAGTGCTTGCCGGTCGTGATCGGTCGACGGCAATGCTTTTTGGTGGGCAGGTCGTCATGCTGTTGTTTGTGGTCGCCAAGTTGCATCAGTGGGATGGCGGCGAGAGCTATGGTCCGCGCTACCTAGTACCCGTGCTGCCATTCCTCACGATTCCCATTGCCGCTTGTTTCCCGCTTGACTTTCGACCGCGCTGGCGACGGTTTTTACCCATCACCATTGCGGTCAGTATTCTTGTGCAATTGCCAGGTATTCTTGTTGACTATTCGAAGGTACAGCAGGCATTTGCTAGGCGGACCGACCAGTATTCGATTCAGATGAGTCGCTACACCTGGCCGGCAGCGCCGCTCACGTTAAACACGCGCGCGGCGCTCCAGGGAGTGCCCCGGAACATAGCCTATCTGTTGGGTATCTCGTCTCCACCTGATGTTAGCACCACCGGGCAGGAATCTCAGCGTGATTTTTCTCAACAGTTCTCATTTAGTCTCGATTTCTGGTGGCTTTACCTTTTCTATTTGGGTGCGCTACCGGCTGGCGTGGCTCTCATCCTAGGGTTGCTCCCGCTGCTTATCGCGCTGCGATTGGTTCGATCGTTGTATCGCTCGGTGCACAGTTACGAGGTCTCACCTGCATGAGCCTGCCAAAGGGACTATACCGAGGTTCGGCTCCAGCGGTGGTCAGACGAGCGGCCCGGCTTGTCTTCCTGTTCAGTTTGTGCCTGTACGGTGCCACGACCGGCGGCAGCATGGCAACTGACATTATGGCGTACGAGGTCACGAAGGGAATCGTCGAGCGTGGCTCAGTTGCCATGTCTTACAACTTGTTTGAAATGGAAGCCCATCGCGGCATTGATGGACGCTACTACTCCCCCTATGGCCTCGGGCACGCGCTTTACTCAGTACCGTTTTATCTACTGGGACGAACCGCTGAGCGCTTCGGCGGCGGGGGTATTGGTCGCTCCGAGTCTCTCCGGAAAGGAGCGATGACAGTCGGCAGCGCCGTCGCCGCTGGGGCATCTGTGTGGCTGACATTCTGGTTTAGCTGGGCCCTTGTGGGACAGCGTAGGCCTGCCGTGATGGCCGCCTTGGCGCTCGGTTGCGCCACGGCGATGTGGCCCTACGCGAAATTCGGGTTCAATGCTCCTCTCGCGACACTGTGCGTTCTAACGGCCGTGTATGGGGCCTGGATTGGCGCTAGATTTCATCGGTTGTGGATGCTTGTACTCAGCGGTGCTGGTATTGGAGCTGCGCTCCTTGTCCGCCACGAACTGGTGTTAGTGGCGTTGCCGATCGTGCTATGGCTCATACTGGAATCATGGCCAGACATCCGTCGCGCCGTTCGAACCATCTCCGTGGTAGCTATACCGGCAGTTGTTGCTGTCATGATTACCGCCTACTACAACTGGATTCGATTCGGTAATCTGTTCGACACCGGTTATCTACGAGACCAAACGGCTGTATTCGGTTCGTTTTGGCAAGGCGTTGTTGGGCTCACCGTGAGTCCTGGCGGGTCATTGTTTCTCTATTCTCCGCTGCTTCTCTTGGGGATTGCTGCTCTGAACGAACTCCGCAAAGAGGACCGGCACACAGCGTTTCTACTGACTGGCGTAACTTTGATGCTGTTCTGCTTCTACGCGTCGCTCGGGCACTGGGACGCGGATCGATCGTATGGGCCCCGGTATTTGTTACCGTTGACGCCGTTCCTCTGCATACCGCTTGCCCGATGGTTTGATACTGGCGCTACGGGCGTCCGGCAGAAGATCGTCATGGTTGGGTTGGTGGTGAGCATATTGGTTCAACTCCCGGGCGTCTTGGTTGATTTCTCGAAGGTCGGCCATACCCCTGAAATCGGATATCAAACGCGTAACGTCCGCCGGTGGGAATGGCAGTATTCGGCGCTGGTTCTCAACGCACGTGCTGCGGTCAGCACTGTTCCTCAAAACATTCGATACCTAACGGGTGTTGCTCAGAGGCCTTCAACGGCTCCCGCAATGGGCCTTGCTCGAAACTTTTCCGCTCAATTTGCCTACAGTCTCGATTTTTGGTGGGTCTACTTGTATTTCTTGGGAGTCATACCCGCCGAGGTCAGTATCATCTTGGGATTATTGTCCTTCGGAATCACCGGCGCAGTCCTGATACGGCTCTGGAAAACTTAAGGCCGTTGAACCCCGTCTCGGTAAGTTTGCCGGGTCAGGATCACTTTGGCTGGTCCGTCTGTGTGACTGGGCGCCTAGGGCGACGTTCGTTAGTCCGGGCATGATGGCTTGAATTGATTGACCGCATCGCAGACGCGGTTGACCGATTCATCCGTGAGGCTAGGATGGAGCGGGAGTGAGAGGAGTTGGTGGCAGGCCGCATCGGCGACCGGGCATTCAGAGGGTGTGAACCGAGAAAAAGCTGGTTGCCGGGGCACCGGTGTTGGGTAATGCACGAGCGTGCCAATGCCGAGGTTCCGCAGATAGGTCCGAAGGGTGTCGCGCCGAGTCGACAGTACTGGAAACAGGTGGTAGACGTGTCCGGCATCGAGTTCAGGTGGAATGGCGACGGATGCTTCTATGAGACCGTGTCGATAAGCGGTCGCGATAACTCGCCGGCGTTCCGTTCGTTCGGCCAAGTGTGGTAGACGAGTTCGAAGGATAGCGGCCTGGAGTTCATCAAGCCGCGAATTGACACCGGTCTCGGTGTGCAGGTACTTAGCAGTCTGGCCACCATCTCTTAGGGCTGCCACGCGGTTCGCGAGTGGACTGCTGTTCGTACACATGGCGCCGCCGTCACCCAGTGCACCGAGATTCTTTGTTGGGTAAAAGCTGAACGCTGCTGCTTCCCCGAATGTGCCAACCGGCTGACCACCACAGGTGGCCATGTGTGCTTGGCAGCAGTCCTCAACGACCACTAGATCATGACGCGCCGCAACCGCCATTAATGCTGGCATGTCGGCACTCTGACCATAGAGATGCACCGGTACAATCGCGGCGGTTTTCGAACTGACTGCGTCGGCCACCGCCGAGGGTGACAGAGTCATGCGGTCTGCATCGATGTCAGCGAAGACCGGTTTTGCTCCGGTCATTACGATCGCCAGTGCTGTGAATGCCGCTGTCAGCGGTGTCGTAATAACCTCGTCGCCAGGCCCAACGCCGAGGCCCCTCAAGGCTAAGGCCAGTGCGTCTGTTCCACTGCCGACGCCGACGCAATGAGTACTGCCTGTCGCGCCGGCAAATTCCGTTTCGAAAGCTTCCATCTCTTGGCCTAATTCAAAGATACCGCGGTGCAGAACACGATCGATCGCAACGCGCACCGCACCGATGTCGTCGGGAACTAGTTGGAGAAAAGGAAGCTCCGGCAGTACGTTGACGCTGGACGATTTATGAGACATCGCTTACGTAGTGTGCCAGATGATTTTGATAGAACGCCACGGTTCTGGCCAATCCCACGTCTAGGGAGGTCATTGGCCGCCATCCCACCGTCCGTGTAAGTTTTGAGCAATCCGCGTAGAAATCTCCTATATCGATCGCTTTCTTCTTTAGCGGCCATTCCACATGTCGCACCCGTCCGGTTCCTGCCACTTCTAGGAGCTTCGTTGCGAGATCTCGAAGATTGATTGCTTCGGAACCACCGACATTGTAAACGCCGCCGTTACACTCTTCGGACGTTCCTGCTCGGAGAAAGGCATCGACCGCATCATCGACAAACACGAAATCTCTGATTTGCGATCCGTCACCATAGATCTCGATTTCACGATCTTCAACTGCCAATCGAATAAACCAGCCGATGAAGCCCTGACGATTGTGCTTTATCAGTTGCCGCGGCCCGTATACGTTCGTCAATCGCAGTGAGCAACTTCGAACACCGAAAACGTCGTTGTAGACGAGATGGTAATACTCACCGGCTGCCTTATTAATGCCGTTCACGTCCACTGGTCGCACGAGATGGTCTTCTGTGACCGGTAAGCTATCGGGCTGACCGTAAACTTGGCGTGTTCCAGCGAAGACGATCTTTGCGGCGGGATTATGTTTCCGGCACGCTTCTAACAACGACAGTTGACTTCGGCAATTAATTTCGAGATCGGTGTAAGGGTCATTCATGCTGTCGATATGACTCACCTGTCCGGCAAGGTTGAAGATCACATCTTTGTCGAGGACCAATTTGTCGATGGCACTGTTATCTCTGACATCCGACCTGTTCACGGCCACGCGATCTTCGATACCGAAGATATTAAAAAGATTGCCTCCATAGTCGGGAATAAGAGAATCGATGATGGAAACATCGGCGCCAAGGTCGACGAGTCGTCTTGCGAGATTACTCCCAATGAATCCGAGCCCACCCGTGATCAACACGCGACAATCACGATAGGACTCTCCATGGACCCGTGTCATTCTGGATCCTTTACGCGTGAGGAGAGGGGAGTTGAAGACCTCGAGGCTACGATTTGTTCACGCCGCCAGACGAGTGCGAGCCAGAGTTTAAAGACATCCGTAACAGTGCGGAGAATCCGCCGGACGTTAAAGAATTGCGAGCGTCCGTACGCGCGGTGGTAGTGATGCACAGGAACCTCAGTTACTAGTACACCGACATCTTTTACCTTCTTCATGAGCTCGAGGCAGATGACACCGCTGTTCTTTTCAAGTGTGATCTGATCAAAGATACGGCGACGCATCAACCGGAAGTCACAATCAACGTCTCTGAGGCGAAGCCCGAACAGGGTCTTTACAAGATAGTGATACAGACGTCCAATGATGATCCGATGCAAGGGATCGGATCGGCTAATCTTGTAGCCGTTAACGAAGTCGACCTCCGGTGTGAGATGCTGCCAAAGCCTTGTCATTTCTCGGGGATCGTATTGCGCGTCCCCGTCGGTATAGAAGATGACATCCTTGGTGGCGGATGCGAAGCCTGTGCGTAGTGCGGCACCGTATCCTCCGTTTCGCGGATGGTGGATCACGCGAAGCCTAGGATAAAGCTGTTCCAGCTCCTCGAGGACGTCTCGGGTCGAGTCAGTACTGCCGTCGTTTACAACGATGATTTCGTAGTCCGTTGTTAGTTTTTGCGCCGTGGCAACGGCGGCTATGACCATGCTTCCGATGGTGCCACCGTCGTTGTACGCGGGAAAGAAAACGCTGAGACTGGCCTGTGGTTCAGACGGCTGAGGATGGGGCGTCATTCGGCGGCTGGCTTCCTAGCCAGACAGAGTATCGAACTTCCTATAGGAAGATCTATCAGACGCAATATTCCCGCTTCAGCCATGAGGATCAGCGAAAGCAATCCATTCAATGGTGCAGGCGGCATTCGAAAGTCGCTTTGCGTTCCTGACTTCGTTGCCAGACTGCGTACGCGCTGCAACAGTCTAACTACGAGCATTGGTAATAAGATCGAAGCGTTCGTGTGGGTGATTCTCTCGACCCGAAAGCCCGCCCGCTCAAGTCCTGAACCAAGGCGATTACGTGAGTACCGGCGACGCTCTCCGACGAAGCGCGAATGATTCCCTGTGAGCATGCTCATGGCCGGAACATTGACAATTATTGCACCTCCCGGGCGCACGAGACGATACATCTCATTAATGGCAGCCTGCTCCCTTCCATCTTCAAGGCAGTACAAGACGTCGAAGGAGGTTGCCACATCGAAGCTATCATCGGGGAAAGGTGCTTGTGTGGCTGAGGCGCACGCGACTCGGTTGTGCCCCGCTTCTAGAGCGAAAGTGATGCCGGTCCAAGTAAGATCGAAGCCGAACGTAAGGCCATATTCTCGAAGGATCGTCAAATTTGCACCCGTACCGCAACCACAGTCGAGAATACGAGGCCGGGAAACGCCTTTTGTAGCTTCTGTAAGGAAGGGCTTAACAAACAGACGAAAGCCGCGATACCAGAAATGCCTTCGCTCCGCCTGGTGTGTCGCTCTTAGTAAATCGTCCACCTCATAGAGATTCTAGCCTTTCTTGTGCCCTCGTAGCCGATGTGGGATCGGATGGATTTGGTATAGTGCGGCCGATCGATTGCGATGGAGATAACGCGCCGCCTACGGCTTCTGAACGATGAGTTGACGAGTCGAGTGGGAGTAGGCCTTCTTCTCATTCTGGTCTTCCTGCTCTCGTTGCCAGCTGTTACCACCCGCCTCTACTCGGCCGATGAGATCGAGTATTTTGCCTTTCTTCGCTCTTTGTGGTTTGACCAAGACCTGTCGTTTGAAAACGAGTATCAGTATTTCTATGACCGAGGGATCGCCCACGCGTACGGCTTTCACGAAACCTTCCTTGAACTCCGCACCGAAACTGGCCTTCGGTATAACTTCGGCACGATCGGCTGTGCCATTCTATGGGCCCCAGCCTATGCAGTTGGGCATATGGTGGCGCTTACAATGCGGTGGCTTGGGTCTGAGGTGTTAGCCGACGGGTTTTCCCAGCCCTACTTGTCGGCAGTGGCATACGGTTCGGCCGTCTACGCCTTCCTTGCGGTTGTTATTTCCGTGGCAGTAGCACGACGTTTGGTGGGCGGCGGCATTACCACTGGGCTCTTGATGTGGTTGGGCACACCTTTATTGTTCTACACATACATCGCGCCGGGGATGTCGCATGCATGCTCAGCGTTTATGGTGGCGGTGTTCGTTCTGGTTTGGCTGCGCGTCCGACGAGCTTGGTCCCTGCAGGGGCTCGCAGTACTTGGTGCTGTGACGGCACTCATGGCGATGGTTCGAGAGCAAGATTTGCTACTGGTGATTGGGCCGATTGCAGATTTCATTTGGACCGCCATCACCAGAATTCGCATTTCTAGTGATCGAATCAGATCGGCGCAACAGTGGTTTACCGCTTCCATCGTTGGCAGTTTCGTGTTTGCGATCGTCTACAGTCCGCAGGTGATCAGTTACATCGTATTAAATGGCCGGCTTGGTCCTTCAAATGTGACTACCGGAAAAATGAATTGGTTGGCGCCCCACGCACTGCAGGTACTGTTCTCTCTGGAGCACGGCTTGTTCTTGTGGACACCTCTCTTGTTCGTAGCGTCTGGTGGCCTGCTTTGGCTGGCGTGGTCAGGATGCGGTGGGTCAGCCGACCGAGCCGACATGCGGCGGATTGGATTGCTTCTGTGTCTGATGGTGCTGACTCAAGTCTACGTGACAGGCAGCGTTGAGTCATGGACGTCAGCCGGTGCGTTCGGTCAGCGTCGCTTTGTCGGACTAACCGTTGTGTGGGTCTTGGGACTGGCAACACTGTTCAAGGTCACACGTGCTGGGACTCGTCGCCTCCTGTGGGGTGTTTGTGCACTGAGCGTGTGGTGGAATCTCGGTCTGATAGCGCAGTTTGGTGCTGGCATAATGGATCGGCAGCGGCTGGAGTTAGCTCGGAATGCTCACGGAACCTTTATCGAGGTTCCCCGTCGGTTACCGGAGCTCGCGTATCGTTACGCCTTTGATCGGCAATCGTTCTACGCTCCCAAGACGCCGTGAAGAGGTGCGCTCGCGATGTAGGTCGGCTTCGCTAGGATTCTGGGATTAGTGTGCGGTTACTGTATCTCTCGGACATCCGTTTTCCACTTGAGCGCGCGAATGGCGTCCAGACGATGGAGACCTGTGCTGCGATGGCTCGTCGTGGACACAAGATCAACCTGGGGGTGAGACCGGACACGAAGAGTCCTCCCCGTGACCCATTTGCTTATTACGGGTTTCCACCACTTTCTGGCCTCAAAATTCGACGAGCACCGGCTCTTGGCACGATGTGGCTTAGACGAGTTCAATATCTTGTACAAGTTCTTGTCTGGATTAGTGAGTTCAGAAGGGGTGGTGTGGTCTTCACTCGCGACCTCGGCGTTGCCTCACTAATATTGCAGTTCTCCCGGAAGCTTCGCCCGCCGTTAATTTACGAGTCGCATTGCTTTGCACCCACTGAGGCTGCCCAGCGATCACAAGCACTATCGACAGCACGGGTCGTGTCTCCGAGGAAGCAGAGACGCCTCATGCGGCGGGAAGGACGTGTGTGGTGTGGTGCTGACGGATACATTGTAACTACGACCGGGAATCTAGCTGAG
>MPMA02234338.1_pt1 | contig 12536 bp, 13 predicted proteins | sample 1617361 | NCBI WGS metagenome assembly MPMA02 (sample SAMN05944807, study PRJNA350692) | marine metagenome | biome: marine; feature: ODZ; material: water; isolation source: 180 m water sample filtered on 0.2 um supor filter | place: Pacific Ocean | collected 2012-04-08 | depth 180m m | reverse complement strand
CGCTGAACTGCAAGTGGGCGAGCCAAGCGCGCCACAGGCCACGGATGCCGGCATCCACATCCTTATGGCTTGCGAACGCAAGGATCCCGATACGGAGACCGATCTTAGCGATGCCATCTACGAACAAATCGCGCTCAGGCGACTGTCAATAATGGAGCGGCGTATGATCCGCAATCTGCGCCAGGTGGCGTTCGTCGAGCTACGGGAGCATGTCGACGCACACTAATCCTAAGCTGGATATCTCGGAGCTGCCGCCACTGCGCGACGTTATCGCGCAACACGGTCTGGCAGCACGGAAATCGCTGGGCCAGAACTTTCTGCTCGATGGCAATCTCACCGACCGCATCGCACGCGCCGCAGGCGATATCTCGCAGACGGCCGTCATCGAAATAGGTCCGGGACCCGGCGGCCTGACCCGGGCGCTACTCGCCAACGGTGCACGCGAGGTTGTGGCGGTCGAGCGCGACAGCCGCGCCGTGGCCGCACTCGCCGACCTGGTTGCGGCCGCAGCGGGACGCCTGACGGTGATCGAGGGCGATGCTTTGAAGCTCGATGCCGCTACCTTGGTTGCAGCCCCACGCGCCATCGTCGCCAACCTCCCCTACAATGTCGCAACGGCGCTGCTAATCGGCTGGTTGCACGCCATCGCCACATCGCCGAACACCTTTACCAGCCTCACGGTGATGTTTCAGAAGGAGGTTGCCGTGCGCCTGACCGCCGCGCCCGGCAGCCGCGGCTATGGACGCCTCAGCGTTCTGACGCAATGGCTTTGCGAGGTTCAGCGCTTGTTCGACGTGCCGGCCCGCGCCTTCAAGCCACCGCCCAAGGTGATCTCCAGCGTGGTCCAGCTGGTGCCGCGGCGAACGCCGCTCGCCGAGGCCGACATCATCAGTCTCGAAGCCGTGACGCGCGCCGCTTTCGGGCAAAGGCGCAAGATGCTGCGCAGCAGCCTCAAGGCACTGACGGGTGCGTCAGCGGCACTGCTGGAAGAGGCGGAAATTGCCGGCGAGGCGCGAGCAGAGACCTTGAGCGTCCGCCAGTTCTGCGCTTTGGCCCGCGCTTATTCGCCCTGAAGCTCGTTTACGAAGCGGCTGAGATCGACATATCGGTCGCGGCGCAGTCGGGCGGCGGTGAGGATTGCCATGACCTGTGCCACGGCCTGGTCGATGTCGTGGTTGATCACCACGTAGTCGTATTCCGCCCAATGGGTCATCTCGGCCGCTGCCTTGGCCATGCGATTGGCCACCACCTCGACGCTGTCCTGCGCCCGATTGGTTAGCCGGCGCTCCAGCTCCTTGGTTGACGGCGGCAGGATGAAGACCTTGACCACGTCATCACCCATGCCCTCGCTGAGCTGCTGCGCGCCTTGCCAGTCTATATCGAACAGCACGTCGCGGCCCTGCTCCAGCGAGCGCAGAACCGGGCCCTGCGGCGTGCCGTAATCGTAATCGAATACCCGCGCATACTCGAGCAACTCGCCGTTATCGATCATGGCCTGAAACTCACCGGACTTGACGAAGCGATAGTCCTCACCGGGCACCTCACCGGGGCGCATGGGCCGGGTGGTCACCGACACCGACATCCACAAACCTGGATCAGCCTCCAGCAGGCGGCGCGATATGGTCGTCTTGCCAGCGCCGGACGGCGAAGACAGGATCAGCATCATGCCGCGGCGGGTGACGTGTGGGTTGGGGCTCACGAGCGTTTCCTCATTCCACGTTCTGCACTTGCTCACGCAGACGGTCGACAGCCGCCTTCAGATCCAGGCCGATAGCAGTCAGCGCCACGTCCGAAGACTTTGAGCACAGCGTATTGGCCTCGCGATTGAGCTCCTGGCAGAGGAAGTCGAGACGTCGGCCGATGGCACCTCCCTCCGCCAACAGCTCGCGCGCCATGGCAACATGTGCGCGCAGGCGCTCGATCTCCTCGCGGATGTCTGCCTTAACGACGAGTATGGCCACTTCCTGGGCCAGACGCTCCTCCGATAAGGCCGGCGTGGCCTCGACAATCTCGGCAATCTGCGCTTCGAGCTTGGCCCGCAGGACGTGCGGCTGCGCCTCGGCACTTGCGGCTGCCAGCTCGGTGCCGTCAGCGATTTGGAGCAACAGCGCCGTCAGCACCTCGGCCAACCGGACGCCTTCGTCACGACGCGCCGCGCACAAGGCGACCACGGCCTCATCGAAGCTCGCCAGAATTGCCGCGTGACGCGCCTCAAGCGCGTCTTCTTGCTCCGCTTCCGGCTCGATTGCTCCGGGCAGAACCATCAGCGCATCGAGCCCCGGCGGCGGCAGTGCGAGCTCGTTGGCAAGCGCCCGCGTCTCTGCCACCATGTCAGCGAGAAAGGCTCTGTTGAGATGCAACGGTGTCGCTACGGCCGCACGCCGTGCGGACAAGCCGACAGAGACGCTGCCACGCGTCACATACTCACCCAGACGTCGTCGCAACTCGGGCTCCAGGGCATCGTTGCCCGGACCGAGGCGGCAGCGCAAATCGAGCCCGCGGTTATTGACGCTCTTAATCTCCCAGACCCAGTCATGGTTCTGGTGGTGGCCCTGGCAACGGGCGAACCCTGTCATACTGGCTACGGCCACCGAGACACTCCGATCAGATCACCCACCCGGTATCAAGATATACGGCCCCGGGAGTCGCGATACAAGCTACTCGAAGACTTCGCGTGCGGTCTCCCAGCGTGCGATCTTGCCCCAGTCATAGGTAACGCCGAGACCAGGCCCGGTAGGCACCGGAACGCAGCCATCCTCACCCACATTATCGAGCTGGTCGCCGTACTCATCGGCATAGACCGGCGGCTGGAAGCCGTTCCAGGCATCGGGGCGGAGCAGACCCAGCTCATAGAAATGGGTGTTGGGGATGGCGGCCATGCAGTGGCGGTGAATGGGTCCGGCGGTATGTAGCTGGACTTCCATACCGAGTGCATCAGCGAAGCGTGCCAACTTGAGAGTTCCGGTGATGCCGCCATCCAGCTCCGGGTCAACGTGGAGGATGTCGGTGCCGCCGGCGAGCACGAAATCGGCCTTTTGTTCGAAGCCGCGTATGTGCTCGGCGATCATCAGTGGCGTACGAACAAAACCGCGCAAGCGCTTGTGGGCTGCGGCGCTGCTAGAGGCATCGCGATAGGGATCCTCGTACCAAAAGAGACCGAGATCGTCACAGGCGCGACCAACCTCGACCGCGTCAAGAAACGACGGCAGGCTGGAGGCGGGATCGGTCATGAGCTTGATAGCACTGCCCACACGGTCGCGGATGGCGGTCATGATGGCGATCTCGGTGGCCGGCTTGCCGTCCATGAAGCCGTGAATCTTGAAACCGGGAAAACCGCGCGCGACACAGTCCTCGGCGAAATCGGCATAAGCCTCGACGCTGTCAAGGCCGCCGGGCGTGACCTGGCCAGGATATGTGCTGGCATAAGCCGGCAGGCGCTCACGATAGCCACCAAGGAGACGCGCTACGGAGGCGTCATATTTCTTGCCGGCAAGATCCCACAGCGCTGCATCAAGCGCAGCGATGCCGACTTTGTCGAAATGGCGCCAACCGATCTTGAGGTCTTCGAAGATCTTCTCTCGCTGCTCGGCATCGCGGCCAATCAGGCCAGGTGCCATCTCCTTGACCTGGGCCAGCGCATGGCCGGTACCGCCGAGGTGGGGGATATAGCTGCCGGCAAGACCATCATCGCTCTCCACCGTAACGGCAAATTTTGCAAAGCGCTTGCTAGCACCTTTCTCAAAGACCATCGGATTGGCACCAAAATCCTCCAGTTCGTAGGCAAAGCTTTGCACGACGATGCGCGTGATGGTGCTCATGGGTGTCCTCTCGGCTTTTGGCAACGGTCGTGACCAGTCATAGGACGGAGGCGTGGCTACGGCAAGGGTTGTTGCGGTGACCCAGCGCTTTAGGTCATGATGGGTCAGACTGTGGATGCGGAAACCCTTGCCATGATAACAACGGAGCTACCCCTAACAGGCCTCGTGGTGCTCGACCTGGGCCAAATCTATCAGGGCCCCTATGCCGGCTTTCTCGCCGCCAAGGCGGGCGCCAAGGTGATCAAGATAGAACCGCCCCAGGGCGAGCCCCTGCGGCGGCGTGCCGACGTGCGCGGCGGCTTGGTGCCGTTGGCCATGCTCAACGCCAACAAGCGCGGTGTCACCATTGACCTCAAGCAGGATGCGGGGAAGCGTCTGCTCTGCCGCATGGTGGAGCGCACCGATGTGCTAATCGAGAACTTCGCGCCAGGCGTCATGGCGCGCCTCGGCCTTGGCTACGAACGCCTCGCTGAAATCAATCCACGGCTGGTCTATGGCTCAGGCACAGGCTATGGCCTGAGCGGCCCCGACCGAGATAACCTGGCCATGGACCTCACCGTTCAGGCCTATTCCGGCATCATGAGCGTCACCGGGTACGCCGACAAGCCGCCGGTCAAGGCTGGTCCGGCAGTGGTTGACTTCATGGGCGGCACGCATCTTTACGCCGGCATTGTCACGGCACTTCTGCAGCGCGAGAGAACGGGTCGTGGCCGCCTCGTCGAGGTGGCGATGGAGGAGGCCGCCTACCCGGCCATGGCTTCCAATATCGGCATGTTCTTCGGCTCAGGTACGGCGCCGCGCACCGACAACCGTCACGGCGGTCTGTCGGTCGTGCCCTACAATGTATATGCAGCCAAGGACGGCTATGTAGCAATCATCGTGGTTATCGAAGGGCACTGGCAAAACCTGCTGGCAGCCATGGAGCGGGTCGATTTGGCGAACGATGCGCGCTATGCCACCAACAAGGACCGTGTCGCCCACATGGACGAGGTCGACGCGCTGGTCTCAGCCTGGACCGCGAGCCTATCCCGCGACGACGTCTTCGCGGCGGCAAGGCAGCATGGCGTGCCGGCGGCACCGGTGCGCGAGCTCGCGGAAGTGCTCGAAGACCCACATATGCACGGTCGCGGCATGCTGGCCTGGATCGACCATCCCGAACTCGGGCGTATTGTCGTGCCCAACAGCCCTTTGCGCTTTCACGGCGCGCCGTCGCCGGCGCACGACATCGCACCGTCCCAGGGCGAAGACAACCGCGCGGTCTTCGTGGACTGGCTCGGCCTCGACGAGGCGGAGTTCACGACGCTACGGGATCAGAATGTTATTTAGGACAGCTTCTTAATAAGGAAGCTGTAGACGCCGTCCTCTTCCTTAGACGCCATCAGTTCGTTGCCCGTGGTGCGGCAGAAGGCCTCGAAATCCGCCACCGAACCCGGATCCGTGGACAGCACCTCCAGGGTACCGTTTGCAGGCACCTCCTTGAGCCCCTTCTTGGCCTTAAGAATGGGCAGAGGGCAGTTAAGGCCCTTGGTATCGATCGACACGTCTGCCATGTCACAAATCTCCCGGTTTCTCAGATGAACAGATTGATATCTGATTGCGTGGCCGTTTCAATATACGTGGCAGCGCCGCCGATCTCGTGACCATCTATCAAGTCTTCTGGCTTGTACTCGAAGAGATCCAGGGTCATCTGGCAGGCGATGATTCGCACATCGGATTCCACCGCCGTCTCGCGCAGCTCCTCGATCGAGGCGACGCCCTTCTTCTTGATCAGGTTCTTCATCATACCGGTGGCCATGGCATCAACGCCGGGAATGGCACCCATCATGTTTGGCAGGCCGATGTGCATGCCCATCATCGGCATCTTCATGGCCGGATTGCCGAGTGCCGTGACACCGAGATCAAGCTGCTTCTTAAGCAGGGTCAGGCCGTAGAACGTAAAAAACATCGTCACGTTCAGCCCCATCGCAGCCGCCGTTGTGGCCAGAACGAACGGCGGGTAGCCCCAGTCGAGGGAGCCCTTGGTGACAATCATGGACATGCTCTTGGCATCATCTTGGTTACCATCCGACATCGCTCTCTCCTTCGCTTGTCTGCTCGGTCCGTCTCGTAGCTTGGCCCACGAGTGTCTCTAACTGGCGTAGCTTGCTGACGATCTCTTCTGGTTCGTGACGTTTAATCCCCGTGATTGATCCTCCTCCAATTCCTGGTGATAGGACATGGACCAATTCAATGGGGGAAGGATCATAACGCTTAGGGCGCGACGTTGCTGAGAATCACTGTGCCGCTGGCAGCGAACATACCACCGACGCCGTGCACGACAGAGATTTCCGCGCCCGCGACCTGCGCCGGCGAGACGCCACGCATTTGACGCATACCTTCCTGCAGGGCGTACATGCCGTACATGCCGGAATGCATGTAGCTCAGGCCACCTCCGTTGGTGTTGAGCGGCAGCGAGCCACCAGGCGCTGTGTTGCCTTCCTCGATGAAAGCCGCGGCCTCGCCGCGACCGACGAAGCCGAGGTCTTCGAGACCGTAAAGCGGCAGGTGCGCGAAGGCGTCATAGACCATGAGATGATCGACGTCAGCATGGGAGATCCCCGCCTCGGCGAAGGCTTTCTCACCAGAAACTCGAAACGCGCTGGAGCTTTTGAAGTCCTTCATCTGGCTGATCAATGGCGTCTCCACACCCTCGCCCGTGCCGAGGATATAGATGGGCTTGGCGGGGAAGTCATTGGCCCGGTCGGCCTTGGTCAGGATCAGAGCACCGCCACCGTCCGTCACCAGGCAGCACATCAGCAGGCGGAAGGGATAACAGATCATTTTCGACGACAACACATCGTCGACCGTGATGGGATCACGGAAACTGGCACGCGGATGAAAGCCCGCCCACTCCCGCTGCACCACGGCAATATTGGCCAGCTGCTCCTCACTGACGCCATAGTCCTTCATGTAGCGCAGCATCGGAATAGTGAACATGGTCGGCGGCCGGGTCACGCCATAGGGTTGCTCGAACTGCATCTGAAACTGGGAAGGGAAGATCGAGGCGCCGGAGCGTCCCACGCGGTGGCGCCCACTCTCACCGTGGGTGATCAGCACCGTGCTGCACAGTCCCTCGTTGATCGCCGCAGCCGCGTGACGCACATGCAGCATGAAGGAGCAGCCGCCGACAGAGGTGCCATCGACCCAGGTCGGGGTGACGCCAAGATAGTGCGCAATCTCGCTGGCGTTGTGCCCAGCCGTGGCGATGCCGTCGATATCCTTGATGGTCAAGCCAGCATCGGCAAGCGTGTTGAGCGCCGCATCCGCATGTAGCTGGATTTGCGACATATCGGGAATTTTCCCCAGCTGCGTGGTCTCAGCGGCGCCGACGATAGCGACAGTTTTTTGTCTCATTGTTCTCTCTCGCCTATTTCACCGGCCGAAACTGCGGCAGGGTGATGCCATCCGAGAGCTTTTGGAAGGTAACCTCGAGCGGCATATCGAGCTGCAGGGCTTCCGGCGTCTGCTCGCAGTCTACGATATTGGACATCAATCGCGGGCCTTCCTCGAGCTCGACCACGGCAATGGCGAATGGCGACTCGAAACCCGGCGACGGCAGATGGTTGATCACATAGCTGTACAAGGTTGCACGGCCAGTGGCCGTGACCACCGAGACCTCGCACGAGCCGCATTCTGGGCAAAACGGCCGCGGTGGAAAATAGATGCTATGACAGGAATCGCATTTCTGCAGGCGCAACTCGCCTTGCCGCGCGCCGTCCCAGTAGTGCTGGGTCTCTGGCGTCGGCTCGGGTATCACACGCTCGTTGCTCACATCTCTCTCCTTACAGGGCGCCAGCCTCTTCCAGGGCCGTGATCTCTTCTGCGCCGAAGCCCCAATCGGCAAGCGCTTCGGCGTTGTCGTGGCCGGCCGTCACCGGCGGCGTCGGGGTTGCCGTGGCGGTGCGCGAAAAGCGCGGGGCCGGCGCCGGCTGCGCCACACCGTCGATCTCGACGAAAGTGCCGCGGGCAACGTTGTGCGGATGCTCAATTGCCTCCGCCATGGAGAGGACGGGCGCAAAACAAACATCCGTGCCCTCCATGATCTCGCACCAGTCGGCGCGGCTCTTGCTCTTGAAGATCTCCGCCAGACGCGCCTTCTGTGCCGGCCATTCTCCGCGCTGCATTTGATCGTCGAACCACTTATCGTCGGCGATGCCCGTCTTCTCCCTTAGCAGAGCATAGAACTGCGGTTCCAGCGAGCCGATGCAAATCCACTTGCCGTCGGCACACTCGTAGGTGTTGTAGTAGGGAGCGCCGCCGTCGAGCCAGTTGCTCTCGCGGCCCTCCTGCCAGAAGTCCCAGGCGCGCAGACCGTAGATAATGGCCATCAGCGACGACGCGCCATCGGTCATGGCCGTGTCCACCACCTGACCCTGGCCAGAGCTGCGTGCTTCCAAAATGGCGCAGACCAGCCCGAAGGCGAGGTACATGCCACCGCCGCCGAAGTCGCCCACCAGATTGAGCGGCGGCACTGGCCCGCCGGCCTTGGTGCCAATGGCACTCAACGCCCCAGAAAGCGCAATATAGTTGATGTCGTGTCCGGCGGCATCGCGCAAGGGGCCGTCCTGACCCCAGCCGGTCATGCGGCCGTAGACGAGTTTTGGGCTACGCGTCAGCACCACCTCGGGACCGAGGCCCAAGCGCTCCATGACGCCGGGGCGAAAGCCCTCGATCAGGGCATCGGCGCCAGCGATGAGCTTGAGCGCCGCCTCGACACCTGCCACGGTCTTGAGGTCGAGCGCCACCGAGCGGCGACCGCGATTCAGAATCTCGAACCTGGGCTCGCGACGCGGCGTCGCCCCTTTGCGGTCGATGCGCAGCACATCCGCCCCCATGTCCGATAGCATCATGGCGCAGAACGGTCCCGGCCCGATGCCGGCGAACTCCACCACGCGCACGCCCGCCAGCGGGCCCCGTCTCGTCTCAGCCATGCTCACACCACCTCCGCCCGGCCGTTGTTCAAAACTACCACGTCCCGTTCTACCACTGAGGCGCGGAAAGACACGACATCGCCGTTGCGCCACATCTCGGTGCGAATAGTCTCGCCCGGATAGACGGGCGCGGAGAAGCGCAGATCAAGCGAGCGAAAGCGCCTCACTTCGTAATCACACTGGGTCCTGAGGATGGCATGACCGGCGATGCCGAGAGTGCACAACCCGTGCAGAATTGGTTTCTCGAAGTTTGCCGAACGCGCCACCGCTGGGCTCACATGAAGAGGATTGGGATCGCCGGAAAGCCGATAGATCAACGCCGCTCGGGGCGATGTCGGCAGGTCGCAAACCGCATCCGGTGCACGCTCGGGCAACCCATGCACGGGCTTAACCGGTCCGCTTGTCCCGCCGAAGCCACCGTCGCCACGGGCGAAGGTGGTCGAGGTTAGGGTCGCCAGCGGAGCGCCAGTCGCCTTGTCACGCAACGTGCGCTCGGAATAGAGCAGCGCGCCCTTGTTGGCGCCCTTGTCGACAATTCCCGTGACCTTGGTGGTTGCAACCACGGTGGCCTCTGGCGGTAGCGGCGCATGAATGCGCAGGCCCTGCTCGCCATGCAGCACCCGCACCCAGTCAATACCGCTTTCGCTATCGCGCACCCAGAAGCCCGGCCCCGCCAGCACCACCGCCATGGTCGGCAACGCCTTGAAGTCGGCCTCCTCGAAGACGAAGTCGAGCTCACGCTCATCCAGCGGGTCCGCCCCGAGGCCGAGACCGAGGGCGTAGAGAATGGTGTCCTTCGCTGTGTAGCTCTGCTCGACCTCTTCGAATGGCCAGTTGAGCAGCTTGTCCGGATCGATTGCCATCGCCTTCCCCTCGTCACGAGTACGGTCACGGGTGTAGCGGAAGATGGCGGCACAGACAAATGCACAAGCAGCACAGCAGAGGCGGCCAATTACACCTCGAATACTTGGGGGCCGGGGTCGGGGTTGGGGGGAAACATCCCAGTCGCAGGCTTTGAGGCCGGCGGGGCCAAAATTGACATCACCAGAGTGGTATCAGGGGGTAGCGTTGACAACTTTCAAAGAGTTTTGCCAAACTAGGCATTGTGTAGCGAGACTAGACTTTGGAAAAACTTTGGGGGGAGAATAATGAAAATCTTAAAATCTCTAATCCTAGCGGCTGTGTGCTCCAGTTTTCTGAGTATAACCTCCTTTGCAGACGAGTTCGGCACAAAGGAAGAAGCCGCCACTTTGTTGGAACGAGCCGTTGCAATAGTAAGGATAGATAAAAACAGAGCCTTGGATTTGTTCACCAGACTTGAGGGTGGACTGGCATTGAAGGATTTGTACGTCTTCTGTGCCTCCGCTAATGGAACAATCATTGCGCACCCGAGTATCATCGGGGTTAATATTTATGACGGTGATCTTTTAGATGTGGAGGGAACTCCGTTTGGAGAGGCGTTTTTCAGTGCTGCTAAAGCAGGTGAAATTGGGGAAGTTACTTACCAATACACAAGACCTACCACGGACTCAGAGCAAGAATATACGAAGACGAGTTTGGTAACACGAGTTGCCGGCATAGTCTGTGGGGTGGGTTATTATCATCAGGAATAGCACCATGTAGAAATGCTGTTCCACAGAGAAAAGGGAGACATTCCAATGTGTCTCCCTTTTTCTGCGTGAGAAGAATGTCATAGAGTACACTTATACCCTATTTTGGTTGTCATCGTTATTCAAAAAATGATGATAAATTAATAATCTAGATTCATATCCATTTGCGTACTATGCAATAAAGTCTTTGACTTTGGATAGCTGGACTTGGCTTCGGTATAGTCAGTTGCGCATCTCAGAAATAGTGCCTACCTGACTGCGCGCTTCGATGCGTCTCACAAATCATTAGACTAGCAATATAATGGCCTAAAGCGAGTCGAGTATCTCCTGTCGTTTGACTTCGTACTCGTACTGCGTGATGAGGTCGGCGTCGTGAAGCTCCTCCAACTCGCGCAGGCGTTCAGCCAACCCCTGTGGGGCAGCAGCCGGAGCCGGTGCGGCGGTATCCTGCAGGCCGAGCAGGGGGGCAAAGACATAGCCCAAGGCGCGGCCGTTTTGCGTCACGTAGGCCCATTGGTTGTCCGGTGAGACGGCGACGACGCCAACGTCGCTGCCGGCCTCTAGCTGTCCTACCTTGAGCCCCTCGGTCGACGGCGTATCGCGCACGTTGATAACTTCCGGCGAGGGCAGTCGCTGCTTGACCGCCTGCACCGCCAGGGAATCCGCGCCGGGGACCTTGTTGGTCTCGGCGTGGACAAGGCGCGGCACCTGCAGCTCCTCGGGCGCCTCGGGGCCCGACTTGTAGATCAGCTTGATGTAGCTGGTCGGCCCAGCGTTCACCGTCATCCAGGTGCGGCTGGTAACCACCCGCCAGCCCTCGAAGTCAAAGCCTCGCACCGTTACCAGGTTGTCGCCCGGGCCGTCCGGCGTCGCCGACACCCCAAGCCACAGATTTGCCCCAGGGTCGAGCCGTTCACGCACCGCGGCAAAAATGGTGTAGTCACCGCCAAAAGCGTCCACCTGGCCGATCGGTACCACCACCTCGGCCATGCGGATAAACATCTCGGTGAGAGTGGGGGCGTCGAGCACATTCTCGGCCTTCGCGGTGGGCACTAAGAAGGTATCGACGGTGAGCAAGAGCGGCACGACGGTACGGGCGGACACGGACGTGACCTTCAAGCCCTCACCTTCACCGTCGTAGGTTGCCTCCACGGCGATAATGGCGCGCCGCCGCAGGGCGTTCTCAAGAATGATGCTGCCGGAGAATTCACCTTTTTGGTAGCGTTCCACGGCCTGGCCGGCGACGGCGAAATTCCAGTACAAGGGGTCGAGCGCGGCGAGCTCGTCGGCCATGGCAGCATCGAGCGGCGCCGTGCCGTTGCCGCCTAGAGCAGGCGCCACGGCGGCGAGAATTGTGTTGGCATCGTCCAGAGGTGTGGCCGCGACAGGCATCGACAACAGGATCAGCACCGCCGCCAGAAGACCTGTGAGACTGCCGCGAAACCTTCGGATTGGGGTGTAGAGTTTCATGCTTCTATCCTGTTGGGGAAATTAGCCGCGGCGGCCAGTCGAAGTTGTTGGAGGACGAATTTCGAATGGGACTGACGAATCATCAATCAACTTGTGCCAGACATCTTGCCATCGGGCATTGGGACCGAGCTTCCTACTCTCCTCTTTGTAGGCCTTATATAATTTGTAGCCCCCGTATCCAACGGCCCCGACGACGGCCCCGCCGAACAAGATGGTGCCGCCCGTCATCACGACGCCACCGACTTCCGCCGCCAGAAGGACGGACGGGGCGGCGACACGAAAGCCGTAGTATGCCACGGAGATGCTGCTGCCCGGCCCCAAATAGTTGCGCCACGCCAGTCTCTGAAAGTGCCTCTGAACCGTGCTCCCGACCTTCTCTATGCCGACGCCGACGGCCCCAACCTTCCCAAAGATAAGGGGCCAATTGGTGAGCGGCCGCACGTCTGGGTCGTTGATGATGATTGTTGGCAAGTAGCGCTCGCCTACCAGTAGCCCGCCAGGGCCCGTACCGAGTGGGCCCACCGAGGGACCCATGCCGGGATCGATCGATCCGGTGCCGACGGGCTCCATGGGCGGCAGCGGCAGGTTCGCCAGGTCGGGTATCGGCGGGGGAGCAGCCACCGTTACCTTTGATGTTGGGGTCGTCGGAGCCGGCGGCGATGTTGGGG
>MPMA02208819.1_pt1 | contig 12539 bp, 9 predicted proteins | sample 1617361 | NCBI WGS metagenome assembly MPMA02 (sample SAMN05944807, study PRJNA350692) | marine metagenome | biome: marine; feature: ODZ; material: water; isolation source: 180 m water sample filtered on 0.2 um supor filter | place: Pacific Ocean | collected 2012-04-08 | depth 180m m | reverse complement strand
TTTCTTACTTGTTCGGAAGCCTTTTTTGTTGCTTCATCTAATATTTGGTCTTGGTTTTTTGCTATTTTGTTTATTTGATCTTGTTCTTCCATGGAGAGCATGTGTACTTATAGCTAAATGTTAGACATAAATATGGTAACTAATTACTATTTTACAAGAATTGAGCCTGATAGTTATTAATAAATTTTATTTATTAATAATCGCTTTTTGATTGTATTTTAATTAATGAATGGACATGAAATTATTACTACAAACTAAAAAGGATAATAAAATCACAATATGAGTGAATGGAAAACGCAGTTTCTAAAAGATGATAATTGGAAAGGAGGATGGAGTTTAGATAAACATACAATAAAAAGTACTCTTCTTCCTGGAGGAAAATTTGATACTGAATATACTGAACTAGGTAAATTGGTGAATCAGATAAAATATCATAAAGCAAAAAATGAAATAAAACCTTTGGTGAAAAAAATTTATGATTTTATGAAGAAAAAAATAATGGTAACACCTCACTTGTCTGGAGTAGTTCCTACGCCACCTTCAAATACAAATAGGGAATTTCAGCCAGTTTTTAATATTGCAGAAGAACTCGCAAAAGAACTCAAAATTCCAGTTCTTAAAGATTGTTTAGTAAAAACAAAAGAAACTCCTTTAATGAAAGGAATAGTAGATAAAGAAGAGAAAAAAAAAATATTAAGTGGAGCTTTTAAAATTATTAAAAATGATTTAATAAAAAATAAAAAAATTCTTTTGCTTGATGATATTTATGAATCGGGAGAAACTTTGAAAGAAATATCTAGAGTTTTACATAAAGAAGGTCATGTTCAAAATGTGTATGTATTAACAGTAACTAAAACAAGAACAAAGGGCGTTGCTTCAAGAGAAAATAGTTCAATAAGAGATAAATTAAGAAAATTATTTCAAGAAATACATCCAGACAAAAAACTACCGAACACACAAATCGCTTCAGAGTGGGTGAAAAGGTGTGAACAAGGTGAAGATCCAAAAACTATTGTAAATAGTTATGTCTTAAAAAAATGACATCTAATTCAGAATATATTTGGTATAAATTATTTAAAACCGAAGGTGTAGGACCTAAAATAATTCACAGTATTTATAGTAATTGTAAAAATTTAGAAATAAATGAAAAAGTTATTATAGCATTCTTGAATAATAAGAAAAAACTTTTAACCAATTGGAATAATATAAAAGATGAATTATGCTTTCCAGAATATGAAAAAATAATTAAAAAAAATATTAAAATAATAACTTTAGACTCAAAATATTATCCAAGACAACTTATAAATAACTTGGATACTGCAGCTCCGCCTTTATTGTTTTGTGGTGGAAAATTAGATCTTCTAAATGCCCCAAACGTATCTATTGTAGGTTCCCGTGATGTTTTCAAAGAAGGAATAGATTTCACAAAAAATATTGCTAAGCATTTAGCTTTCTCAGGTTACAATATTGTTTCTGGATATGCAAAAGGTGTTGATACACTTTCTCATTTAACCGCTTTAGAAAATGATGGTACCACGACTTTTGTACTTAGCTATGGATTGTATGATTTTAAGAAAAAGAAGGAATTTTCAGATGTAAAATGGACAGACAATATTCTTGCCATGTCTGAATTTTCTCCGGAAAGTAAATGGTTATCGTCACATGCTATGATAAGAAATAAAACTATCGTTGGTTTATCTAATGCTGTCATAGTTGTACAAGCTGGACCTGAAAAAGACGAAAAAGGTAATATGAGTGGTACTTTTAATTCCGGAAAGACAGCACTTAAATATAACATTCCATTATTTGTTTTATCTCCTTCAATTGTTGATAATGCTAAAGGAAATAAAGATTTAATAAAACAAGGTGCTATCGAAATAAATCTTGAAAACGCACTAGAAACAATTAAAAAAAAATTGTCTGAACCAACATTAAAAAAGAATAAGCCAAATCAATCAACTTTTAATTTTGATTAAACAATCTAACAATTCCTTAACATCTTCCTTTGAAGATTGTCTTCCAAAGCTTATTCTGAATGACCCATCGATTTGTTCATCTGATATCTTTAAGGCAGATAAAACGTGCGATCTTTCTATTGTTCCCGAGGTACAGGCCGCTCCTGTTGAAAGAGCTATATGAGGAAAAAATGTAAATAACTGCTCTGCGATTTTACCGGTAATACAAATGTTTAGATTTACTGGACTTCTTTTTTCTACACTTCCATTAATGTCAAAATCAATTTTGGATTTAATCAATTCGGACAATAAATAGGATTTTAATTTTTTATAATGTTCAAAATATTGACTTCTATTTTTCTTTAAATCTTTACAAGCTTCTCCTAGACCCACGCACAGAGCGGGCGATAATGTTCCTGATCGAAGCATTTTTTCTTGTCCTCCTCCGTCTATTAAGGGTCTTAACGTATTTTTAATATCATTTGATAGGTAAACTGCACCAACCCCTTTAGGGCCATAAATTTTGTGTGCTGAAATAGATAGAGCTTTTAGATTAAACTTTTTTACATCAACCTCTAAACAACCTAAAGATTGAGCGACATCGCTGTGAAATACCGCATTGTATTTTTTGCACAATTTTCCAATTTCTTCTAAGGGTTGGATTACTCCAATCTCATTATTTACATGCATAACAGAAACTAAAGCAGGTTTGTTTTTCAATAATGCTTCTAATTCATTAAGCTTAATTAAACCATCTTCGTTCACTTCAAGATAGTGAACTTCGAACTTTTCTTTTTCTAGACTATGACAACTTTCTAAAACACATTTATGTTCAGTCTTTACTGTTATGATTTGAAAATCTTTATCAAAGTAATTTTTTGCAATACTTTTAATTGCAAAGTTATTAGATTCTGTTGCACCTGATGTAAAAATAATTTCTTCTTTTTCTGCATTGATTAAATCTGCTACCGATTTTCTTGCATCTTCAACCGCATCATTTGCAAATTTGCCATACTGATGATTGTTTGAATGAGGATTGCCAAAATTTTCAGAAAAAAAGGGAAGCATTTTTTCAAGTACAGTCGGGTCAACCGGAGTTGTGGCTTGATAGTCTAAATAAATTTTTTTAGTCATTTTGTAGGTGTTTCTGTTGTATTCTTGTTCTTTTTTCCACAGTATTCAATAAACCTTACATCTCAACGCTTTTAGCATTTAATTTTGATATAGTAGCAATTGGTGATTCGATGACCGAATCCACCAATTTGTGACTATAATATGCTTCGAGGACCTCTAGGACAAGAAAAATACAAACCTAAATTTTCAGGGCACGATACGTTCCCATTCCGTTATGCATGGCTTACTAAAATTGTTCACTATTTAGAACAAGGTAATGTCAAAAAAATAAAAGAATTTAATAAAAATAAACTTAATACCATGGTGGATTTTGGGGTCGGCCTTAATATGGTAAAGTCCATTCGTCATTGGTCGGTGATGACAAAAGTTTGTGATAAGAATTTCAAACTTACTGATTTTGGCAAACTTATATTTTCGAACAAAAATTCACTGGATCCCTATTTAGAAAGATCAGAAACGTTATGGCTGTTGCATTATATGTTAGCAAGCGATCAATTGTTAACCACGTGGTTTTACGTCTTTAATTATCATCAATCTATTACCATTAACCGAGAAAATTTATTGAATGAGATTTTGTCCGTTGTTAAATTTTCAAAATGGAGAGGCATAAGCCCGAATACAATTAAACGGGATGTCGATTGTTTTATAAGAAGCTATACCATCAGCCATCGAAAAGGTGAAGTAACAGAAGACAGTATTGAATGTCCTCTGGCAGAACTAGGTTTAATTAATGCGACTTATGCAAAAAATGAATTTGAAATACAGAGAGGACCCAAGTCAACCTTAAGTGATAAAATTTTTGAATTTGCATTAAGTGATTATTGGTCAAAACAAAAAAAACAGATCATTACCTTTGAAAAATTGATGTATGATCATGGTTCTCCTGGGAAAGTTTTCCAACTCGATGAAAAATCATTAGATATTTATTTAGAAAAACTTGAAGCTTCAACACAGGGCAGCTTTCAATTTAATAAAGGGGCCGGCGGTTTAAGACAAATTACAAAAACTAAAAACGTTTCAACCAATCAATTAATCAAAAATTGCTACAAAAAGGTCGCTTGATGGATTTATTTTCTCATTCTAATTTTAGTATTAATCGACATTTTCAAAGATCAATTAGAATTGATAACGAAACCTCAAAGGAATTTTTAGAGCATTTTATTTTTCATGACACGGGAAAAAAGGTACTAAATCAAATAGCAAACTCTTTCATTAATACCAATCAAAGTGGATTCACTTTAACTGGCCCCTATGGAACTGGAAAATCAAGTCTAGCCTTATTTTTGCAGGCCTTAATAAATGATAATGATAAAATAAAAAAACTCGCAATCAATAAAGGTAAATTTAATTCAAAAAGCCATTTTGCAAAATTATTTCTAGGTAAAAATAAATGGTTTGTCTTAAAAATGATTGGATCAAAAAGTGATCCCATTCAAGCATTTGCAGAAAATATAAGTCAAAATATAAAACAAAATTGGATCTCTAAAGGAATACCCCCTTCCTTAAAAACAAACATAAAACCTACCGTAGCTGGGATTATAAAAAGTTTGACTAACTTAATCCAAGAACTAAAAAAGAAAAATTATGGTTTATTAATTATTGCGGACGAGATGGGCAAATATTTAGAGTATGTTTCAAGCGTTGGATCTGATCTTAATTTATTTCAAGAAATCGCAGAAAATTTTTCAAATTTAAAATTAAAAAAACAAGGATTGCCTATCTTTATTGGAGTCTTGCATCAGCCGATGGAAGAATACGCATCTAATTTAGGTCGTTCGGTTCAAGAAGATTGGCAAAAAGTTCAAGGACGATTTGAAGATATTCCTTTTTCTATTAATTCAGAAGAAACCATCAACTTAATTGCTAAGGCCATCAACCGCAAAAATAAGATTAATACTAAAATTAAGAATTTAAGTTCTGTTGTTGCAAAACTCATGAATGGAAGCAAACCTAGTTCGTCTTTAATTAATACCATTTCACAATGCTATCCTTTGCATCCACTCGTGGCTTTATTACTAAACCCTGTATCAAGACAGCGATTTGGACAAAACGAGAGAAGTATTTTCACCTTTTTAAATTCAGGTGAACCTAATGGTTTTCTTCATTTTTTGAAGAATTCGAATACTAAAAAAGAGCTTTATACGGTCGATAAACTCTTTGATTATCTTCAAATTAATTTAGAACCTAGCATCTTGGTTTCAAATATTGGTCACGCTTGGTCAGAGGCAACGGAAGCAATCAGAAGAGCAGAGGTAACGGATGATGTAAAAAGTATAAAAATTGCAAAAGTTATTGCTTTAGTGGATTTATTTGGAAAAAATCTTTCTTTGTTCTCTTCAAAAGAAATTTTAATGCACGCCTTAAATCAGGAAAAAACTAATATAAAAAATACACTTTCTTTACTCGAAGATAAAAAAATTATTATTTATCGAAATTTCAAAAAAGCCTACTCACTTTTTTCTGGCTCAGATATCGATCTAGATCAAGTGGTTGAGTTGAATAAATCCAAAATCTCAGGAGATACAGAAATTATTTTATCTCAACTTCCAACGTTACAACCCGTTATAACTAAAAGGCATTTTCATAAAACAGGAACACAAAGAATTTATCAAAAATTCTGTATTGCTTTGAGTGGTGTAAAAAATTGCGTTGACCAAATTATGAAATTAGATGTTTCAAAAGTGAGCACGGGTGCATTTATTTTTTTAGTAAAATCTAAAGAAGATACTAAAAAAGAATTTAAAGAAAAATTTAGTGAGCTTGCTAAAATAAAATTTCCAAAACCTATCATTTTAGGTTGCTCAGAAAATTATAAAGAGTTTTTCAATTATGCTTTAGAACTTGCGGCACTGAAGCGGTCAAAAGCAACTGTTGTTGCCATAGAAAGCGATCCCGTTGCTAAAAAAGAACTCAACGCCAGAATGACAGCTTATCAAAATTTATTATTTAATTCGCTCACACAAAATTTTGAAAACGCAGATTGGATATTTAGTAATAATAAAGTTAAAGGGGATAATCTTTCTATTATTGCTTCTAATGTGAGCGATGAAATGTTTCATCTTGCTCCTATTATCAAAAACGAGCTTGTGAATCGCGACAGGTTATCAACTAATGCAACACAAGGAAGCACTAATTTGATTAGTCGAATTTTTAATCATGCCGATAAAGAAAACCTTGCTATGGATGGGCATCCAGCTGAATTTGGTATTTATTTAAGTATTATTAAAAAACATCAATTGCACAAGAAAACAAAAAATGGTTTTGAATTTTGTGCTCCACAAAAAAAAGATGGTAAACTTTTTGATTTATATGAAACGTTTAATAAAATTATCAAAGAAAAGAAAGATGCTATTCCTTTAACCGAAATATACAGCTTTTTTTCAAAGCCGCCTTATGGAATTAAATCAGGATTACTTCCACTATTAACTGCAGTTTTCTTTAAAATTAATGAAGGATCGTTAGCCTTTTATAATGTGGATGATAGTAGGGTGGAGTCATTAATTACAGAGTACGATCAAAGGATTTGCGAAAAATTTGTCCACTGTCCTGAGGATCTTAAGCTCATGTATGTTCGAATTGAGGGTGAGAAACAAAAGATTTTAGATGATTTTAAAGGCTATGTTGAAAAACGCTTTTTAAATAACAAAACCCTTAAAAATCCAACTCCATTACATGTCTTAAAACCCATTGTTCTTAAAACTTATAACCTCCCAAACTTTGCAAGAAAAACCCGTCAGTTTAAAGACAAGCGAGTCCTGATGTTGCGTGATGAATTGTTAAGCACACAAAATCCCTATGAACTTTTGTATAAAAAAATTCCAGAAATTTGTGGCACAGAGGATTCTAATCAACTGATCAAAGAGTTTGATAAAATTTGGTTACAACTCGATAAAGTTTTTGAAGATATGATTGATCAATTTAAGCAGGTGATTTTAAAAGTTTTCAAAACAGATCCGAATATTTCGGACATGGATTTTGCAACGATTAAAGCCTGGGCTAAAAAAATTGGTACTAAAGACCCTTTTTCGGCAAAAATTAATGAATTTAAAAAAGAAAATGATTGGATAGAACAGGTCGTTTCTTTTGCAGCAAGCAAACCCGCAAATGAGTGGAGTGATAAAGATTTTCAGCAAGCGACGCTTAAGATAGAGGAGATGGTTCGACATTTTATTATGTCCTATCGTTTATATACTTTACGTGAAAAGCACTCTGATACAAAAATCATTGATATTGCTATTTTTGATGGACAAAAACCCGAACGGTCATCAAAATTTTATAAATTTAAAATGGAAAATAGTTCTGTTGAAAAAGTAACCGAGGATGTCATGAAATTATTAGAAGATAAAAAACTTTCTGAGTCTGATAAAGGCGAAGTGGTTCTAAAAGTACTAAAAAGAACAATGAACTTTGATGTACCACCAAAAGGGAAAATCATAGCATGAGAGAACGACACGTTTTAGGCCTGAGTGGTGGCAAGGATTCAGCTGCATTAGCCGTGCACATGAGTGAAAAATATCCAAATACTCCTATCGAATATTTTTTTACCGACACAGGTTATGAATTAGATGAGACTTACAAATTTTTAGATAAACTTAAAACTCGTCTAAGTCGCCCTATTAAATACATCCATCCAACAAATACTTTTGATTATTTTATGAAAAAATATAATAATTTTCTTCCTTCTGCGACTGCCAGGTGGTGTACCGTTGAGATGAAATTAAAACCTTTTGAAGCGTGGGTTGCACCCTCATTAAAAGAAGGTGTTCAAATTTATACCTATGTCGGAATAAGATATGATGAGCGAGGCAGAGTTGGATATAAACCTACGAACCCTTTAATCAAAGCAAAATTTCCCTTCGTCGCTGATTTTATTGACAGAGCAGGAGTGGCTGATATTTTAGAAACTTCAAATTTAGGCGTGCCTGATTATTATAAATGGAGGAGTAGAAGCGGTTGCCAATTCTGTTTTTTCCAAAGAAAAATAGAGTGGCTTGGCCTGAAGAAGAATCATCCTAAACAATTTGAATATGCAAAAAGTTTAGAGAAAACAGGAAATAATGGAGAGTCTCGTTTTACCTGGATTCATGAAGAGAGCTTAACTGAACTAGAAAAACCAGAAAGGGTAGAAGAAATTAAAAAAAATTATCAAAAACAACTTGAAAGATTAAAAAGAAAAAAAATGGAAAAATTAAATAACAATCCTTTTTTAAAAGGGGAAGATATTCAAGTTGAGCAAAACATATCCCAAGATGATGTCTCAAGCTCTTGTTTAATTTGCCATAAGTAATGTAAAGTATTTAATTTTAGAGTAAAATTATAAGTAAGTTCATGGAAAATTTAAATTTAATATTTTCGTCTGAATCAATTCGAAATTCTTTCTATGAGAGAGAGAATGAAAAAAACATTTTACAATTTCCATTCTTTTTTGAAAGCTGGTCAGAAATAAATTTTAAAATAGAAAACATCGCCGATGAAAATATAATAGCTTTTAGATTTGACACTAATGAAAAAATTGAAAATATATGTAAAAAATTAGAACATCCGTTGCCAGAAATTTTTAATTGCAGAGAAATTCAAATTTCATGTAACGATGGACTTTATTACATTAGAAATTTAGACGATTTTCTTAAAAGCAAAAAAATTACTAATTCAGTAAAACTTTTAAAAAAAAATGACGATTGTTATAATGAATTTGAATTCAGGTTAGTTAAATATGGGTCCCGAAGATTTAATGCACTATTTAACCAACAATCAATGTTGGAGTTTTTTAAAACCGAAACTTCTTTGAATTATTTAGGTCAAAATAAATCTTTAAAAATTTATCATTTTGCCAACCAATTTACTATTAAAGCTGATGATTTATTTAATAATCAAAAAAAAGAAAAAAATTTTAAAAATAAAACAATAAATGCAGAAAATTTCAAATTACAAATTAGTATTTGGAATAATTTGAATCAAAACAATAATAAAAAAGAACTTACGGTTCTTTTTAATGATCTCAAAATTAACGTCAGTAGAAACAAATATTTTTTAGAAATTAAAAATAACCTTTTAAACCATTTTCAATTTTCCGTTCCACAATTTGATAGATTTATATCTTTTGAATTAATCTTTAATATTAAAGACTTAGTTCTTGATGAAAAATTTAATATTGTTAATAATGATGATTTTAAAGCAAATATAAAAAACATTTCGACTACTATTAAAAGCTCAATTGGTACGTTAAATACTAAAAGTATAATAGATCATGCAGAAGAATTAGCACTTAAATTACAAGCGCAAAAATTAAACACTCGTAAACAAAAATTAAGAGAATCACAAAAAGTTTATGTAGACGATATTTTATTATCTAGAGTTCCAACTAATGAGCAAGAAACCGTATTATTATTTATAAAACTTGCATCATTAAAAAAAACACCTCTAAATCACGCAAATATTTTAGAATATTCCGCATCAGAAGGAATTGATGCGATTGCCGATATTCAACTTGATAAATCAGTACCAACAGATAAAGATTGTTTGGTAGAATTTGAACCAACTTTTAGTCAATTTAAAACACATAGACATCCCCCTAAACATGTTGATTATATTATATGTTGGTCAATAGAAGAACATTGGAAAAAAAAATTACTTAAAAATAAGAACTGGCTTTACTCTTTTAAACTGGATAAATTTCCAAAAGCAGTTAAAGTAATTGAGATAAAAAATTTTGATCAAATTAAAATAAAGTAATATTTATGCCAATAGCCACAATCAATAATTGTTTCAAGATTGGAACCGGAGATAATGAGAGATATTTTGGTCAAATAAATACCAATCTTATAAAAGATATTACCCAAGTATTTTATTTTGAGTATGAACCGAAAAATTACTGCAATCAAGTTGGCGAGATAGAAGATAAAAAAGGATATCAAAGACGAGCTAAACCTAAGCGTCAAAGAGATTTTGGTACATATACAGAGGCATTTGGTCAAGATTTAGTATCTCCCCCTTTGTTGCTTAATGGACGAGGACAATGGAGATTTGAACCAGATGCACCAAATTCAAACTATGGTAAAATTATTGTTGAGGAACCGGCCAACATAATCGATGGACAGCATAGAGCAGGAGGATTTATTTATGCCTACGAAGAATTGTCAAACGCACAAACCACAGAGTTTATTGTATATAAAAATATGTCTTTAGATAGAGAAGAAAGAATTTTTAATATAATTAATACTACTCAAAAGGGCGTACCTCCAAGTTTAAGTGTTAACATTGAAAAAGAAAAATGGGAGAATAGAGTAACAGTAATGTTGGCAGAAACTTCCACTTCTCCATTTGTAAATGTAATTTCGTTGAGCGGGACCATGAATCCAAATACAAAATTTCAAGCAGCTCAAGTTGCAAAAAACGTAAAAAGAACATTTGCTGACGATGTATTTAGAATAGCAGTTTTAAGTGATGAACAAAAATTTGATTATTTCTGTGAAGCGTGGGAACTTGTTAAAGATTCCCACCTAGAATCATGGGAAGTTGACATTCCTAGAAAAGAAATGAAATTTAAATTATTTGAACTTACAGGTCTCATTGCTTGGTCTATAGTTTTTCATAAAAGATTAGGAACTTATTACAATACCACAACGAAACATATAGATTTTAATGGTCTTAAAATAGCAATTGACAAAACAATAAATGAAATAGATTTTTTAAAAGATGGTGAATACGAAGGTCTAACAGGTGAAGTGGGAGGAGCCAGAATTTCTAGTGACATACTCAATTTGATGCAAAGATAAAAGGATAAAATGGCTAATGCCATATGTCAATTTTTTAGTTTTTAGAGGAACTGATTTTTTTTATAAACCACCCTTTGCAAGAGAATTAAGAAAATTACCAAATGGATCTAAAGGCGTTCAATTTAGAGGTAAGATATATCAAATTTACGAAGGCAAAATAGATATAAATAAAAAAAGCTATAAGATTAACGATTGCCCTGTTGTAGATGCTCATCATAGCCTAGATCCAGACAATCTTGACAAAAGTCAATTCTTTTATGATGACAAAATATATAATCCCATACTTTATTTTAATGGATTTGAAGAAGACCTAGATTCCTTTTTACTTTCGCTTGATTACAAAAAAATTGATTATTTACAAGGAGATCTTTGTAAGGACAAAGCTTCTAATAAAAAAAAATATGATTATCAAATTAAATTTTCAGATGAATCAATAAAAGAAAATAATTTATCAATTAACGATATATTAAGAATATTACTTTCTTCAAGAAATGATCCGGTTGTAGATTCGCTTGAAAAAAATATTAATGTTATTCTAGAAACAAGCATAGAAGAAGGTATCAAGGCAAAAAACATCCTCAATTTATTAGAAAGATATCCTATACATACTTTGCCTAATCTAATTTTAAAGCTTAAAAATAACAAAAATACTTATGAGGTTAATAATAATTTGGTAAAGAATTTAAAAGAGGAAAAAATTAAATTAGAACTGAAATTACAGAGTAAAGAGGAAGAAATAGAGGTTTTTGATGAATTATTAAATAAAAAAGCAAGTGAGGAGTATAAAATAAGTAAAATTAGTGAACAATCAGAATATATTAATGAATTAGAGAATACTGTTAATCAATTATACGATGAAAATCATAATTTAAAAAAAGACAAAAAAAATTTTCTTTCAACAAATTTAAAAAAGAAATTTTTAAACTTTATTTCAGATATCTGTAGTTCGACCATGCCAAGAATAAGATTAATTTTAAGATCAGAAATTACATTATTTGAGAAATTTGATGATTTATCCATAATATTTAATTTATTAAATAAGATAAATGATAAACAAAATATAAAGTTTAGGAAAATAGTTCATTTAGATAAATGGTTTGAGGTAAACGAACATATTTCTACTGGCAAAGAAAAAAAGGGTAGAATTTACTTTTCACCTTTAAAAAATAATCTCGTGGCTGTATGCATTGATTATAAATTTGATGACAAAAGTCAAAAAAAAATATTCAATAATTTAGATAATTTCAATTTAAGCCTGATAAGATAGATTTTTAAACTTAATACAAGATGAAGTTTAGATGACAGCATAACAATAAAGGCTAATGGTGATAGAACCAAATTAATAAATATTAGTTTTTAATTACTATTAAACACCTACTTGAAATATAAGTGAGCAAGTGGTATATTCCATTCATACGAGCATTAAACACTCGCGAGTTTCAGTAAATCTCACCAAAATACTGCAAAAAAACAAACAAGACATAGCGCTTGCCTAAGTTCTTTGAACTTACAGTGACCGTCCCTTTTTAGGGATATTTTATAAATTTAATTTTGAGGTAATCAAAATGACAAAAATAATAAGCAATAAGCAACTAGAGGCTAACAGGGCAAATGCTTTGAAAAGCACAGGACCTAGGTCTTTAGAGGGTAAACAACATTCTAGAGGCAATGCTTT
>MPMA02260947.1_pt1 | contig 12558 bp, 15 predicted proteins | sample 1617361 | NCBI WGS metagenome assembly MPMA02 (sample SAMN05944807, study PRJNA350692) | marine metagenome | biome: marine; feature: ODZ; material: water; isolation source: 180 m water sample filtered on 0.2 um supor filter | place: Pacific Ocean | collected 2012-04-08 | depth 180m m | reverse complement strand
ACCCTGCCAGATGTGATACTATTCTTCTTTTTTCGTCTTCATTACATGCTTCATTAATATATCCGGGTATCTCTTCGTTTGTTAAATGTGTTGATACACCGGTTTTTACTAATTCACTGGAATCCTGACCAAATTTCTCCAGTCCAGTCTTTAATGAATCAAGAAAGCTCAGATCGGATACACATTTATCGCATTCGGCTAAATGATCTTCTATTGTTTCGTCTTCTTTAACTCCGATGGGGTTCTCTAAATATACCAGGAGTTCTTCAATTGTTCTGTGTTCAGTTTTCATTATTGATATTCCTCTCAATCAAGAAATTATTCAAGGCGTTAAGCACAACTTCCTCATTATACTTCAAGCCTTGATCTTCAAAAAAATCTTCTATTTCATTTTTTAGTGGTTTAATACCACTTTCATTCAAGTTTCTCATTACAGTAGTATGGGCAACGCCAAGTTTTTCTCCTATTTCTCTAAATGTGGAGTTATGTGAAAAATATTCTATCATGATTATTTGAATCTTCGAATCCATCTTATTGAATGTAGCAGTCAGGATTTGTGACAATTCTGATACCCCGTATGTCTCTTCCGGTAATAATTCATTGTCTTCAATTCTGTCTTTTCTCGTATTGGACTCTTCATCGTCGTCTCTGTCAAGTGGTGCATCAATTGAAGATTCTTTTCCTCTATCTTTGGCTATAGCTGTTCTTACTCTCTCCTTCACATACTTCCAGAGATAACCCTTAAAAGACATCCCCCTCTCAGGATTCCAGTTATAACGAAATGCCAGAAAAGCTTCATTAATTCCCCAATCCAGATATTCCTTAGAATATTTATATGATATGGAGCGCAGCATGCGCTTTATGGTGTCTTTTATTTCGTCATAAAATCTTCTTGCAGCATCTTCCGCTTCCGGTCCGCCTTCTTTGATAATCCTTTGTAGTTCTATGAGTTCGTCATTATCCATATTTGAACGGACGTTACTTACGCTTTGTGAAAGGGACGAACACCAGTGGTTTCAATATATATCATTAAGAGTATGCCTTCTGGTGCAGGAAAAACAAACTTTTTCAAAGTGCCAAATATAAGTCTACTATCTCATAAATATATATGAAACATTCAGCTATGGTCAGGAGAGGGATAATTCACAAATGTTAAGTCGATCTGTTTGCCAAAGATAAGAAATTAGCTCAGTTTTGGCAAGTATTAAATCCTGTAATACAAGTAAAGAATAATTTCTGCACCATCTCATGATTTGAGCCTGATATAAGAACTAATGGAGCTGAAAACGAGCCACAAAGCAATAAATTTTTTTTGCACCAGAAGCTAAACATCATTTGATTAGTAGATAAGTGGCAGGGGAAGACACCGCCACCAGGGTTGCACAAAGGGCAGGCGTGATTGTCTTTTATCGCACGTTATTATTGTTAATTTTTTAGAATTGGAGGTGAAGCATGTATAAGCAGATATTGGTGATTCTTATTTTTGGGTGTGTTGTTACTGCCGGCTGTAATTCCACAAGGATGTTCAGCCGTGGTGACAAGTCTATGCAGAATGGAAGGTATGAAGAAGCCATTACCTATTATGATAAGGGTCTGAATCGTTCAGATAATTATGAGGCTTCTTTAAATAAAGGCATAGCTCAGTGGAAAGTCAGGGAGTATTCAAACGCTGAAAATTCTTTTGCCGATGCCATAAAAGCCAGTCCGGAAAATGCATCCCTGGCATATTATTATAAAGCAGAACTGGAATTTAAGACCGGCAACATTGAGGATGCACATAGAGACGTAAACAAAGCTCTCAACCAGGACCCTTTGAATGTTCAGGCACTTAACCTGAGAGGCAGGATTCACACCTTGCAAGGCAGATACGCAGCGGCAATCGAAGACTTAAGCGCAGCAATTACCATTGAAGGTGAAAGCCGTATATCAGGGTACTTGTATCATAACAGGGCAATAGCATATATAGGGAAGGATGACTTCAAATCTGCCAGGGATGATTGCGAGCTGTTTATCAGGTTCTTAAGAAAGAACAATCTTCCTGTTACGGTTGAGGATAATTACCTGCTTGGAGCTCTTCAGTACGCTGTAGATGATGAGGATGGAGCTCTCACAAGCTGGAAGCATATGCCGTCAGAAGAAAGAGCAAAGATCAGGCGTATCGTTGGAAATTCTAATTTAAAGTTTTAATTATAGGGAGGCGTAATAATGAAAAAGATATCATTCAGTGTAATAACTTTGCTGGTTTTATCGTTTATGTTTGTTGGCAATATGACTGTACGGGCATCGGTTGATGGTAAACCGTCCGGTGATTATCAAGGTAAGACCGGATTTCTACCTGATATATCCGAGTTTAAGATCGACATCGAAAAGCCCAAGAAAGAGATTCACAATTCTCTCAATACGGCAAAACCTTTGAGAGAATCTTTCCACCAGGCCATTGAAGAGATTCAGACGTCACTTGAGGCTGTAAAGCAGGACCGAACTCCGGAATCACAGAGACAGCTTCATAACGTGTTCTCCAAGAACATCCTCAAGATAGAAAAGAAGATGGTGGGAGTGACAAAGGAGAAGTACAGGATAAAGGACTCTTTTGAGGAGATAGACAGGGAGTTTAAGAGAGCAGAAGATTCACTAAATAGTAAATTAAGTAAGCTCTCAGATGATGCAGAGACAAATTCAACAATGCTTGAGGAGTTACAGAAAAAATCAGGAAAACTGGCAAGAAGGCACCTGGAAAGCCCATCTGATAAGTTAAGGGACAAGCTGGATCTATTAAGAAAAGAGATGGATTCAGTCAGCTATAGAAACAAACAAATACCGGGCCAGATAGATGGAATTGAGAAAGCCGTGGCAATGATCGACAAACAAGGAACCTTCTACAACCAACTCGGAAGTCATGTAGACCATCTTTTGGATAAGCTTGATGTACAAAGGCAGAAATTCTCAACTGTTGCAGACGTTTATAACATGTTAGTGAACGTTTCTGAGTCTACCTGGTCATCTACAGGAGATACAACGCCTACGGAATGGTATGCGGAGATCCAGGAAGTGTGGACTATAGTAGACAGCTTTTCAGAAATCATGGATAAGGTGACTGATGAATTAACCAAGTTCTCATCTGATTCTCTTGATGGAAACTCTATTGAGTTAGTTGAAGTACACTATAACGACAATCTGGAGGACTGGATTAAGAACCAGGCTGAAAAGTATTATTGAGTACTATTTGCTGTGTTAGCTTAAATTTACTTATCAATTGACTGTTAGAAAGGGGTTATATTATGAAAAAGACTATGTTAGTAGCACTGATTTACATGTTTTCATGTCTCACTGCGTATGGAGAGTACGCCTTTGAGGTTGTCAGTGAAAACCATGATAAGGAAGTTGTTGAAGTAAAACAAGGAAACAACACAAAGGTGGACGTGAACAATGTTGTAGAGAATTATAAGAAGGTAATGTCCAATGACGATGAAATATACATCTTAAAGAAACAACTTGCTTACAATAAGAAGAGAGAAAAAGATATCGCAGCCGAGATTGACAAGCTGGAAAAACAGTTCGAGTCGCTTCCAAAGATTGTAAAGAAGGAATACCGGCAGTTTGATCACATGCTTGAATCAACGGAAGATAACATTGCAGAGAACACATGGATTTCTTTCGACGATGCCTACAACAAGAAACAGAAAGAACTGGAGAACAAGTTGTCATTCCTCAAAGGTGATCTTGTGACGGCGCGAACACGTATTGCTAAATTGCAACTGGAGCTAGAAACAGAGGAGACTGTATCCAATATTTCTAATCCATTTGTCCAGCCAACCAAAGAGGACAACGTGGACAACAAGGCAAAAAAGGCATTACGAGCAAAGAATAACCTGAAGGATATAGTACAACAAGTTACCTACAAAGAGACCAGGGATCTATTGGGTGATGTACAACACTATACCCTTGGTGTTTGTGAATTCTCATGCGGAAGAGACAATTGCTATGCATGTAACCTGCTTTATGGGAAAAAGGCAAAATAGGCTTGTTTGGGGACGCAGGAGCGTAAAGTCCTAGAATTTCTTTGGCAATGAATCTCAACGCTTGAAAGAAGCTTTAAACAAGGATTTTTGACTGAACTATTGGGCAGGATTTTCGGGGTTTCTTATATCGAGTTTTATCCTGTTATCCTGTCTGGTGTTTATCCGGGAGAACATTAACAATGATTATATTACTCTTGTACATGGCATGGACGCTGTCAGAAGCTTCGGCAAATAATGAATATCTAAGAGATATTGAGAGGCCGAATGCTGATATTGTCAGACAGTTGGATTACATGCAACGAATGTCAAATAACCAATCCCACAATACAGCCACTCGCAATGGAGAAGGCACAGAGAATGGCAGTGGAGCTGAAGTGAAACTTGTAAATATAAATAACGATATGTCTATTGAGAAGATAAATGCATTACGCAAATACATCGCCGGCGAGACGGTGGGATTATGCGACTTTACATGCCACAAATGTTATCGTTGTTCTCTGGTTTATGGTGAATCGGAAAGTGGCATATCAAAGAGATCTATTCCCGGAAGAACAGGTAATAGACCATTTTAACCATGATATACCTGGACGGGAGTTTCACACTTCACAATTAGAATGTTTGACTTAATCATCTATAATTTCAATTTAATACAACAGGAGTTTTATTATGGGAATTTTAGACAAAATCCTGGCAAATAGCGGCCCGATAGGCGCATGCCTTGTCTTCCTATGGGTTTTATCAATAGGCGTAATTATTGAAAGAACTGCGTTCTGGTTCTTCCTGTGGGTCAGGAGAAACCCAATTCGCGAGGCCAGAATTATGAAGTTTGTAAAAGATGGAAAATTTGGTGAGGCATGCAAACTGGCTAACAAATCAAGAGACATCTTCGTCAGGGTTTTTAAATATTTGCTCCCTGACATACCACCAGCAAAAGATATGGACAACGTAATGTCAATAGCTCTGGATAAGGAGTTTGGCAGATCACACAGTTTCCTGCGTATCCTAAATGCTTGTGCGGTTATTGCGCCTGCGCTGGGCCTGCTGGGTACTATTACGGGTCTTACCAAGGCATTTGGAACAATGGGTCAGACTATTGACATGTCGGCAATAGCCATTGGTATCTCTGAAGCGATGACTACAACCTTTCTGGGTCTGGCCGTTGCAGTAGTAAACCTGGCGGCAAGCCATCTCTTTGGTGGTATAGCAGACAGGGCAATATCAAAGATCGAGTCCAGGCTGAATGAATTTAAATTAGTAGAGTTAGTTAATCATTGAGAGATTATAAAATGAAACTATCAAGAAGACACACAGCTGCTCCAGAATTCAACATGCTCGCATTACTAGACATAATATTTATCATTGTGATCTTCTGTATTATTGGAATGACAAGGATGGTTTTTCTTGAAACGGTTGCTGTGAAAAATCCTGAATTACGAGTAACACAGAAAGCTAAGCCGGATGATTTCGTAACGATTACGATTACAAAAGATGGCAAGCTTTTTTTCAATAAAGAACCGGTTTCCTCTAAGACAGAACTCACTAAAATACTGGCAGACAAGAAAAAGTCTGGAGACAATGTTACCGTAATAATAAACGGCGACACAGATGCCCTTTTGGGTGATGCCCTGCATATACTACAGACAGTGCGTGAGGCTGATTTGCAGAAGGTATATTTCAAGGCAGATTCTGCAAGTAAAGGATAGATATAGGCAACCATCACAGTTTAGACGAGAGAAACCAACCTAATCAGACATAAAAAGGAGAAGTAAAAATGAATCGGCTCGTTAAATACTTTGTTTTATCCATGATATGCAATATAGCAATCCTGGTATTTCTATTCCTGCCACATAATGGTTCTGGAACAAAACCAGTAAATGGTGGTAAACCGGAAAAGGGCTTTTCACTTCTCCCGGTTAGTATTCTTCCGGATTTAGATGAGAAGAGGATTAATGAAGCATTGAATAATCGCCGGAATCGCCAGTACAGACCTGTTAAAGTAACTGAAGATATCAAAAAAAGTGTAAAGAATAAACAGGATGAAAAACCTGATGAAGATAAATATGTAAAGACAAAAGAAGTAGTAGAGATTCCTGATATTAATAAAAAGGAAAAGAAGTTTATGACCCCTGATGAATATAAAGATTATAAGAACTCTCTTCCACTGGAGGGTACAATCGTTACAGAAATGCGTGTGAATTTTCCTGATGGTGTAACAGAACAGACCATGAGTGAAATTATCTCCTTCTTTGGCTTTAAGATAGTAGCCTATCCTTCGCGTAATCCTGATTATCTCCTTGTCTGTGAAGCACCTGAATTTAAATTTGAGAAACTGAACACTAAGGACAAGTTGCAGGATTTTTATACCAATAATTCGAATCGAACCATCGAACCTGAGAGAGGGCTTCTTAATTGGGTAAGATCAGAACTGTCAAGACAGGGGATTAATTCAAATGGCTTAAATATTTCTATCGCATTGGGTAATTCTGCCGGATATTTTCACTGGAAAGAGAAGCTTGCAGCCAGGAACATATCCAGACCAGTTACTGACGTGCGCCATACAGAAGCCAGTATAACCAGGACTCCGCAAGGTTACTGGCTGCTTTTGGTTGACGGTATATACCTTAAGAATGGCAAATACCTAAGTGTAGAGGATCAGGAATTAAAAGAGATTTTCTTATAAATATTGCACCAGATCCATCCCCAGTAGTGATTAATAATATGAGATTAATAAATTCTAAAAGTATTCAGGAGGAAGTCATGATTAAAACAATATTGAAAAACGTAAGCATAAAAAGCATTATTATTATAACAATTGTATCCTGTATTTCTTTTGGTCTTGGTTATTACACAGTTGGTAAAGTAAATATGGCGAATGAGCATCCTGATACTATTAAAAGAATCGGCACAGATGTGAAGATACTAGAGGACGTGGATACAACTAATACTAACGAAGATGATCCGTTAATTCATTTAAAAATGCTCCAGGAAGATGTCGAAACATTTAAAGCATTGATGGAAGAGGTTAAGAACGCATTATTTATTACAGATAATGCGTGAATAGCTGGCAAATGTGTAAATGAACAGGAGGGATCAAAATGGAATATGCCTTGGTAATTTTCTTTATCGCAATGTACTTTGCTGTTGCTCCTGTAAAAAGGAGATGATGGCCTGTTGCCCAGCAAGCAAGAGATATGTGTAACTACTTTCCGTTGCGGAAAGTAACCAAACACTTAGTAGGAGAAAAACAAATGTACAAAAAGATAATTTTTACTGTTATGTGCGTTGCAGCAATTTCAATACTTACAACTGGCTGTATGACAACAACACAAAAAGGAACTGCAGCTGGCACTGGAATAGGGGCTGCCCTCGGAGCTGGTATCGGTGCATTGGCCGGCAATCCCAGTATGGGTGCGGCTATTGGTGCTGGTACTGGTGCCGTTGGTGGAGCATTAATCGGTGACCATATGGACAAGAAAAGAGAAGCGGCTGAAAAAGCGGCACTGGAAAGACAACTCGTACTTGAAAGACAATCCAGCTCCGGTCGGGGACAAAACAAAATAGAAGGCCATTATGAGTATTTAAAGAAGAGGAAATGGGTTGATACCTCCAGGAATGAGAGAGTCTGGGTTGAAGAACTTATCGATGGAGACCGAAGGATTGAGGGGCATTATGAAGATAGAAATGTACCTTCGGGTTACTGGCAGGATTATGAAGAGAAAATATGGATTCCGGGACATTACGAATGAAGTATTAAAGTATTTTATGTTTAATTTAGATCGGAGGATATTGTTATGTATTGGTTAGATATTGCTGCTGTAGGCATTGTTTTTGTCTTTGGTATCCTGGGATTTTCAGGATGGTTAAACAGGCTAAGGGGCCTTGTGTTTGGAATCCTGCTGGGAGTGATTATCATTGGAATGACTCCGTTTATGCTATCAAAATATGATATTGGCTCCAGTATTAATCCTGACCAATCTATCATAATGAAATATCTTGATAAATTAGTCCCTGATTCGATCAAGGGTAAAGACAAAAAACAAATTGTAAGTTCAGCCAGGTAATTTTTGACTAAGCTAAGCTCAGCTTTGCAGGGTAGACAAGTCGGAAAAAAATGAATATTTACAAAAAATAGTAATTATGATTTCTTTTGCGCCAAATACCACCCCCGGTAGTGATTAATATATTAGATAATTTGCTGATACTTAATTTCCAATTAGTTTTCGGCTGAATATTCGCTTAACCTATTACTATAACTATTTTTATCTTGATAATTCTCCTTTTGATGTTAAGAATACAGCTTAAAAGCTACCATATATTATAGAAATTCTAATCAAACCCATCTGGATTTCTCCCAAAAGGGAGATAACTGAATAATCTGTCTTTTATTTTCCCCTGAAAAAAGGAGAAAGGAGTTGTGTCATGAATTTAGGCAATATCAGGTTTCTAGTGATAAGTATGTTGCTTGCAGGAATAGTGTTTGCCACTCAAGGCGTGCTTAGGGCGGGTGAAAAGGTCTCCAGTGGTAAGATCAGCGTTGATCTTGGTGGAGGAGAAATGGGTACCATTAACTGGGGAACAGAATATATTACGGCAAAAGGTATTGTGCCAATAACCAAGAATGAGCCACTGGCAAGAAGAGGTGCAATAGTTGACGCTAACAGGAGATTACTTGAAATAATTAGAGGTGTACGTGTAGATGCCAAAACGGTTGTATCCGACCTTATGGAAGTAAGCGATGTTGTAAAACAAGAGGTTAGCGGTGTGGTTAGCAATGCTGTGATAAAAGAAGAAAAGCAGGAAAATGGGAATTACATAATAATCATGCAGGCACCTGTAGGAAGTTTCGTATCAGTAATTGTAAAAGAGACAAATATTCCTGCTCCTGATTTTCTGGAAAGCTCGGAATATACCGGCCTGGTTATAGATGCCAGAGGACTTAGTTTGGAACCAGCCATATTTGTTAATATCTTTAATGATAAAGATGGAGTTAAGGTCTGCGGGCCAATCCATCCTGTATACCGACTCAGCGTAAAAAATATTAAAGAAATAAATGAAGATCGTATCGGAACAAACCCATTGAGGATCAAGGCAAAGGGTACTACCGGACCAAGTGGTGTTGACATAACTATAAGTAATGGAAATGCAAAAAAGGTGAGAAAGAAGATCTTGAATACAGGCATATTCTCCAGTAGCAAGGTTGTTGTATTGATAGATTAGAGAATTATCATTCGCAAACAGTTTTGTTCTAAATTAAATATAAACCCCATTAAGCACTCTTACTAAAAGAAGGTTGATAGGGTTATTGCTTATGGAAAACTTAAACACCATTCACATATCAAGCGTAACCAGGTGGTGAAGCTGTCTCAAAAACCCCTTGCTTAATTCCCCCTTGAGTTTATAATCCAACCTGTATAGCCATTTCCATATTATTCTAATCAATTAGCGTGGGATGTATAATATGAGAAAATACTTACTACACGTCTTAATCATATCATTCGTGTTCTTTCTATCCCCTGCTTTACAAGCAGCATCAGACGAGGAAGAGGAGAAATACCGTCTTTTGGTGATACCGCTTACGGCACAAAAAGGGATTGATCAGAAAGATGCTATTCTTTTAACAGATATACTGTCAATCGAGCTCCACAGGTCTGGTAAATTTACCATTCTCAACAGAGAAGATATGAAGGCGTTGCTAAATGAAAAGGAGTTTGAGCTTGCAATGGGATGTGACGACAACATCTGTTTGCTTGAAAATGTAGCAAAGCTTAAGGTGAACAAAATTATAGCAGGAAATATAGGTAAACTTGGAACGAAGTATATAGTAACAATCAGGATGATTAATGAAGATGGAGAGAATGAAGCGATGGAGAAGGAGATCTGTGATTGTACGATTAGTGATCTTGATAAGACCGTAGAACAAGTTGCATATAATTTTCTTAAATACATGGGAGGTGACGTGGCACAAGATAGTTCAATCAGAGAGGATAGTAAACATAAGGCAGCAAAAATAAACCTGCGTTCATCATATAAAGAATTATCTGTATCCGATGTAAAGTCTTTGCCAAATATTACTATACGTAGCGAGACTGATTGGGGATTTTATGGCCACAGTACAATTAAACATAATTATGAGATGAGATTTATAAATCGTGATAAGGTTGTCCTGGATCATGCTACGGGACTGATGTGGCATCAGAATGGTTCTAAGGAACAAATACCATGGAAGTTGGTACAAAAGTGGATTAAGAAGCTCAATAAGAGAGGATATGCTGGTTATCATGACTGGAGATTGCCGACAGTAGAAGAGGCAACCTCATTGCTGGAATCGAGCAAAAACAAAAATGGATTATACATAGATCTTACCTTTAGTATTAGGCAAGAATGTATATGGACTGGCGATAAAAAGGATAATTTGGAGGGCGCATGGCTCGTGCTCTTCCGCTATGGTCACGTGTACCATCCGCGTAGCGTCAGCAACTGGAAATATATTCGCCCTGTTCGTAGAATGAAATGATACTGCAAAAACTGAAAAAGCACAACATGCTACTTCGAAGTGATAATATTTGTGACAGTAGGTGTCAGCATCTTTTAACCAGATGGGAAAGTTTTGAGATTTCTCCCCATTTCCTGCCCCAGCAACAATCTTAAGTCCTTATTTTGCGTCTTGCAAATGAGGTCTTGGAGACTGAATCACGATAATGCTCCATCATTTTTAGATAAAAACCGCTGCTCATAAGCATTAATCAGACCAAGACTTATTCTGAATGTCGTGTAATTGGTAATTAATTCTCAGTACAGCAAGCTCTAACTTTAAAGGCTGTACAAATAACGGGTGGGGGCAGAACCGCTTGTTAGACAACGTATCTTGTGTAGCTACCTTCCTGAATTCGAAGAGCATTATCTTTAATTGCTGCCTTTTTTAAGCCGGTCTTTACTCTTTTCCGGCTTACAATAATTACAAGGCTCACCACCGGAATTTAGTGCTTCTCGTGCTGTTTTAAATTCCAGCAAACTCTTTTTATCCTCATCAAGTTCTAGACAATCATGTCTGTGAAATACATCAGAATCTTCATTGGTAAATACAGCATCCACCATGTCCATTTCAAAAACTGGCATCTCTGGCAGCATACTTTGATCACACATTTTTTGAATTGCCACTTTCTCTAATGCTTCCGCCTCTCCTTGCAATCGAGCAAACTCAACAGCTTCAGGCCCATCACCTTTAATAAAAAACAGCGATGGCCAAAACAAAACCATTCCTATTGCCATATTTCGTGAATCTGCATTCCTTCTTCTCTTTACATTTGTAAGCACCTCGTTGAGTCGTCTAGAAACCCTGTCCATTTCCATAGCAATTTGTTCACAGTTGTATTTCTCATATAGAAGAGGAGAGACATAGGCAGGCACTATGTCTCCTGGTTTTGAAGCGCAGCCTGATAAGAATATAACTCCAATTAGAAAAATAGTTACGACCATTTTTTTTGCCATTTTTCTTTCCCTCCATTAATGATATTAGTTAAACTTCTGACTGACACATATCTTAAGATGATTATGGCTTGTTGATGTCGATATTACCCTTCGGATGATAATCGTTCCAGGTCTTTTCTCCGTGAAGTGCTTGCAAATTTATATCATTTATAAAATAAGAAACAATCTTATCTGTCGCATGCTTTGTAGATTGTCTTATCGCGTCCTTCATTAAGAAAACACCACCTAACGCTATCTTTTTCTGCTGTCGTTTTCCTTGGGCCAGATATGTTTGATCTAAAATTACTACTCCCTCTCCGTTTTTTATTGAAATGTTCAGTGTTACGTATGCACAGTAGTCAATAAATTTATAGGTTATCAGTTTGAAAGTAACCAAGTTACCAGCATTGGTATCTGATGCAAGCATTTTGGTTAATCTCCCAAATGATTCCTGTACATCGCTAGATCGCAAAGTCTTGTCCAATATTTTACCAAATTCTACTATCCATAGATTAGCATAACCTCCAGTAAAAGCCCGGAACTCATACCTGTGCGTCTGCGTATTCTTTTCTACTATATAGTCTGCTTCCAATTTGGTTTTAGGAAGTGTGCTGCTTCCCTGATTCTTTAAAAGATACTGTTCATAATCATCTCCTACTCGATGTTTAATAGAACATCCCTGAAAGGATATTGAGACAAAGAGAAGAAATAAACAAATTGCTCTTTTCGTTTTCATGCCTCTTCTACATTGACCGTGCCACTACCAAAAACCCCATTATAGGGTAAAACTTTGTAGTAATCTACATGGTGTGACGTGTAGCATACTTATTAACTTGTTACAGTCAATTGAAAAAACCCTGGTTTTATATTCCTTAATACTTACTCAATAAATCTTCAGATTTACCACCTAATTACGCTTGAAACTGGAAACAGAGTGAATACTCTATATTAAAAATGTATCCGTGGGTTTATAATTCTACTGCGCAGCCCTTTTAAAAAACTCGCATCAATACGCGTTGCAACAAAAGGTAACACTAAGGCTACCTCTTGTATCTAGAGAAGTCTAGCCTGT
>MPMA02062563.1_pt1 | contig 12564 bp, 12 predicted proteins | sample 1617361 | NCBI WGS metagenome assembly MPMA02 (sample SAMN05944807, study PRJNA350692) | marine metagenome | biome: marine; feature: ODZ; material: water; isolation source: 180 m water sample filtered on 0.2 um supor filter | place: Pacific Ocean | collected 2012-04-08 | depth 180m m | reverse complement strand
AGGTAAATTAACTCATCCAGATGGAAAAATAGAAGAAGGATTCTGGAATAACGGAGAAGTTAAAAAAAACTAGGTAAAAAACTAGAGGATTTTGAGATAAAACAAGAAAAGTGAAGGTGTGAATAAAGAAAACGCAAGTAAACTGTGGAAAATGATACAGGAAGCTGGTGATTATCTCGAAGGTCAACTTCCTGACCACCCAAATCATCCTAAAGGCAGAAACCCGTATGCCCATGTAGCTATATGTGTGAAAAGTAAATTTAATGCTAGCTATAAAGATATAGAGGATGAAAAATTTGAAGAAGTTATAAAATATATTAAATTTTTAAAAGAAAACCCTAGCTAATTATTGTTTGGGAAAATAATCTTCTAATTTTCCTTCTCTATAAACATCTGCAGTACAACAGTGAAGTCCACCACCAAAAGCATAAGCATCTCTCATCTCCACTGGTACTACTTCCATTCCAAGCTTATCTAATTGTTCGGCTTGGTAAACTTCACTTTTTTCTACACATACTGTTTTTGGATCTAAAACTAATACATTCATAGAAAGCCAAACTGAAGAATAGCATAGTGGAGGAGGTGAATTATGAGCGGGCTGTGCTGAATCAATTATTTTCCAACCATTTTTTTCAAAAAGCTTTCTTTGTTCTTTTGGTAATTTTCTTTGAGGGTTGTTAATGATTAATCCTTCTTTAATAGGTGTAAAAGTAGCATCAATATGAATAGGATAAGGATCACCAGGGAAATTTACAGCATGCACTCTATGATCTTTATAGTGTCTCTTTATCCAATCTATCCCTTTTAAGTTAGTAGTGTATCCATGTTGAACAACCAAATCTTTTCCAAATCTAAGAATGTCAGCTGCGTCGAATAAGGGCTCTTCTTCAGTTGTTACGAAAAATTTTTTATCTGTCCATTCTAATCTTTTTTGAATTCCTATTTTATCCAATAAGTAATCTTTTCTATAATCTAAATCAGTTAATCTAGGTTTTGGAGCTGATTCATGTTTCATATTTGGATCAGAGTTGTAATAATGTTTTAATAATGGTCTATAGCATAAATATTCAAACCATCTGCATCTATAACTCATTGTTGCTTCTAAAATTTCATTTCCAACAGTTAACAAAACATCTCGAGGTGGCATACATCCAAACATAGTTTCGGCTTCCCAATCAGGTGTCGATGTTTTTTGATTGAAATTTATAGGGTCAGGCCTGTCTACTTTGATTCCTCTTTTAATTAATATATTCGAAAAATCATCTAGAAGCTGGTTTGCTTTATCTACTGAATCTTTCGTTCTTGGTCCAAATTGACCTTTCATATCAGAGTCTTCAGGAACTTTGGCATCTAATGCTGGTTCCGGTGCTGGTATACATGTTCCATCCGCTTTACCAACTATTACATGTTTTAATGGATCCCATTCATTCCAGCTATTTACAATTATTTTTTCTGAGTTCATTTAATTTTTAATTATATTTTTTTCAGGTCCAAAAGGAAATTTAGTAATATTTTCTGTGCTGTCTTCATTAATAACTATAATATCGTGTTCTCTATATCCTCCAGCTCCTGGTTTACCCTCTGGTATCATTATCATAGGTTCCATTGATATGACCATATTTTTTTCCAAGATTGTTTCAATATCTTCTCTTAGTTCAAGACCAGCTTCCCTACCATAAAAATGTGACAACATGCCAAAAGAGTGACCATAACCAAATGTTCTATATTGTATGTATCCAAGTTCAGTAAATAGATCATTTAATTCTGTACAAATTTCAGAACATTTTACACCAGGCTTAATTAATTCTAATCCTCGTTTGTGAACTTTCACATTTGCTTCCCAGGCTTTTAAAGATGCGTCATCGGCTGTTTCTACAAATAAAGTTCTTTCAAGTGCAGTGTAATACCCTGAAATCATTGGAAAAGTGTTTAAAGATAAGATATCTCCAATTTTTAATTTTTTATTTGTTTTTGGGTTATGAGCGCCGTCAGTATTTATTCCAGATTGAAACCACACCCAGGTATCCATATATTCTGCATCTGGATAAGTTTTTGCTATCTCTCTTTCCATTCTATCTCTTCCTTGAATCGCAATTTCTAATTCCGTTTCACCTGGTCTTATATGTTTAATAATTTCTTCTGCTCCTAAGTCAGCTATTCTTGCTCCATTTTTGATGATTTCAATTTCTTCTTTAGACTTAATCATTCTTAAATGCATTAAGTCTCTAGAAACATCTTTAAAAGTTGAAAAGGTAAAAATTGATTTAAATTTACTCATCATTTCTAAGGTTAAATGATCCTCTTCTATTCCAATATTTTTTGGTGGGTCATCTCTTCCTATTATTGAAACAATTGCCCTTAAAAAATTATCTCTTTTCCAGTCTGTATAAATTACATTATCACAATTTGATCTTCTCCATGGTTGACTAGCGTCAATATTGGCTGAAATTGTTACAATTTTTTTTTCAGTTATTACACAACCATAAGGTCTGCCAAAAGAACAATAAATAAATCCTGTGTAATATGCAATATTATGCATTGAAGTTAGAATAACCATATCCATTTTTTTTTTAGACATGACTTCTCTAATTTTATTTAATCTATTTTTGTATTCTTGATCTGAGAATGGAAGTTTTACCTTGTTCCCGTTTTTTAACTCAAAAAAATCTGGTTTTTCCATTAAATTAATTTAATGCAATAAATCTTCCATTATTTTTTATTACCAAAGCATAATAGAATATAGCTAAAGAAATTATAAAACCACCAATGATAGTGTTTGTTGATGGAACTTCATTAATTCCAAGCCATGGAAGCCATACCCAGAATATTCCACCAATTACTTCTGTTAAAGAAAGCAAAGCCAACTCGGCAGCTGGGATGTTTGTTGATGCTATTGAATATAATATTAATCCAAGACAAACTATTGTTCCATGAAGAGCAAACAAAGCTTCATTTTTGCTTGATGAAAAAAAACTTAAATCTTTATTAATAATCACAATGGATGATATTAATAAACAAATTAAGCCTGCCAATGCGACTGTAGTAAATTTTGGAGTTTCTTTCTTCCATCTTAAGCTTACTGAAAAAACCGCAAAACCTACCGCAGATGCTAATCCTAGTACTAGTCCAGTAACATTATTCTTTTCATTATTTCCAAATGACATTATTACAATTCCTAAGGCAGCAATCCCGATTGCGATCCAAACATTGATGGATATTCTCTCTTTTAAAAATAAAAAACCTAACAATGCAGTAATGAAAGGCATAGCTGCAAGACAAAGAAGCGTTACTGCTGCTGTTGTATTAGTTATTGACCAAATAAATGTAATCATACCAGTAGCTAAACCGCATCCACCTGATAGACCTGAAATACCTATTTTTTTATAATTATTAATAAAATCTAACCCTTCTTCCAGAAAAAGATAAAAATTAAGCAAAATAAAAATCACCATTCCTCTTGTAAACAAATATTGCCAAGGAAATATCTCTGCTTGATCGATATTACGGACTACATAAGGACCAAAGGACCAAAAAATACCTGCCATTAAAACAACTGGTATAGCTAATTTTGGATTTTTTAGATTAACCATTTGGAATTTCTATTACCTATTAAGAAATTCCTCAACAAAATTTATCTATATGATTATTAATTAATCTATACCTAGTTGTGAAAAACACTGAATAGAATCTCCTTTTTTAAAGTTCTTTTTTCCACTAGGAAATAGACTCCATGCGTTTGCTTGAGTAAATGATTTAATTTTGTATGATTCTTGGCCTTTTAGTATCTGTACTTCCATAGTTCCTTTTTTATTTATGATAACCTTGCTTTTCAGAAATTTAGTAAAATTTTTTTTCTTTGAAAATTTACTTTTAAGAATTGCTTTGAATGGTTTTTCATTTTTCATATTTAAAATTAATCTTAAATAAGGATAAACAAAAAACTTAAAACATGCAGCTGCTGCAATTGGATTGCCTGGCAAACCAAAAAAAGATTTGTTCTTATTTTTAAATTTTGCGAACATTATTGGTTTTCCAGGTCTTATGGAAACTCCTTTAAAATAGTTTGACAATCGAAAATCATTAATAATTCTAGGCACAAAATCAAATTTTCCTGCGGAAACTGCTCCGTTAGTCATTACAATGTCGCATTTAGATTTAAAATTGTAATTAATTAGTTTTTTAAAAATTTTATCATCCTTATCTTTCAAAATTCCTCCATCTATAATTTTAAAAAATGAATTATTTGATAAAGATTTTATATAATGACTATTTGAGTTTCTAACCTTCCATTTTGGAATATTGTTTTTTTCTGATATTTCGTTTCCTGTTGAATAAAAAACTATTACAGGTTTTTTTTTAACAACTATTTTTTCTACTCCAAGACTTTTAAATGCTAGCATGTGTGAGGAATTAATAATTTCTCCTTCAGAAATAATTAATTCTGCTTTTCTATAGTCAGAGCCAGCAAATCTCACATGGTTATTTTTATTAATTTTATTGTCAACTATTATAAATTTTGGATTTTTTTTATTTGGGTAATAATTTATTTTTTCTACTGGTATAACTGTGTCAAATTCTTTTGGAATTAAAGCTCCAGTCATAATTTCTACTGTGCTATATTTTTTATAATTTTTTATTTTTGGATTGTCTCCTGCAGCTATAGTTTTTAAAATTCGAAATTTTTTCTTTTTACTACTACTTAATCCAATCGTTTCTCTTGAATTTAATGCATATCCATCAAAAGCTGAATTGTTCTCAGCAGGATAATTTGTTGGTGAAAATATATTTTTTGCAGTAACACGGTTTAAAGAATTTTTTGCAAAAATTATTTCGTTTTGAATTTTTATTTTTGAATTTAAAAGTATTTTTTGAGCTTTTCTATATTCTATCATTTTTATACTTTATTAAAATTTTTTTAGCTTCCATAAAGTCTTCTTTGCTGTTGATATTAAAAAATGGATCTATTCTCTTATAAGATACATTTATTGTTTTAACTCCTATTTTATTTGCCCATTTTTCTACCTTTCTATGATTATTTTCTATTACATCTTTATCTAGAATTTCAATTAATTTTAAAGACCATAAACCAAAAATGTTATGTCTTTTGTTATCTGACTTAGCAAAATACAATAAACTGTCGTTTAGTTTTGCTGCTTTATTAAATTTATCAATTATAGAAATGTTAAAAAAAGGTGTGTCACAAGGAAATGTAATAATCCAATTGTAAGAATGATTGTTTTTTTTTTATCCACTTCATTGCTGATAAAACTCCAACCAAAGGACCAAACTGACCATCTATACAATCTTTTATGGTAATATAATCTTTTATAATTTTATTATTTGATACAATTATAATTGTATTAAATTTAGATTTAATTTTATCCAAAGTGTGTTCGAGTAAAGTTTTTCCATTTAGTTTTACTTTGCTTTTGTCTTCACCAAATCTCTTTGATTTTCCACCTGCTAAAATAACACCTAAAATATTGTTTTCGCTCATAAAAACAAATATAAAACATTAATTATTTAATTAAAGAGTATAAATGGATTTAGAAATTTTAAAAATTGCATCTAATACTGATAATCATAAAATTTTAAAAAATCACACTCATAATTCAAAATTAAAAAATCCGATTTGCGGTGATGAAATGCTAATTAGTATAAAAGTGGTTAAAGATAATATTGTTGACTTTGGATATCAGGGCAAATCCTGTGTTTACTGTCAAGCCTCTGCTAGTTTGTTATCTAGAAATTCAATAAACAAATCGATAATACATGTAAAAAATTTATTAAAAATAGCTGAAACTTTTTTTGAAAAAGAAAAGGTCATTTTTCCAAAAGAATGGTCAGTTTTTAACAAAGTATTTAACAAAAAAAATATTTCTAGAAAAGAATGTTTGTTGCTACCTTTTAAAACTCTTATGAAAGCATTAAAATTATAATTAAAAATGAAAAAAGTTGATATTATAAAATCAGTTTTAGCTGGATCGTTTTCTGCTGCAACCATTGGAGTGCTCACTTTGCTTACATATAAAACAGAATTTGGTGTTTTTTTGATAACATCTTTTGGATCTTCAATGGTTTTACTTTTTGGATACCCAGAAAGCACTTTTTCCCAACCAAAAAATATTTTTTTTGGCCATTTATTAACTTCGGTAGTTGGTATTTTATTTTTATATATTGTTCCTCTACCAATTTATTTGCTTATCCCTTTGGCCGTAGGTTTTGGTGCTGCTTTAATGATATTACTGAATATAGTTCATCCTCCGGCAGGCGCAAATCCTATTATAGTTATTATGGGCAGTGTATCAATTGATTATTTAATAAATCCAATAATAACTGGCTCGCTGATAATAATGTTTTTTGGAATAATTTTAAATCGACTTATATTGAAAAAGAAATATCCTTTATAAATGAACATAAAATACAACGTCATAAAACTTAAAGAAAATAAAAAAGAGGAGATAAAAGATTATGTATCTGTAGAAGAGCCTTTGGAAATGAATTTACGCTTTAAAAAGAATGGTAATTGGCAGACAGAAAATTTATCTATTACAATGAGAACACCTGGTAAAGACGAAGATCTTATTGTGGGGTTTCTTTTTAATGAAAGAATAATAGAAAATGTTAACCAAATAATAAAAGTAAAAAAACAAGGAAATAAAGTTGGAGACTACAATATTCAAAACAAAATTGAAGCCACAATTAATAGTAACAAAAAAATTGATATTGGTAAGTTAAAAAGAAACTTTCTAACGAACTCTTCATGTGGAGTTTGTGGAAAAACTACCCTAGATACGGTTGAAATAATTAAAAATGAAAAGTTAAATTTATCTTTTCCTAAAATTAAAAAAGAAATCATAATGAAATCTTCAGAATTATTATTGAGTGAACAAGCTGAGTTTTCAAAAACAGGTGGCATACACGCAAGTTCATTGATTGACGATTCTGGAAAAGTAATTGTAACAAGAGAAGATGTTGGAAGACATAATGCTCTGGACAAACTTATCGGTTATTCACATAAAAATAAATTAATTAATAATAATTCTCAATTCATAGCGTCTTCTGGTAGGTTAAATTTTGAATTAGTTCAAAAAGGTTTGATGTCTAACATAGGCGTTATGGCAGGCGTAGGCGCGCCCACAACTCTTGCTGTAGATTTAGCAAAACGTTTTGGAATGACTCTTTTAGGTTTTGTAAAAAATAACAGTTTTAATATTTATACAAATAAAGAAAGAATTATATTATAAGGCTTAAATGTCTAAAAATATTAGTAAGCTTTCTGGACGTATTGGTTTGAAAAACAACTTATTTCAAAAAATCTCTGAAAGATCTTTAAATTCTAAGAAAGATGAAGGCATGAAAACCTTGGCTGATGAATACAATATGGGAGTATCAACTATTCATGGAGCTGAAAGTTTTTATGAATTTTTAAGACCTAGTCATAGAGAAAAAAAAGCATTTATTTGTAATGGGAGTGCATGTTTGTGTGCTGGAACTCAAAAAAATTTGATAAATAAATTAGAAAGTAAACTTGGTAAAGACAAAGTGGGAACAATGTTTTGTCTGGGTTATTGTTATGAAAATCATGCATTTCATTATGATGGTGAAAATTATGCTGGTCAAGATATAAATAATATTGATCAAATCATAAAGGGCGAAAATATCAAACAGAAAAAATTTGCTTCTAAAAGTTTTGCTTCTACAAGTTTTTTAATGGATGAAAAACTTTTGAATATAGAGCAATTTAAAAAATTATTAGAAAAATTTATAAATACTGACAAAAAAGAAATAGTTAAATCACTTTTAGATTCAAACTTATGTGGGAGAGGAGGCGCTGGTTTTCCAACAGGAATGAAATGGGATTTTTGTGGTAGAGAAAAATCAGAAAAAAAATATATAGTTTGTAACGCTGATGAAGGAGATTCTGGAGCTTTTTCCGATAGATATTTGTTGGAAGACCAGCCATTAAAAGTTCTATTTGGAATGATAATTTGTGGATATGTTATAGGAAGTGATGAAGGTGTTTTATATATTCGTGGTGAATATCCAAAATCAATTGAATCGATTAATGGCTCAATAAATTCATTAAAAAATTCAAAACTTATAGGAAAAAATATTTTAGGAACAGATTTTTCATTCGATTTAAATATTTGTATTGGACAAGGAGCTTATATTTGTGGTGAAGAAACAGCTCTAATTGCATCTATTGAAGGTAGAAGAGCCGAGGTTGATGTAAGACCTCCTTTTCCTGTTACAGAAGGTTTGTATAAGAAGCCAACAGTGGTAAATAATGTGGAAACTCTAGCTGCTGCTACAGGAATCCTGATACATGGATCAGATAAATTTTCTTCAATAGGAAACAAAAAATCCGCGGGTACTAAGTTGGTTTGTTTTGACAGTTTCTTTAATAACCCAGGAGTATATGAAATTGATATGTGTACTCCAATGAAAAAAGTAATAAATAATATTGGAGGTGGTTTTAAAGAACCTGTAAAAGCTTTACAAATTGGAGGGCCTTTGGGAGGAGTTGTTCCTATTGAGGTTGCAGAAAAATTAAATTTAGACTTTCAAGAATTCATGAATGCTGGTTTTATGTTAGGTCATGGAAGCATTGTAAGTATTCCAAAAAATTTTAAAATGATTGAATATATTCACCATTTGTTTGAGTTTACAGCAGAAGAATCGTGTGGCAAATGTTTCCCTGGAAGAATAGGTTCCTACAGAGGCAAGGAAATGTTTGATCAAGCCTTAAATAAATCACACAAAATTCCAATGAAAGTACTAAATGATTTGTTAAAAACAATGAAAGAAGGTTGTTTGTGTGCACTGTGTGGAGCAATACCAGTGCCAATAAGCAATATATTAAAATATTTTGGCGATGAAATTAAAAATGATATATTACCCGAAAATTAATGAGCTCTGAAAAAAGAAAAATTGCATATATAAATGGAAAACCATATGAAATTGGTTCAAAGCACACTTCTATATTGAAATTTGTTAAAAGTTATATTGGAGAAAAAACCGTTCCAACATTATGCGATGATCCAAATTTAGTTCCTTATGGTGCTTGTAGAGTTTGTTCTGTTGAAGTTGCGCTAAAAAAAGATGGTCCAACTAAAGTTGTTGCTTCATGCCATACTCCAGTAGCAGAAAATCAGTATATTTTTACCAATAATGAAAAATTAACATCTTTAAGAAAAAATATTGTTGAACTAGTTTTAACTGACCATCAAATGAATTGTGGTACATGTGAGGTAAACAACAACTGTGAACTTCAAGATGTAGCTAATGATCTTGGTGTAAAAGATCATAGATATAATAATCCTAAACAACATAAAAGAATACCAAAAGATACTTCCCATGCTTATATGAGAATGAATTTAGATAACTGCATTAATTGTGGAAGGTGCGTAAGAGCATGTGATGAAATTCAAGGATCTTTTGTTCTTACAATGAGCGGTAGAGGATTTGAATCTAAAATAACAACTGATAATGATATGTTATTTGGCGACTCATCGTGTGTATCATGTGGTGCTTGCGCTCACACTTGTCCAACTGATGCTATTTCGGATGTCTTTGCATCAAAATCTGCAAGTTATGACCATAAAGTCAGAACTACTTGTTCTTACTGTGGTGTTGGGTGTAATTTGGAAGCTTCTGTTAAAGATGGTAAAGTTGTTTCAATTGATACTCCAAAAGAAACCGAGGTTAATGCAGGACATAGTTGTGTAAAAGGAAGGTATGCATTTGGTTTTTATGAACACCCGGATAGACTTAGAAATCCTTTAATTAAAAAAAATGGTAAATTTGAAAAAGCTTCATGGAACGAGGCATATGATTTTATTAAAAACAAACTAGAAAAAATTAAAAAAGAAAGCGGACCTGATTCTATAGCAGGTATTTCTTCGGCCAGATGTACAAATGAAGAAAATTATATTTTTCAAAAAATGATTAGAGCTGTGATTGGAACAAACAACATTGACTGCTGTGCAAGAATTTGTCATTCACCAACTGCTTGGGGTATGCAACAAACATTTGGAACAGGTGCTGCAACAAATTCCACGGAAGATATCTATCATGCAGATTTATTTTTAGTAATTGGTGCAAATCCAACTAATGCTCATCCAGTGACTGGTGCAAAAATTAAACAACAAGCTATGAAGGGCAAAAAACTTATTGTTCTTGATCCAATTGAAACAGAATTGGCAAAATTAGCAGATTATCATATTAGGCTTAGACCAGGAACAAATGTAGCAGTGCTTAATATGATGCTTTACTTCATTGTTAAATCAAAACTTTATAAAAAAGATTTTATTGAAAATAGAACCGAGGGTTTTGATAAATTTTTTGAACATATCAATAGTTTAGATATCGACCAATTGGCAAAAGTTGCAGGAGTAGATAAGCAAATGGTTAAAGAAGCAGCAATTGCATATGCAACTGCAAAAAATTCTATGGAATTTCATGGTTTGGGTGTAACTGAACATGAGCAAGGCTCTAAAACAGTAATGCTAATTGCAGATCTTGCAATGATAACTGGAAATATTGGACGAAGAGGAGTTGGAGTAAATCCATTAAGAGGGCAAAATAATGTTCAAGGTGCTGCTGACATGGGTTGTCAACCTCACCAAGGAGCAGGATATTTTGAACTTTCAGAACAAAAAAATCAAGATTTCTATTCAGAAAAGTATGGAGTAGTTCATCCAAAAAAAGCTGGGTTAAAGATCCCAGAAATATTTGACGCAGCAATAAAAAAAGAAGTTAAAGGTTTGTGGATTATTGGAGAAGATATTGTTCAAACAGATCCTAATAGCAATCACGTCATAGAGGCAATGAAAGCCTTAGATTTATTAGTTGTTCAAGAGATATTCATGAGCGAAACCGCAAAATATGCAGATGTAGTTCTTCCAGGTACAACTTTTTTAGAGAAAGAAGGAACATTTACAAATACAGAAAGAAGAGTTCAAAGAGTAAATAGAGCCGCAGAACCATTATCTGGTACAAAACCGGACGGAGTTATAGTTACAGAAATGATGCAAAAACTTGGTTTTAATCAAAAAATATATGACCCAGATGAAGTTTTAGCTGAGATTGCAGATGTTGTTCCATTTTTTAAAGGTATAACTAGAGAAAGACTTGGTGAATTAGGTTTGCAATGGCCTGTTAAAGAAGATGGAACTGATACAAAAATTCTTCATGAGAAGGAATTTAAATTAGGTAAGGGCAGATTAAAGTATTTTGATTGGAAAGAAAGTAGCGAGATTGAAAAAAATAAAAATGATTATCCGCTTATATTAACTACAAGTCGAGTCCTTCAGCATTATAATGCAGCAACAATGACTAGAAGAACAAATAATATAGACATTGTTAAAGAAGATATTTTATTAGTTCATCCAAAAGATGCAAAAAATAGAGAATTGAATACTGGTGATATAGCTAGACTATACTCTGGTAGAGGTGAAGTTGCTTTAAAAGTTGAAGTTACAGATACAGTTAAAGAAGGTGTTGTTTTCACAACTTTCCATTTCCCTGAACATATGGTCAACATGGTAACAGGACATGGAAAAGATGAAGAAACAAAATGTGCTGAATATAAAGTTTCATCAGTTGAGATACAAAAAATCTCAAATCAATTTAAAACTGATCATTATTCAGATAAAAATGTAAAAGAAAAATTATAAAACGTAAGGTTCGGGTCTAGCTTTACTATCTAATACTCTTTCGACTGCAAAATCGCTAATATCTATAGTCTGATATGACCCAGTAGTAATTAATTCGGTTAAAGCTCTTCCAATACCTGGTGCTTGCATTAATCCTCTTCCAGTAAATCCAGATGCCAAATAAACATTTTCATATTTTGGATGTTTTCCAACTACTGCATTGTTATCTAACTTATTACAATCATAATACCCTGCCCATCCCCCAGTTAATTTTAATTCTTCAAATACAGGAATTCTTTTTGCTAGCGCTGGCCACACTAGTTCTTCAAAATCATTCCAAGCAGGTTCAAGATCTTTAGCATCAAAAACTGAATTTGGTGAACCAGCTAAATATTCTTTTCCTTCTGGTCTCCAATAAACTCCCGTAGTTAAGTCACCACATAAAGGCATTTCTGAAATATGTTTAGGACACTTAACTCTAAACACAGTATGTTTTTGTGGAACAACCGGAATATCTTCTAAGAGTTCTTTAGTCCAACATCCTGCTGCGGAAACTATAGTTTTTGCTTTTATTTCTTTAAGACTTTTGATTTCTCCTTTTATAAACTCAGCTCCAAGTTCTATTGCTTTACTTTTTAAAGCGCTATGAAACATAAAAGGGTCTATCCACCCCTCACTTTTGTTATCTGTATAAGTTGCTGTTTCTATACCTTCACTATTAATATATGAAAAAATTTTATTTAATTCTGATCCTTTGATATTTTTAGTTCCAGCTTCACAAGCTTTATGATTTTCTAGAGCTCTATACTGTTCCTCGGCATGTTCCGGGCCAAACATCAATAAATACCCATTTGGAACCATACTGGCGGTAGGGTTAGGGTTTTTTTCTGTTTTTAATAACTCT
>MPMA02107385.1_pt1 | contig 12576 bp, 10 predicted proteins | sample 1617361 | NCBI WGS metagenome assembly MPMA02 (sample SAMN05944807, study PRJNA350692) | marine metagenome | biome: marine; feature: ODZ; material: water; isolation source: 180 m water sample filtered on 0.2 um supor filter | place: Pacific Ocean | collected 2012-04-08 | depth 180m m | reverse complement strand
GCCTCCTACTTCCGGGTAGTGGGCTGGGGCTACTACTACCTGGTCACTGTGATGGACGATTACACCCGGTTCATCCTGGCCCACAAGCTCCAGTCGGACATGACGACCGACTCCCTCACCGAAGTGATCCAGGATGCCATAGACCGGACCAGGATGACTGAGATCCCGGTGGCAGACCGGACCAAGCTCCTCTCGGATAACGGTCCTGGCTACATATCTCGCGCTTTCCGGGACTACCTAAAGCTGGTGGAGATCAAGCACATCCTGGCCGCGCCTTATCACCCACAGACCAATGGCAAGCTGGAACGCTATCACCAGACCCTGAAACGGGACGTGAACCAGGTCCCATATGAGATGCCCTCTGACTTGGAAGAAGCTCTTGCCGCCTTCGTCATTTACTACAACTACAGGCGGTATCACAAGGCGCTGGGCAACGTGACACCAGCCGGCATGCTAAAGGGGAGAAAGGAGCTGATACTACAGCGTAGACAGGGAGGTGAAGGCTCAGACGATCGATAGGCGAAGACTTCATAACCGGACCCTCAGGCAGCTCACCCAAGCTCTTCCACACCTCTGATCTCTCGGGTCCCAAACTGTCCCATTTGTGCTGGTTGCCAACACCGCAAAATTCTCGACATTTTGGCCGCCGAACGGGGCCGGGACCCGGCATCGCTATCCATCTCGGTGTTCGGTCAGCCCACCGATACCACCAGGGAGCAGGTAGAAGACTTCCTGAACGCCGGAGCGGAGCGGGTTTCAGTGTGGGCTGCCCATTGCGAAACCGAAGAGGAGATGGCCGAGCAGTTGGAGCGGATGGCGGACGCTTTGGTACGGTAGAGCATTCGACCGCGCCGGAGGGTATGACGTTAAGGCGGTCTAACTCTCCCGAGGTGGGAGGTGGTTTTCCCTCCGCAAGTGGTCCGGAGCCGCTGGCCCGATGCTCGCCCTTGTGGTACCGATACATCGAGTGGTATAAACATTGGGTTGAGTCAACCCGGGCGGTATGGAGACCACAGGATAATGAGCGATAAGGTCAAGTTGGGGATTCCCAAGGGAAGCCTCGAAATCCCTACTGTTGCCCTGTTCCAACGGGCTGGTTGGAAGCTGGACCTCGACGGTAGGAGTTACTTCCCCAGGATCGATGATGAGCGGCTCGAATGCTTCATCTGCCGGCCCCAGGAGATGTCGAGGTACGTAGAGAACGGCGTCCTCGATGCTGGCATCACGGGCAAGGACTGGGTGGCGGAAAACCAGTCCGACGTGCACGTGGTAGCTGACCTGGTTTACTCCAAGACCAGCAGTCGCCAAACTCGTTGGGTAGTTGCGGTCCGGCGAGACTCGCCAATCAGGCAGCTAGCCGACTTGAACGGAAAACGAGTGGCGACCGAGTTGGTGGGATTTACGAATCGGTACTTCGCCGAGCGCAATATCGACGTGACCGTTGAGTTCTCCTGGGGCGCCACCGAAGCCAAGGTCGCCACCGGCCTGGTGGACGCCATCGTAGACGTCACGGAGACAGGCAGCACCATAGAGGCCCAAGGTCTACGGATCCTCCATGAACTGATGGACTCCAATCCACAACTCATAGTGAACCATGACGCCTGGAGCAACCCGGCAAAGAGGGAGTTGGTCGATCAATTGGGCCTACTTCTAAAGGCGGCGCTGCTGGGCGGAAGAATGGTGGGGCTGAAGATGAACGTGCCTCAGGAGTATTTGGAGCGGGTCATCTCCATGCTGCCCAGTCTGACCGCCCCTACGATAGCGCACCTATATGGGAAGGAATGGTTATCCGTGGAGACCGTGGTCGGCTCGGATCTGGTCCGGGACCTCATCCCGAAGCTTCTCTCCATTGGCGCTGAGGGGGTCATCGAATACCCCTTGAACAAGGTGGTTTAGGAGCCGGCCTCGCGGACGTCGGCCGTCGCCTTCTGAAGCTGGGCCAAGCTGCCGGCATCTGGGGATCCTTCGCCGCTCCCGTCGCCCTCGATTAGGGGTTGGGCCAAGACCAGATCCCTTCCAGGGGACCACGTGGGCGAAATGCCGGGTACGGCTGCTATGGCTTATCGGTGACCCGCAAGATTGGGAGATAATCGAACCTGACCTCGGCGACAACAAGCCCCAATTGAGTTCCACCCCACGGGGACGAAAGGGGCCTCGACCTAATCGAGCCACCACCGTCAAACCCGCCTTTTTACCATCGAACCGGCGGTCCTTCGCCTCACTTGATGCCCCGGCGGAAATAATACTTGGGAGAAGAAACAATGGACGTCTTTCAATGCATCCGCTCCCGCCGAACGGTGCGGAGCTACAGACCCGACCCGATTTCTCGAGAGGTGCTCCACAAGATCCTTCAAGCCGGGCGGTGGGCGCCCAGCTCCAGCAACACCCAGAAGTGGAACTTCATCGCGGTTCAAAATCGGGAAACCCTGGCGACCCTGGGCAAAATCGCCACCCATGGCACGTTCATCGGCCAAGCGCCCTTGGTCATTGCTCTCGTCATGGACAATGCGCCCAGGCCGCAACTGGATGCCGGAAGAGCTTTGCAACAAATGGAGCTGATGGCCTGGTCCCAAGGCGTTGGGATGTGTTTCGTGGGCGTGCGTGAGGCGGAGCAGCAGCAGGCGGTGAAGCAGCTCTTGAGCATTCCGGAAGCCATGGAGCTGATAACCCTACTGCCCTTCGGCTACCCTGGCGAGGCCACGAAGAGCAAGGGCACTCCAAGGACGCCCATGGAAGAAATAGTCCATTGGGAGAGCTTCGGAGAGAGGATAAGGCCCGCTTAAATAGAATCAGGCCGCCGGTGTCGGCGCCCACTTTCGCCCCGGTGACTGCGAGGCCATACCGCTCACCCGGCAGGTTGATTTGTTGGGGCAGGCCCGCCGGCGCCACCAGTAGCCAGGATCAAAGCCGGAAACCAGGCCTAATCTCTTAGCAATATGTAAACGGCGGTGTTGTGGCTCAGATCACGATGCGTATGGCCGCGTCCGGTTACGTCTTCCATCAGCCGAATGTCGCCGGGCCGGAAGATGTGTTTCGTCCCGTCGCTGAGTCCGATCTCCGCCTCCCCTGAAACATGGATAATCAATCTCCGCTCCGGCAAGGGGTGGAAGTCCATGTTCCTCAACTCGGGAAAATGCTGGATCCTTGCCTCCGTTGGGTTCTCGAAGGACCGGTATTCGGGGTGTCGGTCCAGGTCCAGCTCCTCGATATGGCTCTCCCCATCGGCTCCGGCGTACACTCGGAAGATTCCCAAAGCAACTCACCTCTCGACTGTAATAGCACGAGTAGAACACCCGGTTCTATTGGCGGTCAAGCGAGCGCGACGAAACCTATTCAAAAGCAACGATACCCGCAGGACTATCCGGGCGGTGCGGCACGAGGACAAAAAAGAGCCCGCCGCTGCATACGGCGGCACGTCCTGGGACGCGGCGTAGCGGCCTGCTGATCCGGGTGTCGCGGGATCGCTCCCCGGACGGACGGCCATCTCCAGGCCACTGAGCACTTCAAGGGCCTTGCTCTTGCAGGCATGATCTTGTCTCGCAGACGCCGGCTCGAAGCCGGAATTGACAATACCCCGATGGCTGGTTACCATTTCGTTCGCCGGACCCAGCCCGAAAGCCAAGTCCGCCATCGGCCGCGGCAGCGAGACCCTTTCGCCGGAATGGCGCCGGCGTGGCCTGCCAGTCCATCACCGGGGAGGTAAGCTATGACCACATCGATCGATCCCATCCGCATGGAGGTCGTCAGAAACGCCCTGGAGAGCATTGCCGACGGCATGGCGCTCACCGTGGTGCGGACCTCTCGTTCTTCTGTAGTACGCACCAGTCTGGACTTTTCCACCGGCGTCCTCGATTCCAAGGGAGAACTGGTGGGCCAGAGCATGTGCTCTCCCACCCACCTGGGCGGGATGATGCCCGCGCTGAAGTCCTGCTTGGACCAATTCGAGGGGCGTATCTACCCCGGCGACATACTGGTTACCAACGATCCCTACGAAGGGGGAAGCCACCTCCCCGACATATTCCTCTTCAAGCCTGTCTGGATCGGCGACCGGATCGTGGCCTATCTATGTGCCATGGCCCACCATACCGACATCGGGGGCCGTGTCCCCGGAGGGAACGCCTGCGACAGCACGGAGATATACCAGGAAGGGCTTCGCATCCCGCCCCTCAAGCTGCAGGAGCTCGGCGAGCCCAACGAGACCCTCATGCGCATCTTGGAGAAGGCGGTGCGGGTGCCCGATAAAGTCCTGGGAGACCTCAAGGGCCAGGAAGCCGCCCTGTACTACGGTGAGCGGGAGTACAACAAACTGGTGGCCCAGTACGGGATCGAAGGGCTGGAGTCCGCCGTGGAGGAGCTTCTGGACTACACGGAGGAGCTGACCCGGAAATCCATCTCCTCCATGCCCGACGGCACCTGGACCTTCACCGATGTGGTGGACAACGATGGCTTCGATGACGTGCCCATCAAGATCGTGGCAACCGTAACCAAAAAGGGCGACGAGATAGAGGTGGACTTCGAGGGCACCTCACCCCAGTGCAAGGGCGCGATCCAGCCGGTATTCGCCACCACCAAGGCGATGGTGTACGCGATACTTCGCTCGGTTATGGAGGGCGAAATTCCGAACACCGGCGGGTACTTCCGGCCGGTGAGTGTCTACGCCCCCGAAGGGACCTTCGTCAATCCTCTTCCCCCGGCCCCGGTCGCCGCCCGGGCGCTGGGGTGCCGGCGCATAACCCATGCCATCCTGGGCGCCTTTGCCCAGATGCTCCCCGATCGGGTTTTCGCTTGCCCAGGCGGGTCCGAGGTTGGGGTGGGTGTCGGGGGGTACGATAAGAGCATTACGCCCTGGAAAGCCTGGGTACAGCTCGAGTTTCACAACGAGACCGCCTGCGGCGGACGCCCGACCATGGACGGCACCGATGGCCAAGGGTCCAACATCTCCAACCTGGCGAATATTCCGGCGGAGACCATCGAGGCCGAGCAACCCATCCAAATATTGGAATACGCCCTGATTCCCGATACCGAGGGCGCCGGGAAATACCGTGGCGGGCTGGGCATGGTACGCACCTACCGGTATTTGCTGGACGACACCCTCGTGCAAGTACGCGCCGACCGGGAGAAGACGGCCCCCTACGGCCTCCATGGCGGTCTGTCCTCCACGACAACCGAGGTCACCGTCACCAAGGGTGGCGAGACGAAAGCCATGCCCACCAAGTTCCTCGACACCCTCAATTCCGGTGACTCCCTCCGCATCAAATGGCCGGGGGCCGGCGGCTGGGGTGATCCCCTGGATCGGGACCCGGAAGCGGTGCTTTGGGACGTCGTCGAAGATAAGGTGTGCGCGGAGCGGGCCCGGGACATCTATGGCGTCGCCCTGGACATGGAGCATCGCGCCGTCGACTGGGATGAGACGCGGCGGATGCGGGAGAAGATCATCGCGGGACGCCGGGAGGCCTCGTAGCCTGGACTGGATAACTCTCCATCGCCGCGGAACCCGCCGCAACAAAATCCACGGACCGGAACGAGTAAGCCCACCGTTCGTGGCTGCCCGGCAAGTCGGCGCCCGCACCCGGAGCGTTCGGTGCCCCGGGACGGCCCCTCGAAGTATCGCGCAACACACAGATCGTGTTGGTTCAAATCCGGTGGTTAAATGCCGGGTAGCCCTTCGGTAGGGCCGCTAACCGAACAAATTGGCCCCCCCGGATGGGGGATGTTCACCAGCTACGTGCGCCAGTTCAAGAGCGCCTGAGGAGGTCTGGATCGTTATGTCAGAGGATATCCGGCTTGGAGTCGATGTGGGCGGCACTTTCACCGATGTAGTACTGTTGAGGGCCGACGGGACTGCCCTTCCGATGAAGGTGCTCTCGTCGCCGCCGGACTTCGGCACCGCAATCAAGGCAGGCGTGCAGGAGATACTCAAGAGCAACAGCATTGACGCCGGCCAAATTCGGGAATACACCCACGGAGCCACCGTGGCCACCAACGCCATCCTGACCCGGACCGGCGCCCGCACCGGCCTGATTACCACGCAGGGCTTTCGAGACGTGCTGGAAATCCGCCGTATGCGGATGCACCGGTTGTATGACATGAACTGGCAGAAGCCCACGCCGCTGGTGCCTCGCCACCTGCGCATGGAAGTGCCCGCCCGGATGGACGCCAGCGGCGCGGAGGTGATAGCCCTCGATGAAGATGCCGCCCGGCTGGCCATCCAGCGGTTGATCGAGGAAGGCGTAGATTCCATAGCGATCTGCTACATCAACTCCTACGCCAACGGCGCCCACGAGTGGCGCACCCGAGAGTTGGTCCGCGAGTTAGCCCCGAGACTGGCGGTGTCGACCTCCAGCGAAGTCCTGCCGGAGATCAGGGAGTACGAGCGCACCAGCACCACGGTCATCAATGCCTATGTCCAGCCGGTGGTAGACGCCTACTTCCGGTCCATGGAATCCGACGTCAAAGAGATGGGAATGGACACCCCCATCATGGTGATGCAGAGCAACGGCGGCATGATTCCTTCCGAGACGGCCCGGCAGTTCCCCTGCCACGTCATCGAGTCCGGTCCCGCCGCCGGGGTAACCGGGGCCTACCACCTGAGCAAACGGATGGGCATCGAGAACGTCATTACCCTGGACATGGGCGGCACGACGGCCAAGGCGGCCATGATCGAGGACGGAGAGATATCCCGCTCCCCAGAATACGAAGTCGGGGGAGAACTCAGCATCGGGCACCGCCTCTTGAAGGGCAGCGGGTACCTCTTGCGGGTACCCTCCATAGACATCGCCGAAGTGGGCGCGGGCGGCGGCAGCATCGCCTGGGCCGATGCCGCGGGGGCTCTCAAGGTGGGCCCCAGCAGCGCGGGCGCGAAGCCGGGTCCCGCTTGCTACGGCCTGGGCGGGGTGGAACCCACCATCACCGACGCCAACGTCCACATGGGCCTGACCAACCCGGAGTACCTGGCCGGCGGCGCCCTCAAGGTTCACCCGGACCTGGCCGACAAGGCGATCAACGACGGCGTGGCCTCCCGGCTGCGCCTCGACATAACCGCCGCCGCTTGGGGTATCCGCACCGTGGCCAACTCCAGCCTCATCCGTGCGTTGCGCGCCGTGTCCACCGAACGTGGCCGCGATCCCCGGCGGTTCACCCTGGTCGCTTTCGGAGGCATGGGTCCGGTCCACGCCCTGGACCTGGCAGCCGAGCTGGGCATCACCAAGGTCGTCATTCCCCCACTTCCGGGGCTGTTCAGCGCGCTGGGCCTGCTCCTCGCGGACGTGGAGCACCACCTGATCCAGACCCAGTACAGCAACACCGCCAGTCTGGACTACGATTCAGTCCACGGCGTCATCGACAAACTGATGGATGATGCGGCCGGAATGCTGGAGCGGGAAGGGTACGACGCCGCCCACCGTTCCATTGCACTCTCCGCCGACACCCGCTACGTGGGCCAGGACTTCGCCCTCACTATACCCCTGCCGGGCCGGAAGCTGGACCCCGCCATGATGGCCCGGTTCGTCGAGGAGTTCCACCAGGAGCATGCCAAGACCTACGGGTACGATTCCCGGCATGAAGATGTGCAGATCGTCGCGCTGCGATGCGTGGCCAGGGGACTGACCGACACGCCGAGGGTGCCGGAGCAGCTCAAGATCGACCCCCTGAAAGGCTGGAAGCCGTCGCCTTCACGAAAGTGTTATTTCGGGCCGGACCGGGGCTGGATTCAGACGCAGGTCATGACCCGGCACGATTTGGGGGCCAAGCCGGTGGACGGACCTGTCATCATCGAAGAGGACAACTCGCTGACAGTCGTGTTACCCGATTGGAAGGCTAACCTGGACGAATGGTCCAATATCGTGGTGGAACCAAAATAGTGTAGGCCACGGCCACACCGACGCGAGGTAGCGAAATGGTACTGACCCGCCAAGATATACCCGCAGTTCCCGCCGAGGCCCGAGGGTTGTTCCGCCAAGGCAGATGGACCCAACGTACCAGCGGCCTATGCGTGGGCTATGCCAACGCAAACCTGTGCATCGTGCCCCGGGAGCTGGCCTTCGACCTCCTCCTCTACTGCCAGCGCAACCCCAAGCCCTGCCCGGTGCTGGAGGTGCTGGACCCCGGAGACCCCATGGTCAAGAGCCTGGCCAACGGCGCCGACATCCGCACCGACCTGCCCCAGTACCGGGTACTGGTCCGGGGCGAAGTGGTGGACGAGCCTTCGGACATAACCAAGTATTGGCGGGACGACCTGGTGACCTTCCTCTACGGTTGCAGCGGCACCTTTGAAGGTGCCCTGGAGGGCGCGGGGATTCAGCCTCGCTGGCGGCAGGGGGACGAGTCGGGGGCGGGAATCTACCGCACCAACATCCCCACCATCCCCGCCGGGAAATTCCGCGGGAACCTGGTGGTCTCCATGCGCCCCATTCCCAGCCATCAGGTATCCCGGGCGGTACAGGTAACCTCCCGGTTCCCCAGCCACCATGGCGCCCCCGTGCACATCGGTGACCCGGCTGCCATCGGCATTCCGGACCTGTCCCAAGCGGAGTGGGCCCCCGGGCCGACGATTCAGCCCGGGGAGGTGCCCGTGTTCTGGGCCTGTGGCGTAACCCTGCAGGTGGTTGCCCAGGAGAGCAAACCGGAGTTCATGCTCACCCATTACCCCGGCCGCATGTTCATCTCCGATATCCCGTCGGAACAGCAGGCCGTCCTCTAGCGCCCGGTCTCGGAAGGAACGGAAAGGATTATCCGTTCGCCCTGAGCGTGTCGAAGGGCCTCGGACTGGTGGTTCGACAAGCTCACCACGAACGGGGTTGGTTGCGCCCACCTTCGGAAGGAAGTACCGGGTATCGCTCAACCCGCCGGCGCGTTGATCTGACGAGGGCCATCGCCATGAAACCGGCCCCCAACGATGGCCGGCCAGCCCCGGCAAGAATTGACCTCAACCAACATGGCCCCACCCTTGGTGGGACCACACTGGTTTCGCCCTCTGGCTCTCGCTTATTACCTCGGGCGATGAAAGACTGTCCCCCACCTCGTCTTTCCGGCGAAGGCCGGAATCCAGAGAAGCATTGGCTGGATCCCGGCTTTCGCCGGGATGACGGGCCGGCGGTAAAGCCATCTACAAGCCGCTGGGCCAGTACTCAGCCTCCTTGAATCTTTCAAAATGTCATTTCTAGCGAAGCGAGGAATCTCAGCGTAACAACGAGGTCCCCCGCGGAGTCTATCTTGAGCCGGGCCGACGGGCTCGGAATGACAACGGTCTTACCTCACTCCCAAGGGTCAATTTACTGGAACAACGATTATCAGCATTAAGCTGACTGCACACCAGAAATGCCAGCGCGACAAATTCGACGAGGGCCATCACCATGAAACCGGTCCCCAACGATGGCCGGCCAGCCCCGGCAAGAATTGACCTCAACCAACATGGCCCCACCCTTGGTGGGGCAACATTACATCCGTCCTCTATTTCTCGTTCATTGACTCTGGCCGAGATTGATTCTCCTTGATTTTCCCCAGCTCGCACCCCATTTCCGCCCGCCACACGGGCGATTGACACTGCCGCTGCGGGCAACTACACTCGTGCTCATTAGAGGCGGCGCGCCGGCCAACCACGGGAAGCCGGCGGCAAAAAGACCCGAAACAGATCTGCATAGGTTGGGAGGTGAGCCATGGCGGGACCGGTTCGCATCATCCATTACCTGAACCAGTTCTTCGGAGGTGTCGGAGGCGAAGAGAAGGCCAACGCGCCGGTGGAGGCACGGGAAGGACCCGTTGGGCCCGGTCGTGCTCTTCAACTGGCTCTTGGCGACCAGGGAACGGTGGTTGCCACCGTGATCGGGGGAGACAACTACGTCGTCGAGGAACAGAGCACGGCGGTAGAGGCCCTGGAAGACGCCATCACGCGTTTCAAACCGGACGTGTTGGTCGCGGGCCCGGCCTTCGACGCCGGCCGGTACGGCCTGGCCTGCGCGCTGATGTGTCAGGCTGCCCAGGCAAAGGGAGTCCCGTCGGTGGCCGCCATGCATCCGGAGAACACCGGAGTCCTGACCCTGAGGAAAGAGTTGGTGGTGGTATCCACCGGCACAGAGCTGGCCGAGATGCAGTCCATTCTGGCCCGGGTGGTGCCGCTGGCGGTGAAACTCGGCCAGGGCCAGGAGCTGGGACCGGCCCTGGAAGAGGGTTACCTGCCCCGCGGGTTCCGGCGTCAGGTGATTCGGGAGAATACCGGCGCGGAGCGGGCCATCGACATGGTGGAAGCCCGGATGGCGGGCCGGCCTTTTGAATCGGAGGTCTTCCGCCGCGACTTCGATCTCGTGCAAGCCCCGCCCCCGGTCCCCGATCTGTCCCGGGCCACCCTGGCCCTGATCAGCTCCGGCGGGTTAGTGCCAAAGGGCAACCCCGACCGTCTGGAATCGGGGCGGACCACCGAGCTGGCTCACAAGTACTCCATCGCCGGATTGAAGGAGTTCACCGTCGAAGACTGGGAGTGCATCCACACCGGCTTCCACGCCGGCATCGTTAACGCTCGGGACACCAACTACGTGCTCCCCTTACGGTCCATGAGGGAGCTGGAAAAAAGGGGAGACATCGGGGAGATTTACCCGCTCTTTTACTCCACGGCGGGGAACGGGATGGCGGTGAGAGCGGCGCGCAGTATAGGAGAGGGGATAGCCAGGGAACTCAAGGAAGCCAAGGTGGACGGCGTGGTGTTGGTCGCAACTTGAGGGAGCTGCAATCGTTGCGGTGCAACGATAGCGAAGGAGCTGGCGCGGCTGAACATTCCGGTTGCCCAGATCAGCGCCGTGCCCATGATTCCTCTGTCCGTGGGCGCCCACCGCGTGGTGCAGGGAATAAGCGTCGAGCATGTCTGCGGTGAGCCGGAGCTTTCGGTGGAGCGGGACCACGATCTGATGATGCGCATCACCCAGGCCGCCCTGACGGCGCTGGTAACCAAGGTGGACGCGCCGACGCTGTTCGAACCCTCAGACGAGCCCATGAAGGAGGCCGTCCATGCATCTTGAAATGGGCACCTTCCCGGTTAAAAACATCGTGTTCGGATCGAGGACCAGGTGGGACGACGGCGTCCTGGAACTGGATGCCGACGAGCTGCTGGGCCCTATCCTGGCCGAGCCGAGCATCGAAACGGCCATGCTGGAGATAGGTAAGCCGGGCGAGTCGACGCGGATCATCAATTACCACGACATTCTGGAGCCTCGAATCAAGGTTGAAGGCCCGGCCATGACTTACCCCGGAAGGTGCGGCCGGCCCGCGGACACGGTCGGGTCCGGCCGCACCCACCGGCTGGGCGGCATGACCATCATGACCTGCGTCGATGATCCGAATGTATGGGCGGCGCGGGGTTGGAGCGTGGACCAGAAAGATGACGTGCCGCGACCGGGGCGGGGGAAGCCCTGGTCGTGGCAACGTTTCGTCGACATGTCGGGTTCCGGCGCCTTGCTGCCCTACGCGTCGACCAACAACCTGTGTCTGGTCCTCCGGCCCAACGCGGGGCTGGACGCGGGTAACAGCTCGAATATCTTGCAGTCGGCCATACTATCGCTGTCGGACAAGCTGGCGGAGACCACCCTTGGATTGACGCCACCCGAAGTGGAGGTGTTCGACCTGACCGAGAAGGACCCCTCGCTGCCCGGAGTGGTGCTCAGTTGCCACCTAGCCTCCCAGGAGGCGAGAGTGGGTCCCCGGTCGGCCCACGGCACGGCGATCTACGGGGTAACCCGGCTATCCGCCCCCTGGGTGCTGGGTCCCACCGAAATGATGGACGGCGCGGTGACCGCCGGAGCCGCCCACGTGACCTGGCCCTTCACCAACAACCCCATCATGCTGGGCCTGGCCCGCCGCCACGGCAAGACCCTCAACTTCCTGGGGTGCATCATCGGACGCACCAACTGGGGTGCGGAAGAAGAGATGCGGCTGGCGGGGAACCGGGCCGCCGAAGCCGCCAGGCTAATGGGCGCCAGCGGCGCCATCGTCACCAACGACGTCAGAGGCAGACGGTTCGTCGACTCCATCAGCGCGATACAGGCCTACGAGCGGGTGGGCATCAAGACGGTGTTCGTGACCGAGGAGGAGGACAACGAGGACGGCAATGCGCCGCCTTTCCTCTACCATCCCGCCGAGATGGCCGGCGTAGTGAGCACCGGCACCGGCCGGATGGACCCCTTTCCCAGCGTGGACCGTGTTATCGGCGGCGTAGACGGCGTGGACCCCGCTTGGTACCTGGAGCAACCGTACATTCAAGGCAGATATGGGGCCGCCCACGTTCGGGACCACTACGGTGTTGGCCGGCAAAGCTGCATCGATTATTGAGAGCCCGGCTCCTTTGATGTCACCGGCGCCGCCCCAGTCGGCGGTTCCCTGAATGATGGCCAATCTTTGGGGAGGTACTTCAATGACAACAGCGGAACCGTGGCCCATTCGGGGCTATATTTTGGAGGCGCGGAACTGCAACGTTGCTCTTCCCTAGATATGGAGGATCAAGGATTATCCAAAAAAGAGGTTGAACGCGCACTCAAATTCGAAGGATATGGGAGGAAAGCCGCGCCTTACTGGTTCATCGGCATGGAGGAAGGT
>MPMA02051260.1_pt1 | contig 12600 bp, 8 predicted proteins | sample 1617361 | NCBI WGS metagenome assembly MPMA02 (sample SAMN05944807, study PRJNA350692) | marine metagenome | biome: marine; feature: ODZ; material: water; isolation source: 180 m water sample filtered on 0.2 um supor filter | place: Pacific Ocean | collected 2012-04-08 | depth 180m m | reverse complement strand
GCCGCTGGTCAATAACTTGCCCCGTACTGAGATCCTCACTGAGGAGGGGATAGAGCGCATTCACCGCGCCTCGATGCGACTGTTGAAAGAGACCGGCATGCTCTTGATTGATTTTCCACCGGTTCTGGAAACGTTTCGCGAGCACGGCGCCAAAGTTGAAGGCGAGATGGTCTGGATTGACGAGGATACCTTGATGCACTTTGTCAAGCAGGCACCCGCATCCTTCACCCAACTCGCCCGTAATCCGGCCAATAATGTGATTATGGGGGGGCGCAACACAGTCTTTTCTCCGGTTTACGGGCCGCCCTTTGTGACCGATTTGGACCGTGGCCGCCGTCCGGGTACGCTTGAGGATTTTCATAATTTTGCCAAACTCACATATATGATTCCAGACCTGCATCATGCCGGCGGCGTGTTGATCGAGCCGAACGATGTTGATGTGGCGGAACGTCATCTTGATATGCTCCTGGCGCACATCATACTGAACGACAAAGGCTTTATGGGCAGCGTCACCCACGCCGACAACGCCCGCGATACGGTCACAATGTCGGAAATCCTGTTCGGCGCTGAAGCCATCCGCGACAATCCGGCCACAGTTTCCATCGTCAGTATTGCCAGCCCGATGCGGATGGATGACCGCATGCTGAGCGCGCTGCAGGTATATGCGCTGTCCAGACAAGCGATGATCCTGGCTTCGTTTATCCTCGTCGGGGCCATGTCGCCCGCGACTCTGGCTGCCACCATCGCCCAACAAAATGCCGAGTCCTTGTTTGCGATCTGCTATGCCCAGATGCTCAATCCGGGCACGCCCTGCATCCAGGGCCCTTTCCTGCCCACGGTCGATATGAAGAGCGGCGCGCCCTGTTTCGGCAGCCCGGAGAGCGCGTTGGCCATCTATGCCTGTGCCCAGTTGGCGCGCAGTTACAATCTGCCGTTCCGTTCCGGCGGTAACTATGCCGCCTCGCGCATACCCGATGCTCAGGCCGGTTACGAGTCCGCTAGTTCCATCTGGCCCACGATCCAGGCTGGCACGAACTTTGTCTTGCATGCCGCCGGGTGGTTGGAAGGCGGGCTGAGCAGCGGCTATGAAAAACTGATTCTCGATGCGGAAATGCTGGGCATGATGGCGAAATATGTTCAGGGCATAGGGTTGACTGAGGAGGATTTCGCCTGGGACGCCTATGCGGAAATTGGCCCTGGCGGCCATTTTCTGGGCGCAGCGCACACTATGCGCCATTATGAAGATGCCTTTTATCAACACAAGGTCTTCAGTATGGCCAACTACGAACAGTGGGAAGAAGAAGGTAGCGAGGATTCCTACAAGAAAGCGAACAGGGTTTGGAAGCAAATGCTAAAAAATTACCAAGCTCCGGCTCTCGATGACGCCACTGCCGAAGAACTAAACGCCTTCGTGGTGCAACGCCGGGCTGAGATTCGAGCCGGCAAGCCGCGGACTGAGTGGAAATCATGAGTCGTATATTTACTCCCAATGCCGAGACGTTTCCTGAAACGGCCGATGTCGTGGTTGTCGGCGGCGGTATCGTGGGTGTCGCAACTGCGTTCTGGCTCTCGCGCGCTGGGTTGGATACGGTGCTGCTTGAAATGCGTGAGGGCTTAGCTACGTTCACCACGCCCAATTCACTTGAGAGCTACCGTGCCCAATTCACGGAACCGCCGATGTCTGCGCTGGCGCAACCGAGCATCGAGATTTTCGAGAATTTCGCCGAGGTCATCGGCATTCCAAATTACGATATCGCCCTGCGCCAGCAAGGCTATCTATTTGCAACCGATGATCCAGATATGGTCGATCCGTTGAAAGCGGCTGTCACCACACATCACGACCTGGGCGTGACCGATTCGGAATTTCTCTCCGGCGAAGAAACTCAGGCCCGTTTTCCCTATGTCTCGCCGAATGTCGTGGGCGCTACGTTTCGCCAGAAAGATGGCTGGATCCATTCTCACGAAGCTACTCAGGGTTTCGCCAAAGGCAGCAACGCCCGTTTTCTGCTGTGCACCAAAGTAACCGGCGTTTTGCTGGACGCGCATGGCGTGCAGGGTGTGGAAACTGACCACGGCCGCATTAGTACGCGGACTGTCGTCAACGCGGCCGGACCCTTGGCCGGATCCGTGGGCCGTATGGTTGGCCTCGACTTGCCGTTGGAGCCGGTTCGCCGCCAGAAAGTGTTTATTACGCCCAAACCGCAGATACCTGAGGATGCGCCAATGTCCATCGATGTGGTCAGAGATTGTTTATGGCGGCCAGAAACAGGCGGGGCGCTCCTAGCCTGGGTAGACCCGGATGAGCCGGTAGTTCGCGAGCCGTCCGAGAATGTGCCGACCGATTGGGATTTTCCGGCCATCACCCTGGAAAAGTTGATTGAGCTTTTTCCTTTCTGGGAGGAAGTGGCCGCCGGCCTGCGAAAGAGCGATGTTCAGGTCAGCGCTGGATACTACGTCTATACGCCCGATGACCAGCCACTCATCGGTCCCGTGCCAGAAGTTAGCGGTTTCCATCTGAACTGCGGCTACTGGGCCGGGGTAATGCTCTCGCCTGCGGCCGGTAAGCGCGTCACCGATTTGATCACCGGCGCTATGCAGCCGGCAGATAACCCACTCCGGTTAAGCCGTTATGAAGAAGGAACTGTTGTCCAGGGCGATAGCTTCTTGCGGGGTCGCCATTGACATTAGTAACTTACCAACGAAACCCTTGTACGCTAAGCAGGCAATCATGACACAGAGATTCATAGAGCAGACACGGAGGCTCACAGAATGAAAATTACTTTCGCCACACTTTCTGTTGACAATGAGGAACTGCAATCGGCTGTTGATGACGCCATAGCCAAAGTCAGGAGGGAATGGTTGGGTGCAGAAATACCCATGTATATCAACGGCGAAGAGGTTTACGCCCTGGAAAAATACGAGAGCTACAGCCCGATGAACACCGAGTTGCACCTGTCTACCGCCCAACGCGGGACGGTCGAGCATGCCCGCGCGGCAATTGCAGCCGCTAGAGTTGCGCGCGCCGATTGGGCGTGCACGCCATGGCAGCGGCGGGTCGCGATCGTGCGTAAAGCATCCGAGATAATGAGCGAGCGGGTGCTGGAATTGAGTGCGCTGCTTGTTTTTGAAGTCGGCAAAAGTCGCCTGGAAGCGATTGGCGAGGTCAACGAGGCGCTGGATTTGGTGCGCTATTACGCCGCTTCTATGGAGAAGAACAACGGCTTTGCGCGCGAGATGGGCAAGTTGGACCCCGCTGATGAGGCCGAATTCAATATGAGCGTGTTGCGCCCGTATGGCGTCTGGGGTGTCATTTCGCCTTGGAATTTCCCTATCGCGCTTTCCCTCGCCCCGACGACGGCGGCGCTACTCACGGGCAATACCGTCGTTTTCAAAGGCTCGCTAGAGACTCCCCAGTGCGCTTGGCGCATGAGCGAACTCTTTATCGAAGCCGGGGTTCCGACCGGCGTGTTCAATAGCGTTCTCGGCCCGGATGAAGAGGTCGGCCAGGAGCTGTTGGACAACCCACATGTTGATGGCTGGACCTTTACCGGATCGTATGACGTGGGCATGAAGGTATTGAAGAATGCCGCCAATGGCCTGTACCCGCGACCGACGATCATCGAGATGGGCGGCAAGAATCCAGCCATCATATCCAACACGGCCGACCTGGACAAAGCGGCCCTGGGCGTAATGCGGGCCGCCTTCGGCATGGATGGTGAGAAGTGTTCGGCCTGTTCACGCGTCTACGTCCAGGACGGCGTGTATGATGCTTTTAGAAAAAAATTAGTCGCCTTGACTGCTGACATCGTCGTTGGCGATCCGACCCGCCGCGATGTGTTTATGGGCGCGCTGATCCACCAGCAAGCGTATGACGATTACAGGGGCTACATCCAGAAGGCGCGCCAGGACGGCCAGGTTATCGTCGGCGGCGAAGCGCTGATAGAAGGCACTCTGGCCAACGGCTACTACGTCGAACCGGCGATTGTTGAGGGGTTGGCTGAAGATCACGAATTGGTGGTGGACGAATTGTTCGTGCCGATCTTACACATGGCCCGCGTTCAGACGCTGGAGGAGGCTATGGAAAAAGCCAATAACACCCAATTTGGCCTCACTGCTGGTTTCTTCGGCGAAGATGAACAAGAGATTGACTGGTTCCTGGAAAATATACAAGCCGGAACAGTCTATGTCAATCGCGCCGCCAGCGCCACGACTGGTGGCTGGCCGGGCGTACAGTGTTTTGGCGGCTGGAAGGCCAGTAGCTCAAGTGGGAAGGGCGTTGGTGGGAACTATACGCTGTCTCTTTACATGCACGAGCAAAGTCGGACTATCATTGGTTGAAGAAGCTGTCCTGCGCGGTCTCGACTCAGACTCGGCTGTGGCTGCCTGCCTCCGCCCATGGGACGAAGGCGTCATCCTCGATGCCGAAATGTGAGGCATTCATGATACATCACTTGAGGCGGCTTCACTACAGGGACCCAAAAAAAAGCAGACGCCCCGGGGTTTTTTCTGTCCTGATGGGTTGGGTAGCGCAGAGAACACCTATCACGTCATGAATGGACTATCATCCTTCTCAGTGAATTGTGCTCCCGCATTGTCGGTGATGGCACTTAATATGCGGCCGCTATAATAACCGACCTTTGGGTGGAGGGCTTTTTGGGTTTCTATGCAGGCTACCTCCCCTTTGAGAAGAGCCCAGAGCGCAAGCCCGGTCAGGCTCTGCCCCCAGGCAAAGGCTCCGTTGCTTCGCATGACTTCGAAAAAAACCTCGCCAGCTTCGGTCTCCCACAACGCCCCCCCGGCAACCTTCATGGCTTTGAAGCTGCGCTCCTGCAGTTCAGTGATCGCTGAACCAAACAAGCCGATATCGTCAGACGCTAATGCGTTGACAAGCCGTTCGTTGAGTTCAGTCTCGTGGTTTGCATCCATTTCAAGTGCTGCCGCTGTCGCAGTTTCTTTCAGCCGCGCCTCCAGATTACGAGGAGCTTTTTCCGGTATCTTGGGCAAGAACATAACTAGTGCCCATGCATCCTTTCGTTCGTGAGCGATTTCCCAGCGTTCAACAACCGCATCTTTCGGTCGTCGGGCATCCAGATCCACCATTAGCAAACCGCCTCGATCAAAAGCGGCCAAACCTAACGCATCACCGGTGCCCAGGTCTAACATGTCAGCAAGTACTGTCGCATTCTTGTCCGCCAGATTGTTTGCCCATGCCACTGCTGTTGCGGTGCTGAGGGCAAGGATTGTTTCTGAGAAGAGACCCATCCCGAGAGGAATAGCCAGTTCAATCTCTATCTCCGAATTCGTCGATAATTGTCGTCGTTCCATGACTTTCGCGGCGTCATCGTAAGCGACGTTCGCGCGCGGCCCAGTACATCCTAGACTTTGGTTGACTTCGGCAGTGAGGTGGACAGGCGGATATGTAATTGTGAGGCCTAGGAGGCACGGCATCGTATTGTCATTTCGCAGCAGCTTGGTGACCCCAAGAGGGAGACATGCAGGCGCTTTTACGGCAATCATCGTGTGGTGCGCGCGTGCCGCCTTGTCAGGCCGTACTCAGGTCGCAGCGTGAACCACGTGTTCCAACTCGCTGAGCTGGTCTAGTGGGATGTGGCAGCTTATTCGATGACCGTTTCCTGCTTCTCTCCACGGAGGTGCATCTGTCTCACAAACAAGGCCACCATCTGGCAGGAGTGATCTTCTCGGACAACGGGTGTGGAACGGACAGCCAGTGGGTGGATTCAGAGGACTAGGTACATTGCCATCTAATCGGATTGGGATTTGCGTGACGTCGGGGTCAGGGATCGGTACGGAAGCCAGTAGAGATTCAGTGTAAGGGTGGTAAGGAGGCGCGTAAATGTCGTCGGCTTTGCCGTATTCGGCTATTTTGCCTAGGTACATCACGGCCACGTAATCGGAGAAGAAACGAACAACACTCAAGTCGTGGGCAATGAAAACCATCGTGGTCTGGTGCTCGGCTTGAATTTCGAGCAGTAGGTTCAACACAGCTGCTTGGACCGAAACATCCAGCGCCGACACCGGTTCGTCGCACAGTACCAGGTCGGGGCGGCCTGCAAAGGCGCGCGCGATACCGACGCGCTGTTTTTCACCGCCGCTCAACTGGCGTGGAAGACGGTCGTAGTAGTGCTCATCGAGTTTGACCGCCCGCAGCAGACGAATTACCTCGGCGCGTGCCTGATCCCGGGGCACTATCTTGAAACGTCGTAGCGGGCGTCCAATCTGCTTGCCAATTGAGTAGCTCGGATTCAGGGTCGAATCCGGATTCTGGAAGACCATTTGTAGTTCCCGGATTAGAGCAATGTCTCGGTGGCGGACTTTTCCATTGATGTCGAATCCTAAGAAGCTGGCTTTCCCATCAGTTAACTCTTCCAGACCGATGAGCGTCTTGATGAGCGTGCTCTTGCCACAGCCTGATTCGCCTACCACACCCAGGGTACTTCCTTTATTGATTTTGAAGCTTATACCATCCACAGCCTGGACGTATTCTTTTTGTCCCATCCCGATCAGGCTTAGTAGGGAAGCGCTGCCTTGCTCGTAGTATGTTTTGACCTGATCTACTTCTAGGACCGGCTCGTCAACCGGTGCAGTGTCCGTGTCCATTGCCACGGCGGGTGCGAGGTCACTCGGCGGTGTCCATTTCTTAGGATCAATTTCTTCGGAACGAATGCACCTGACCAAGTGCAGAGCCTCAATTTCGCGCGGCTGGGGAGCCTCCGCGTTGCACGTCTCGATGGTGTAATCACAGCGAGGGGCAAACAGGCAGCCGGTGGGCAAAGCTGCTGGCGAAGGCACCCGCCCGGGAATCGGATGCAATACGCTGCTAGATTTTGTGCGCCCAAGCTTAGGCAGACAGCGAATCAACCCCTGTGTATATGGGTGCTTCGGAGCGCGGAAAATCTCACCTACCGAAGCTAGTTCGACGAGTTCGCCAGCATACATCACACCAATGCGGTCGCTCACGCGAGCGATAACCCCCAGGTTGTGAGTGATGAAGAGAATGGCCGTGTCATAATCTTTACGTAAGTCTGCCACCAAGTCCAGGACAGCGGCTTCGACGGTGACATCCAGAGCGGTGGTCGGTTCGTCCATAATCAGCAGGGCGGGGTCATTAAGCATTGCCATACCAATCACCACACGTTGCTGTTGGCCGCCGGAAATCTGATGAGGGTAGCGTTCCAGAACGCTTTCAGGATCTGGCATGTACACACGCTCCAGCATTGCCACACAGCGCTGACGCGCTTCATCCGGATCCATATCACGGTGTACTGTGAGCACTTCTTCCATCTGGTCAGCGATGCTCAGCGCTGGATTGAGAGAGGTCATGGGGTCTTGGTACACCATCGCAATCCGGTCTCCGCGAAGGGATCGTAATTCCTTCGCAGTGCGTCCAATCAGCGATGTGCCTTGGAAACGTATTTCTCCGCCGGATATTCGCCCGTTCTTCCCAAGGTATCTGATCAGGCCGTAAGCAGTGGTGCTTTTTCCGCAGCCCGACTCGCCTACCAGGCCCAGCGTCTCGCCCTTGGCAATGGCGAAGGACACATCTCGAACCGCGTCTACCAGACCTTTGCGCGTTTCGTAGGAAATGCCTAGGTTCTCGACCTCGACCACAAAATCCGAGTGGTTGTTTTGCATGATTGGATTATGTTTTGTTGCTGTGCTATCGATACCGCTGGGTTTCCTCAGCTATGCCGTCTGCCAGCAAGTTGAGTCCGACCACGAGCATAGCGATTGCCAAGCAGGCCCACAAGGAATCCCATATGTGGCCCATCATGATGAGTCTGCGGCCAGAACTTACAATGCTGCCCCAGTCGGGGGATGGAGGCGGCAGCCCCAACCCCAGATAGCCGAGCGTCCCGATCGCAAAAACAGAGTAGCCGATACGAAGCATGGCATCGATGATTATGGGGCCGCGCGCGTTAGGAAGTATTTCCATCAACATGATGTAAGCTGGGTGTTCGCCCCGGGTTTGGGCAGCAGCTACGTAGTCGCGCGTTTTGATATCCAATGTCAGACTTCGCACCAGACGGGCAATACCGGGAGCACCGGCAATAGTAATTGCCAGTACGATATTGGTGGCGGAGGGCCCAACGGCTGCGATAATGACCATGTACAGTAGAATATGGGGAAATGCCATCACTCCATCCAGCACACGCATGGTTACCTCATCGATCATGCCGCCGTAGTAGCCAGCAACCAATCCCATGCCGCCCCCAATAATCAATGCAATCAGGGTAGCCAGGGGGGCCACCGTAAGAATGATCCGCGACCCCTGCGCGAGCCGAGCCCACAGGTCGCGTCCCAGTTTGTCAGTTCCCAGCCAGTGTTTCGCAGATGGACCGGCAAGGTTCTCTCCGGAGAACTGTTTGTAGGGAGAATAGCGGGCCAACCACGGCGTAGGTTCATAATCATCGCCAGCAAACCAGCACGTTGGCGTGAAGAGGCAATTGTCGGCGAATACCGCCACTATTAGCCAGAAGCCTACCAAGCACAAACCGACCACCGCGACTTTTGAGCCAAGCAGAATATTCAGCCCATCCCGGAACGCGCTACTGCGTTCGGGCTTCTGTTCAATTGGTGCCTGAACTGCACTAACAGCGGTGTTTTCGCTCGCTACCATCACTTCGTCTCACTTGTGTTATGCATACCTAATGCGCGGGTTCAGATACGTATAAACGATGTCAGCCACGAGCTGCGTGGTCACAGCTATGATCACCAGCAACATGGCGGCTGCTTCAATGGCATAAACATCTTTGAACAAAGCCGCCGAGAGAATATACGCTCCAAGACCCGGAAATCCAAACACTGTCTCCACCACAACAATCCCTCCAATAAGCCAGTTCACGTGCAGCATAATGACGGTAATTGGCGCCATAAGCGCGTTCTTGGTCGCGTGCCTGAACACAACCTGCCAGCGCGGCAGACCCTTAAGCACGGCGGTACGGATGTAGTCAGTGCGCATTACATCCACCATGCTGGCGCGAGTCACGCGAAGCACGTATCCCGTTTCTATCAAGGTTAGGGTTAGCACAGGCAATATTAACATTTCCGGGTTGCGAAACAGTGCTGTGTCGTCCGTAATAACTACTGCTCCGGGGACAAGACCCAGCCAAAATGAAAAAATAACGATCAGGAATGTTCCGCTCGCGTATTCGGGAGTAGCGGTTGCCACCAGACTACTGATAGATGCAAACCGGTCGGCAAACTTGCCTTCATTCATTCCGGCATACAGCCCAAAAACCAGCGCCAACGGCATCATGATAGTGAATGCAAGTCCTGCCAAAATGCCAGTGTGTTTGGCACGGCGCATCAGGGTTTCACCCACCGGCCTGCGGGTGAAGAAAGATACCCCAGGATCACCACGCAGCAGGCCCTTCTGCAACGGAATGTAGCTTACCGGTGCGCCCAACGATTTGTTCCAGCGGTTTTTCCCAATGTTCCATTCTTCTAGGTTCTGCCCCTTAATCCACATTGCTGCGCGGCCGCCCTGTAGCCCCGATGCGACACCCCAGAAATGCAGTACACCGTTCTCATCTGGAGACCACACTGAGTCGCTTTCTTCCACCTCCACTGTAGAGCCGTCGGGCTGCCTTACCAAGCGGATCATGGTCTCACCGTCGAGCGATACGTGCTGGTAAAGCTCGCCGCCCTCATCAATCCACCAGGTTTGGCGGCGGGTTTTTTCGTTGAGGAGGCGTACGAGCGGCTTGCCAATATTGCGCTGGGCTTCCGACTGGCTCCCTAGCATCCAGCGTCTATATCGGGTCAATGCGGGCTGATCCAGACCGTTCTGGGCATTGAAAGATTCTTCTTGGGCGCGGGTAATGGTGTTTCCCAGCGTATTGATAGCAATGTTGCCCGGGGCAATCTCTGAAACGGCGAACACGACAACGGATACAAAAAATAAGGTGACGGCAAGCGTCACAATCCGTCTAGCCAGGAACTTTGCCATGATTACGGTTTATACACCAATTAACGAAAAAAAGGGGGTAGCATCCTGGCGGTCTCAGGGCCCTGAGACCGCCAGGATGCTACCCCCTTCCAAACTAAACTCAGTTGCGCGGCTTTACCTCAGCCTCCAGACTCTCTTCAGTGTGCGGAGACTGAGGCTTGCGCGCGCGCAGCAAGCAGAAACGTGTACTTTCTACTCTGACGACGGTTCAATCCAAGCTTCGCGCCATTCCGTGTTGTAGTTCTGCGGATGGCCGCTGGCGCCACGCACGTTATTGGTGTATGCGCGGAACACTGGCTTGAAGAACGGGATAAACACCGAACCACGCTCGGACTGAATGCGTTGGATATCCTTCATGATCGCCCGGCGAGCCTCCAAGTCGAAGGTACCCTGGGCTGTCTTCAGGAGCGCTGAAAACTCGTCGTCCACCCAGCGGCTCTCGTTCCATGGTACTGGGTTACCCTCCGAGTCAGCTATGTAAGCCAGCGGCAATACCATTACAGCCAGAGGGCGATTGGCCCATGTCGTTATGCCGACCGCGGCCTCAGTCCACACATCCCAATAGGCTGAATTGGGCATTGTGTCAAGCGTGACGGAAATGCCCGCAGCTTTTGCATCTTCCTGCAGAGTTTCAGCAAACGCCACGATGTCAGACCAACCCGTGCCGACGGCGATATCAAACGACAAATCGCTCATACCGGCTTCCTCAAGTAAGGCCTTTGCACCCTCGGGATCGTACGGAATGTCGTCCATCGGGGCAAATTCCGGGTGACTTGGCGCCGCATGCGTGTCAAAGCCAATATCGCCTTGGCCGAAATAGCTGTTGTCCAGGATTTTCTGCCGGTCCTGGCATTTCTTGACTGCCATACGCACACGGTTGTCTGTCCAGGGATCCAAGTCCACGCGAAAACGCCCTACACGGGTGGATGAAGTGGGGGTCTTGATCACGCGGAGGTTGGCGTCATCTTTGATAGCCAGAAAGTTATCGATGTTGACGTCGTAAATACTCTCCACCTGACCGGATTTCAGCATAGCAACGCCAGCAGCCTGGTCATCACCATGGGAGTACCATTCCATTGCATCCAGGTAGGGCAACGGTTTGCCATCGGCTCCCATATCCCAGTAGTCGTCGCGTTTCACTATGCGTGCTTTTTCGCCCTCAATATATTCATCCAGGGTCATGTAGCCGGTGCCGGGGTTGTTGCCCGAAGTACAGTCGCCATCAAAAGTGGGGTGCAGTATGGGCGCCGCGTAGTGCGTTAATTGCTCCGCCACGGCCAAGATCGGTGCGTCCATGTTCATCTTTATCGTATGCGCGTCTACTACTTCTACACCATCAGATGTCAGGAAACCTTCCCACAGGCCGAGTGTCGATGATCCCACGTCAGGATCTAACCACTGTCCGATACTCCACTTGACATGCTCAGCCTCAAGGGCATCACCGTTGCTCCACGTGACATTCTGTTTAAGGTTGAGCGTCCACACTGTCAAGTCGTCGTTGGGCACGTAGCTTTCCAACAGGTAGGGGTGGGTTACACCCTGTTCGTCGTACCAATTCAGGTACTCGAAGATGTGGCGGAACACATTTGCGTCGTAAATCCAGGAGAAGCGCATGGGGTGGTCGACTGCCGGGACCTGCGAGGCGCAGCGCAAGGTACCGCCTCGCACTATTTCTTCAGCTGCAGCACCTCCACCAGTGGTCGCAGTAGGTGCGCCACAGGCGGCCAAGAAGCGTGCAGCACCATATGAAGTACCCAATAAGCATGCGAGCCTTATGAACTCGCGCCGGCTTACTCTTCCTTCATACAGACTTTCACGGGCCTTCTGTACCATTGGGTGAAGACCTTCTTCAGCATATCTCATTGTTTTCCTCCAGTACTATAACTAACCTTGATTGTCCTATACTTTGCTTAACCCTCTTCACTTTCATGAATCTCCCAACAACTCCATCAATTAAGTATCGATCGCTTTTCACTTCCTTGACAGTATGTGCAAGCCCGCCACTCATCACCAGAGTGTTCTCATTTGGAGTTACAGCAATCCGATAGTTTTCCGCTGCCGAAAAGGCTTTAATCCAAGCCTATTGTGACCTCGAAGCGGAACACAAAACATCTAGTGTGAATGAGTTTACCTGATCGATATGTGAACAGTATATCACATGGCATTCATTTTGTAACGTTGCTCCGCTTCCCCGGATTGTTCAGGCTGTAGTGACCTAGCAGAGCGCTTTCCGATCTGATGGGAACGCAAGCTATTGCGCTCTAGCATTGACATTTAGTGCCTCCTATTGATATACTTTCAATCAAGATATACTGCAAATATATCAAATGATTGAAATGTGCTTAGGGTACGTTAGGTGAGGCGCAAATGACCAGTAAAACGGACGCCATTATTATTGGGGCCGGGATAATTGGATGTGCCACCGCGTTCGAGCTCGCAAAACGTGGGTACAAGACCCTGAACATTGACAAGCTGGATGCTGCCGGGGCCGGGTCGACCGGCAATTCGTGCGCGATCGTGCGCGCTAGTTATTCCACGTGGGATGGAGTGGCGATGGCCTACGAGGGTTTCTCCTACTGGAAAGACTGGGAAAACTACCTCGGATATCAGGATGAGGAAGGCCTTGCCCG
>MPMA02075713.1_pt1 | contig 12612 bp, 8 predicted proteins | sample 1617361 | NCBI WGS metagenome assembly MPMA02 (sample SAMN05944807, study PRJNA350692) | marine metagenome | biome: marine; feature: ODZ; material: water; isolation source: 180 m water sample filtered on 0.2 um supor filter | place: Pacific Ocean | collected 2012-04-08 | depth 180m m | reverse complement strand
TGCTGGTCGGATGTGGTTCGTCGAATTTATGGCTGGATGCTGGCAACGGCGACGTATCCGCGGTAAAGAAGCATATCAACTCCGGTGCGGATCTGGATGCACGGGATTCGCTGGGTCGGACGCCGCTCTATTACGCGGTCTACAATGAGCGTTTGAAGATCGCCGAGTTGTTGATGACAAACGGGGCGAATGTGAATGTGAAACATAAAGCCAACAAAACTCCGCTGCATCTGGCTGCGGAATTGGGGAACATGCAGATGGTTCGGTTGTTGTTAAAGGCAGGTGCGAAGGTGAATGCGCTGGACAGTGACCGGGGCACACCGCTGGATTGGGCGGTTGGCACGCTGCACAACGACACCGCCGCATTCCTGCGCAAAAACGGTGGCAAGGAGGGCAGTGCTTTAACACGATGACTAATATGTCATAGACGGCAAAGATATGAACGAGACAATGCAATCGATCTGGGACTTCATCGTCATGGCTTGGACCACCGAACTCTTCGGGCCCGACACGGTCACCATCGGCGGCATCCTGTTGCTGGTGTTCCTGTTCGCGTCAGTGATCATCGTTGAGCGTATCCTCCAGCGGTTGCTCATTCGACGGTTCCTGTCCAAGACCCGGCTTCAGCCTTCACTGCAGTATGGATTGAGCCGGATTCTTGGTTACACCCTGATCGCCATCGGGTTTTACGTCGCCTTTCAGGTGGCGGGGCTGGACTTGAGTTCCCTGGCGATTGTTGCGGCCTCGCTGGGCGTTGGTGTTGGGTTTGGTCTACAAAACATTATCAACAACTTTGTCAGCGGTATCATCATCCTGGCCGAGCGGCCCATCTCGATTGGCGACAGGATTGAGGTGGCCGGCGTGGCTGGGCGTGTGACGAAGATTCAGCTTCGGAGTACAACGGTGGTGACCAACGACAACATCACCATGATCGTGCCCAACGCCGACTTCATCTCGAACACCGTAACCAACTGGAGTCACGGCGACCCGAAGGTGCGCATCCGAGTGCCGGTCGGCGTGGCGTACGGCAGCGACTTGAAACTGCTGCAGAGATTGTTGCTCGAGGCGGCGGAGGAGCATCCAAAGGCCCTGCGCGACCCGTCACCGGTGGTGTTGTTCACCGAGTTCGGGGACAGTTCGCTCAACTTCGAGTTGGGAGTTTGGACTCAGGAAATGACAGCAACCCCGATTCATTTCACCAGCCAAATGAACTTCATCATTGAGCAAAAACTGCGGGAGAACGACATTGAGATACCCTTTCCCCAGCGTGATCTGCATGTCCGTTCCGGCCTTCCCGCGACGCAGGGGCCATCGGGTGAAGTTTAGCCGGGCTTTAATTGAATTTATGACGAATAAAACCAAAACAAATATGCGACGAGGCGGTTTCACGCTGATCGAATTGCTGGTGGTGATCGCGATTATTGCGATTCTCGCCGCGTTACTGCTGCCGGCCTTGGCCAAGGCCAAAAGCAAGGCGACCGAGATGAAGTGCCTCAGCAATTTGAAACAACTGGGTTTGGGCTTCTTCCTGTATTCAAATGAAACAGGCAAGACTCCGTCATATACCATGGGCAATGGGAAACTTTGGATGGACTCGATTGGGGAGTATTATTCCAAGACCGATGCGATACGCCTTTGTCCTACTGCACCGTACAGAAAGGGGAAGGGAGGCTCTTCGACCTCCGCATGGGTTTGGGGTGGTGAATTGCGACCCGGTACACGCGAACCGAAATGGACTGGCAGTTATGCACTCAATGGCTGGTTTTATGCCGGCGATTGGAATCAAGCTTGGATAGCACAGCACGGAATGGCCAGAGATCTGGCCTTCCGACTCGACTCGGATGTGCGGCAATCGAGTCAGAGCCCGATCTTTTGTGACTCGATGTGGGTAGACGCCTGGCCACTGGAGAGGCATCGACCGGCGAGTAACCTCGCCCTTGGCAGCACTGAGAATGCAGGGATGTCGAGGGTCACGATGGCACGCCACAAGTATCCGGCTGGAAGCCTACCGCTGCCTTCGAGCAAGTATCGGGATAAGCCTTTGCCGGGCGCCATCAACCTGGTGTTCTACGACGGTCACGCCAGCCTGACTCCAAATGAAATGCTTTGGGAGTATCACTGGCACAAAAACTGGAAGAACCCGGGCAAGCGGCCACGGTGATTGTCTACTCCTTTAATGCTTCAACTACGTTTGGTCGGGTTAGGAAAATCAAGATGCAGATCGGGTAAATCACACCGATTGCTGTACCGATGATTGCGCCAAAACCGGCTCCTATTGCAACTGGTCCAGCTTGCGCAAAGATGACTGGCCCGATTGCGTTGACGGTGGTGTGTATAATCCCCAGTATGGCATAACCTAGTGAACAGGTACGTCCCCAGTTTTTTTCCTTGAGCAGGCCGATGCCGCAGGTCAGCAGAAAGATGCTTAATAACAGGCCGATCACAGCTGCAAACATTATAAATGTCATGTAGCCTTCGGAATACTGAGTACTTATTGCGCTCTGAATTGCATCACCCATTTCGCTGGAGGATTGCATTACCACTAGTGCTAAAAAACCGAATCCACCGCAGACCAAACCTAGAGAGCCAAAGATAATGTTCAGAATGCCGAAAACCTTGATCGATCCCGGTTTAGGGGCGTCATGAACCACTGAGTAGGGGTTGGGCTGTGGAAAATTCGTTTGCTGATCCATGTTCCCGATTAATCTGTTCTGGTGAGAATCTACCACAGAAGCCCGAATCGATACAGCCTGATCTGTTCGTCAAACAGATGCCACGTTCATGCCAGTTGTTTTCACATGAGACCGTCTTTGTCCCAGGGGAAGTGGTATCGTTTGCGCCATGGCTGACGAGCCAATAGAATTGAGCGAAGGAATGGGTGCCGCCCCGAAAACAACCTATCTGCCCTGGGACAAGCCGCTGCTAACCTCAGCTTCGGAGTGGTTGCTCGCTGGTGAAACCAGCGGCACCGCGGACTTGAGCGCCACGCTTCTGTTGCTGCCGACACGGCAGGCCGGGCGTAGGTTGCGCGAGGCGCTTGCAACTGAGATGGCCCGGCGCGGCGGCGGCCTCTTTCCGCCGCAAACAGCAACTCCGGCGCTGATGCTGGTCGACGAGGAGTCCGCCGAGCCGACTGCCGACACGGTGGCTTGTCTCTGGCATTGGGTAAACGTGTTGCAGGGCGAGTCGCTGGGGCGTTATTTGGCGCTTTTTCCGCAGTTGCCGTCGGTGGTGGATTTCAACTGGTGCCGCCTGATGGCGAGGTCGTTGCATGAACTGCGCGGTACGCTGCTGGATGCCGGGCTGGATTGCGCATCCGTTGCGGAATCGGGGCATGGCGATGTGGAACGTGCCCGCTGGCGGGACTTGGCCAAACTCGAGTCAGTTTACCGAGCATCGCTGGCAAAGGTGAGCTTGCGCGACGCGCACGATGCCAAGCGGGCTGCCGCAGGTAAGCCGGTTTTGCCTCAGGGCATCCACCGGGTTGTGCTGGTGGGCGTCACCGATCTGTCGCCGCTCGTGCAGTCCGCGCTTGGCCAAGCGGCGGAGCAGGGGATGATAATCGAGTCTGTGGTATTCGGCCCGGAAGGGGGCGAGTCGATGTTCGACGACTGGGGTCGGCCGGTGCCGGAGTGCTGGGCTAAGCGCGAGCTGCCTCTGGTCAACGGGCAGCTACACCCGTCGCTTGATGAACGGACGCAGGCGCGCGACGTGACCAACTGGCTAAAGCGCTACAAAGAAAATGTTTACCATACAGTCGGCGTCGGCACGGCTGATCCCAAGTTGATCCCACATCTCGAGCGCGAACTGGGCGAGGCCGGGATACGGCACTTTGACCCAAGCGGCCAGCCAATCCGCCGCACTTCACTGCATGCGTTTCTCCAGTCCCTGTTGGCAGTGCTGCAGAACCCGACATTTGCCAATGCGGATTCGCTGCTGCGCCTGCCGGACGCCTGGAGCTGGCTGGCGCAACAGGATGACTCGATCCAGCCCACGGACCTGCTGCGCGGGCTGGATGAGCTGCGGCTCAGGCATTTGCCGGGGGAGCTGGCGGCGGCGGTGCGGCTGGATTTTGAAAAGCGGCACGAGAAGAAAAACATCAGTCATCGCATTACGGCCCGCACGGCGCTGAGGCTGCTGCAGCGCGCGCTGGGTGAGTTGGTGAAGGAGCCGTTGTCGATTGGCTTGGCCGGTTTTTTAAAAACGACCCTCGTCGACCGTGAGTTCGACAGCGCAAGTACAGCGGACGAAATCTGCATCGAGGCCATTGCCAAGCTGAACGGAAGCCTGGTCAGGCTGGATGCCGCCGTTCCGACCAAGGCCGGGCGCAACGCGACGCAGGAATTGACGCTGGTGCTTGATGACCTCAGCCGCGAGGCGCTGTTCCCGGAGCGGCCGGCGGACACGATCGATCTGCAGGGCTGGCTGGAGTTGGCGTGGGAGGACGCGCCGCAGTTGATCGTGGCTGGCACCAACGAGGGGCTTCTGCCGGAGTCGATCCACGGCGACCGGTTTCTGCCGGAGAGCCTTCGCGTGCCGCTGGGACTGCGCACCAACGGCGATCGTTTTGCCCGGGACGCTTGGCTGCTGGAACTTCTGGTGAGCAGCCGGGGCAGGAACGGGCGGGTCGATTTTTTCGTTGGACGCCAGCGGCACAATGGTGATCCGCTCAAGCCTTCACGCCTGCTGTTTCGCTGTCCGGACGAGCAGTTGGCCAAGCGGGTGGCGCATTTGTTTGACGACTTGCCGCCGGATGAACAGCCGCCCGCATGGAAGGCGACCTGGCCGCTTCGCATCAAGGATCTCAAGCCGGTGGAGAGGCTCAGCCCCACGGCGATCCGGACATACCTGGCCTGCCCGTACCGTTTTTATCTACGCCACGTGCTGCGGATGGAGTCGCTGGACTTCGATCTGCGCGAACAGGACGCACGCGGCTTTGGCTCGCTGGTGCATCGGGTGCTGGAGGCGTTCGGGAACGACGAGACCATCCGCAACTCAACCTCGCCCGATGTGATTTACGGGTTCCTGGCCACCGAACTCAAGCGGCAGGTTGCGCAGGATTTCGGCGCTTACCCGCCGCTCCCGCTGCGAGTGCAGCAACAAATCATCGAACGGCGGCTCCATCATGTGGCGGCCGTGCAGGCCCGTGAGCGCGCCGGGGGCTGGGAGATCGTTGAAGCCGAGCGGGTGTTTGACCAAACACTGGATGAGATGCTGATTCGCGGCTGCATCGATCGCGTGGAAAGGAACAGTGACACTGGCGCGGTTCGCGTGCTCGATTATAAAACCTCCGGCATCGCAAGGGAACCGGCCAGGGCGCACTGGGGAGCGTACAGGGAGAAGCGCGACGCGGACACCGTGCCCGAATACGCGAAGCTGGCCATCAAGGTGAACAAACGGGGCGGCGCGCGCCGTTGGCTGGACCTGCAACTGCCGCTCTATGCCTGGGCGCTGGAGGAAGAGCACGGCACGGAGGTGAGCGCCGGCTACTTCAATATTCCCTCGGTGGGTACGGACACCGGCGTGAGTCTGCTGGCGCCGTTCGATGCCGAGGTGAAAGAGTTGGCGATGGACTGCGCGCGCGGCGTGGTGAAGGACATCACGGCAGGCCGTTTTTGGCCCCCGGCGACCAAGCCGGAATACGACGACTTCAAGGACTTACTGTTTGACCAGCCGGAAAGCACGGCTGTCAAGCCAGGAGGAGTGGCGGCATGAGCCAGGTCCCCAACATGATGATCCGCGCCTCGGCTGGCTCGGGGAAGACATTTCAGCTCACCAACCGTTTTATCCGGCTGCTGCTGTGCGGCGAGGCGCCGGAGCGAATCATCGCACTGACTTTCACTCGCAAGGCGGCCGGTGAGTTTTTCGAGGGCATCCTGAACAAACTGGCTAAGGCGGCGGGCGATCCGTCGGAGGCCATGCGGTTGGCCAAGGGCGTGGGACAGCAACAGGTCGGGCCGACGGAGTTTCGCGCCGCGCTGCGCCGATTGGTGGACAGCATGGGGCACCTGTCGCTGGGTACGATCGACAGTTTTTTTCACCGCGTGCTGGACCTGTATTCAACCGAGTTTGGGCTGGGCGGCAAGTTCGAGATGATGGACGAGTTCGAGAAGGAACAGGCGCGCCTGGCCGTTCTTGAGCATCTATTGGCAAATCGGCAGGCGAAAAAAAAGGAGCAAGACGACCTGATCAGATCGTATCAACTGGCCACCGCGGGAAGGAACAATCTCAACTTTGTCGGCTCGTTTGCGAGGCACTTGGAGGATTGCCACGAACTGCTGCTGCGTGCGCCCGGGGCGGGCCTCTGGGGAGATCCCGTCCGCATCTGGCCCGGCGGCAACCCGTGGGTGAGGGAAAAGGCGGAGCTGCCAGACTTAGTGGCCGACTGGCGTGAGCAGTTGGTTGAGCAGGCTTTTGGGAAGGGGCTGCAAAACGGCTTCAAAAGCATTGCCGATCACTTGATGGTTTGGATGCCGGGCAAGGATATTTTTGAGAAATCCGGAACCCTGGTGAAACGGGCAATTGCTGGAATGCAGGATATGGAGCGAGGTGAATGGGAATTTAAATATGGAAATTCCAAGGGATTGAACCGACCCACGGTGGACTTTAGCCAGAAGCTGGCGCGTGTCCTCCGTTACTGCATCGCTTGGGAGCTGGAGTTGAAGCTCGATCGCACACGGGGGATTTATGGCCTGCTGGACGCATTCGAGCAGCGTTACGACTCGCAGGTGCGGCGGGCCGGCCGGCTGATGTTTGGCGACCTGCCGTTGCTGCTCGCGCCGCCTGGAAGCCGAGTAATGCTCGGCGGCAAAGGGCCGGACCGGCTTGATCTCGAGTACCGCCTCGACGGCGCGTTTGACCACTGGCTTCTCGACGAGTTTCAGGACACGAGCACCGTCCAGTGGCGTGCGGTGGCCAACCTCATCGACGAGGTGGTGCAGGATCCCGGCGGCGAGCGAACTTTCTTTTGCGTCGGCGACCAGAAGCAGTCCATTTACCAATGGCGTGGCGGGGATCCCCGGCTGTTCGACCGAGTGGAGGCGTTTTACGGCCAGGGCAAGGACAGGGAATTAGAGGTCAGGCCGCTCGACGAGTCGTGGCGCTCATGCCCAGACGTTCTCAAGATGGTCAACAAGGTGTTTGGCGATGACTTGAAGCTCGCGCTTTTTGATGAAAATAAGACTGCCGCCAGTCGGTGGTCCAAGATTTGGAACGAGCACAAGTCTGCAGAAAACCGGGTCGGAGAAAAGGGGCACTCGCTCTACCTTCAGGTTGATGACAGGGAAGACCGGTGGCCGGTGGTGGCGCAATTGCTCGAGCAGCTTCAGCCCATCGAGAACCGGCTGGAGTGCGCTATCCTCGTGCAGACGAACGACGTTGCGCGCGATCTGGTCAACCACCTTCGCGGCGCCGGGCTGGGTATGCCGATCGTTGGAGAGTCGGCCACGAATCCCGGCGCGGACAATCCGCTTGGCATGGCGTTGCTCTCGCTCTTCCGCGCGGCGGCACATCCGGAGGATCGGTTCAGCGCCGAACACGTCCGGCTCACGCCCCTGGCCGGACATTTGCCGGCGGAACCGGCCGAATGGCAGGTCGCCTTGCGGGACATGCAACGAGACATCCACCGGCAGGGATTCGAGGCCGTTGCCCGCGAGTGGATCGGGCGGCTTGAGCCGGAGCTGGACGACTTCGGCCGTTGGCGCGCCCCGCAATTCCTTAATCTGGCCCGGCAGTTTGACCAGACCGGCAGCCGTGACATCGACGCGTTTCTCCGGTTCGTGCCGGCCCAGGAAATCACCGAGGCCACCGGTGTCAGCGTGGTGCAGGTGATGACCATTCACAAGGCCAAGGGGCTGACCTTCGACATCACCATCGTGCCCGATCTCGAGGGCAACCGGCTAGACCAGGCGCGCAACGAGGCCCTGCACACACAACGAAAAAAAGACGGCGAAGTGGACTGGATACTGGATCTGCCAAGCAAGGACATTTGCGCGCAGGACGTACCCCTTGCCGATGCCGTGGCCGAGGCCCGCTCCGAGGCGTGCTACGAGAGTTTCTGCAAACTTTATGTGGCACTCACCCGTTCTAGCCACGGGCTGTACGTCATCACCACCAAGCCGTCGGGCAAATCGCAGAACTACGCGCAGTTCCTCAGCGACACCCTGGCCGCTCACGGAGACAAGCCGCTGGGGGATGAGCCTGCGGCCGCCCGGGTGATCTTTGAATCCGGTGATATTGATTGGGTGAAGGCCCGGCGCGCGGAGTCCCCCAAGCCGATCGAGGAACCGGAGCTTGTCCAAGCCAAGCGCGGGCATGTCCGCTTGGCCCGGCGTCGGGCGTCGGGTCACAGTTCCGTCGTCTTGTCCGGTGCGCAACTGTTTGCAACGGGTGGGTCGGATGCCGTCTCGTTTGGTTTGGCTGTCCACAAGGTTTTTGAGCAGATCGAGTGGGTGGACGACACGGCCTTGGCCAAGCTGGAATCCTTGCGGGAAACGATGCCGGGCGAGGCAGTCGACGAGGTGGTCCGGTGCCTGGCCGACGAGGCCTTGGCCAAGCGCTTGGTCAAGTCGGAAGACGACGTGCAGCTCTGGCGCGAGCGCGCCTTCGATGTGGTGGTGGAAAACGAGATGATCTCCGGTGTGTTCGACCGGGTGCATTTGTTCCCCGACCGCGCGGAAATCATCGACTACAAAAGCGACAGAGCGGCCGATGAAGTAGCACTTCACCAGGCGGCCGAAAAGTACACTTCACAAATGACGATTTATCGTCAGGCCTTGGCCAAGCTCACCGGCCTTGCCGAGTCAGCCATCCGTTGCAGTCTTCTCTTCACTCACCTGGGCAAGGTGGTGGAGGTGTGAAAATAAAAAACCACGCTGGTTGAGCGCGGTTTTTTGAAACGGCCTGCTATCGGCAAGTCGCTATACGTCCTTCCACGCGCGGTCCTTGGCGGAGGAGAGGACGGCGTCGCAGACCTTGGAGGTCTCGAGCGCTTCGCGGAAGGTGGGGTTGCATGGCTTGCCGCTCTCGAGGCTGCCGAGGAAGTCAGCGACCTGATGCACGAACGAGTGCTCGTAACCGATGCAGAGGCCGGGTACCCACCACTTGTCCATGTACGGCATGTCGCCGTCGGTGATGTGCACGTTGCGCCAGCCGCGAGTGGTCGACTCGTCGCGGTGGTCGAAGTACTCGAGGCGGTTGAGGTCGTGCAAATCCCAGCGGATGGAGGCATCCGCGCCGTTGATTTCAAAAGTGTACAGCGCCTTGTGTCCGCGGGCGTAGCGGGTGGATTCGAAAAGCCCGAGCGAGCCGTTCTCGAAATGGCAGTGGAAGATGCAGGCGTCGTCGATGCCCACCGCCTGCACCTCTCCGGTGGCGGTATGCACGCGTTCCTTGATGAAGGTCTCAGTCACCGCCGACACGTCGCTGATGCTTCCGTTGAGCCAGATGGCGGTGTCGATGCAGTGGGCCAGCAAATCGCCCGTTACGCCGCTACCGGCCGCGTCCACGTCCAGTCGCCACAAGCCCTCGCCGCCTTGCGGGAGGTCGACGCTGATGGTCCAGTCCTGCAGGAAGTTGGCGCGGTAGTGAAAAATCTGCCCAAGCTTGCCAGAGTCAACAATCTGCTTGGCCAGCGTCACCGCCGGGATGCGGCGGTAGTTGTACCAAACCGTGTTGGGCACGCCGGCTTTCTCGACGGCATCGACCATCGGCGCACTCTCCTCCGCCGTGCGCGCCAGCGGCTTTTCGCACAACACCATCTTGCCCGCCTCGGCGGCCGCGATGGCGATCTCCGCATGGGAGTTGTTGGGGGTACAGATGTCCACCGCGTCGATGTCGTTGCGCTTCACCAGATCGCGCCAGTCGCTCTCGGTCGACTCAAAGCCCCACTGCTCCGCGAATGCCGCCCTCCGTTCCTCGTTGCGCGCGCAGATGGCCTTCAGCACGGGACGATGCGCAAGGTCGGGAAAGAAGTCGTTGACGCGCTTGTAACCATTCGAGTGGGTGCGGCCCATGAAGCCGTAGCCCACCAGTCCGATATTCAGAGGTTTCTTTTCACTCATGATGTCAAAAGTTTATTCCCAGCCGTGCGCCTCGCGGACGTCTATCATGGACTTGAGGATGGTGTTCCATGTGGATGGAGTTTCCAGCGTGGCGTTGGGGAACATGCAGCCATCCCAGCAGATGTGCTCGATACCGCGATCGGCGGCGTCCTTGAGCCAGTAGCCGGCGCAGCGGGTGATGTCCAGTTTGCCGTTGGGATCGTCGGCGAGGCAATGCTTTCCGGTCTTGTCGTGGTCGCCGGCGCCGTGCACTTCGCCGTCGTTTTGGGCCACGTGGAAGTCAATGGTCCACGGGCGGAGATTATCGGTCATCTGCTCGTAGGCCGGCCAGAACTCATCGTCGGTGTAGCCTTCCTGCACGAGGGCATGCTCAGGGGCGTTGTAGCCCAGCGTGTACAGATAGGTGTGCGCGAGGTCGGCCTGGAAGCCCAGTGCTTCCGGCATCCCGACACCCTCGAGAACATCGAGCATGTCTTTCCAGTTGTGCATGCCGGCCCAGCAGATTTCGCCCTCGGCAGCGAGGCGTTCGCCGTGGTTGGCGGCGATGGTCGCGGCCTCTTTGAAGGTGTCAACGATGGTTGCTGTGTTGGCGGCGGCGTCCTCGCGCCATTTTTCCACGCCGAACTCCGCCGAGTCGATGCGGATCACGCCGCGCTTGCGGGCACCGTGCTCGTTGAAAATTTTCGCAATGCGACAGGCCATCTTCACCGCGTCGAGGAACTTACCACGCTGCTCTTCATTGCCCATCGCGGAGTCGCCGACCGTGCCAGGCCATACGGGTGCCACGAGCGAGCCAATGTCGAAGCCCTTGCCTTGGATGAGGTCGGCTATGCCCTTCAACTCGTCGTCGCTGGCCTCTGGGTTGGTGTGCGGCAGAAAGAGAAAGTAGTCGATGCCATCAAATTTTTGGCCATCCACCTCGGCGGCGGCGGTGAGGTCGAGCATGTGCTCGAGACTGATGGGAGGTTCCTGGCCTTCGTCGTCGCCCTTGCCGACGAGCCCGGGCCACATGGCATTGTGTAACTTGGGTGCACTCATGGTTCTGCTTGGTTTGAATTGAAAATCCGTAAATCGGGCCGGGCATAATGGGAGAAGCCAAGCTGGAGGTCAAGCCGCCGATTCCCCGCTTGGCCAAGCGCTTGGTCAAAAGTGCGTGGGGGAATTGTGCTTGCACGCCAGCCTGTGGACGGGTAGGAACTTCGGCTCTCAAGTTGGAGGGATTCCCACGAGCCCGCGTGGCGGAATTGGTAGACGCGCATGATTCAGGTTCATGTCCCAGCAATGGGGTGCAAGTTCAACTCTTGCCGCGGGCACCATCTGTTTAGGTAACAAACTAAGCCCAATTTCACTGTTTTAAAATTATTAACAGTGAAAAAGATTATATCGAAATCTAGTGGTGCCTTTTTTTGTGCCTCTTTTGAGTCTGACTCTCGTAAAAAACAACATGTCTTTGAACCGGTTCTTGATAAGTCTAACCATCCGGTTCGTGGTCTTTGGAAACGTGGAGATAAGTTCTACGCAAGACTAAATCTACGAGACTCTGCTGGGCAATCCAAGCAGAGGCGCATTCCTTTATCCAGTCAGTCAGTAATTCAAGCTAAGGCCGAGTTGGAACGGCTCAAAACTGAAAGGCATTCACCAAAAACCAAAAAGCGAAAAACCAGCCCGCTCTTCTCCGAATACTGGCCCCAATATCTTGCCGAAGTGAGTGGAATCAAAAGACAGGCAACACTGAACTCAGAGCAAATATTTTGTAACCACTGGAATAAGGTGATTGGTAGATGTCGTATCCACCTGATTGAAAAATCACAAATTCTAGAATTTCGATCCAATAAGTTGCTGTCAGGCTGGACGGGCCGAACCGCGAACCTCTCCATCACCATTCTCAACAACCTCCTCAACCATGCCAAAGACAACGGCCTGATCGACACACTCCCAACCACCGGCCTAAAGCCCATCCGCTGGAAGCCCAAAAAACGCCCTCTGTTCGCTCCGGAACAAATCGAGACCGTTTGCCTTGCCGCACTCCAAAACTGCAAACATGGGCAACTTCTGGTCGATTACGTGCGACTCATGAAGACCTGCGGTTCCCGTGCCAGCGAAACGCTACGCCTCAAATGGTCAGACCTCGATTGGGACAGGAAACAATTGATCATTGGCTCAGATGGGTTAACCAAAAACCATGAGTCCAGGGTGGTTGATTTCAACCCGGCATTGGAAAGCCATCTGCTGGACATGAACAATCGACGTAACGGTTCTACCTATCTTTTTCCCGCACCCCGGATGTTTGGGGAGGATGCTCCAGCTCGTAGCCTCAAAGAGGCACTACGCAAAGCTCGAGCATTGGCCGGTGTAGAAGGTTTCGGTTTCCACGATTGCCGGCACTACTTCATCAGCCACGCTGTGATGAGCGGCATCGACTACATGACCATAGCCCGGTGGGTGGGCCACAAGGACGGAGGAGTTTTGATCGGCCGGGTTTATGGGCACTTGAATGATGAACATGCTAAGAGGCAAGCGAAGAGGTTGAGGTTGGCATGAACGGCACGAC
>MPMA02186470.1_pt1 | contig 12619 bp, 9 predicted proteins | sample 1617361 | NCBI WGS metagenome assembly MPMA02 (sample SAMN05944807, study PRJNA350692) | marine metagenome | biome: marine; feature: ODZ; material: water; isolation source: 180 m water sample filtered on 0.2 um supor filter | place: Pacific Ocean | collected 2012-04-08 | depth 180m m | reverse complement strand
GCCACCGGCAGCATCGGCGATGGCTATTAAGGGTTCCCACACATCCGCGTCTCGATCCTCAATGCCGTCGGGCATGTCCAGCAACGTGAAAGTTGTCCGCTTAGTCCACGCGTTTAGATTTTCGCGGAGTCGGTTGCCATCGTCTGCGTGTAGACGGCGTCGGTAGGATTCGACGTCTTCGCCCGGGGCACGCCGTCGCATTCTGACGACGATCGAACGAGTCAAGATGGTATCGGGAAGGTTACCCAGCCCGGCCAACGCCACCGCGCAATATGCTGGTAGCTCTTCAGTCACGATGATTTTACCTTGCACGACGCATCGGCCCGCCGTTGCCCCACGTCGATGACCTGCGTTTAGAAGTCCCCGGATCTCTTCGTGTTCCTTGGCACGGGGACCAAAGATCGTATCGATTTCGTCAAAGAGAACGGTCGGCGAACCTTTTGGATCACTGACTTTACGAAAAAGGTATGCCGGGGTGACGTTAACCGCTTCGACTGGGTTGGGTACCAAAGTCTCAGTGATTTCAAGCGCTCGAGTTTTTCCCGATGCTGGTTCGGGCGAAAGGAAGGCCAATCGCGGCGTGGATTCCCATTCGTCCATGGTGTGGGTATGTGCAATCCATAAGGCGTGCGCGATGCAAGCATCATCCGACGGATAGGCGATAAAGCGTCGGAGGAATCCTTCAATTGCATCCAGGATCACTGAACCATTCGCAATTCGAGAGTACGGTTCTTTGAGATCCCCAATGATCCCGTCTCGTTTGTAGACTAGGTCATCATCGGACATGGGTCTCTCCCTTCCGAAACTCATAGTCTGCGATCGCCTCCTCAATGAAGGCGATCAGCAGGTCTACCCGACATGGCGGTAACTGGCGCTTCAATTCGGCCAACGCGCCGTCTAGATCGCCGCCTCGTACCGCTGCTTGGTGGTAGGCATCGCCGTAGCGACACCAGTCCTCAAACACCTGGGAACGCGGAGGTGTCTTGCGCTCTAACGCTTCTATGCGACGTCGTAGATCGTTCACAAGCTTTCCTCCAGCGCCCTTAGACGAGCGTCCCACTCGGCCACTTCAAGCACCTTGGTGGCGTCGTGCGTTGCCCGAATGAGCTGCGAGACCGCACCGGGATCGGCGTGGTCTATACCGGCGATCAACAGCGCTTTTACCAGATCCGCCAGGGACGTTACCGGACCTTCAATGGCAATCGCTGGCGACACGGCTTTCAAGGGAGGCACGGCTCGCGCGAGGATGAGGGAAGCCGCCGTGATATCCCCGGACTTCGCTTTTTGGATGACGGCGTCCACCACATCGGGCGCGGCATTCCGAATCAATTGATTGGCCTTACCGAGCGATCCAGGTTTCCGCCCACGGTTTTGAGGTTGGTGTTCGGAGCTAAATCGCATCGTTTAACTCCGTTTGTTTATCGGCATCACGATCCTTCGCTGAAGACGTGCAGCTGCCGATCCAGCGATCAATATCGGACTCCAACCAGGCGACCGCCCGGTCGCCAATACGCACTTGGCTCGGAAACGCATGTTCCTGGATTTGTTTATAGATGGAGCTTTTGGATAGACCGGTGCGGTCTATGACGGAGGAGAGGCGTAATAATCTGACCATGGGATGACCCTCAGTAGTGTTCTGAAGACCATCTGGTCGTTCCGTTAAGCGCTTATTCGCGAGCGTCGTCTGACGCAATCGCACACTATACCATGAGGGGCTATAACGTTCTAGTAACCTGATCCGGGTGTTTGGCGTTTATCGCTTTCAAAGTATCAGTTTGTTGCAGCCGATCCAGGTAGTCGGCCCACGCCTGCATCATCTCTCTGCGTTGCGGCAAGAATCGGGTGCGGTTGTACGCCTCCCCTGTTGCGTCACGTACCGCATGCGCCAACTGGTGTTCTATGAGTTCGGTCCTATAGTCCAACACTTCCGCAAGGATCGTGCGCGCCGTCGCGCGAAATCCATGCGGGGTTGCTTCGTCTTTGGGTATGCCCAAGCGACGCATCGCCGCAAGCACCGCCACCTCACTCATCGGCCGACTGGCTGAACGTGCCGAGGGGAATACCCAGCGGTAATTACCGGTCAGGGCTCGTAGGTCACGTAATACACTCAGCGATTGGGTCGCGAGCGGGACCACGTGATCTCGTCCTCGTTTCATCTTCTCCCCAGGAATCGTCCAAAGGGCATCATCCAAACGCAGCTCGGACCATTCCATGTGCCGAAGTTCACCCGGACGAACAAGTAGCAACGGCGTCAGTTTCAGTGCCGCGCGAACCACCGGCGTACCGCGGAACACGTCAAAGGTGGCCAATAGCGGGCCGAGTTCATCGGGATTCGTAACGGCGGCAAAATGCCCCGGCTTGGCGTGCTGGAGTGCGCGGGTAATTTGTGCGGCTGGATCCGCCTCAGTCATCCCCAACGCGATGCCATGACGAAACACCTGGCTCGCAACTTGGTTGGTGCGTCGGGCGGTCTCAATCACGCCACGGTCTTCTATCTTACGAATCACCGAAAGAAGTAACGGCGCTTTAACGTCACGGATTGGGATAGAGAAAAGCGGCGCAAGCTCCTTCGTCAATAATCGTTCCTGACGCTCCCGATGCGTCTCGCTCCACACCGCCGATTGGGTCGCGAACCAATCTTCCCCCACCGCACCAAACGTGTCGCCCGCCTGCATGCGTTCCAGTTCTTTTTGTTGCCGACGCACGGTCGCAGGATCGCGTCCTTCACTACGCATTTGATGTGCATGCCAATGGCGTTCCCGAGCGATGGCAAGACTAATCTCCGGATACGTTCCAAGCGCCAAAAGCGTTTCCCGCAACCGACCGTTCTTACGTACCCGATATTTATAACGCCAATATTTGCTGCCGTTGGGATTGATCTGAAGGTAGAGACCCCTCTGATCCGACAGGCGATACATCTTCTCGCGAGGTTGCGCTTTGCGAACCTTGAGCTCTGTCAGTCCCATTTGTACCCCCACGAGGTTTGGAGATACCCCCATTTGTACCCCCAAACCACCATGGATCTAGGGAAACGTCCCAAAACCGCATTATACTCTAAGTGATTGTATTTAAGGAAGTAAAAATCGTAATTTGGACGTTACGGGACCCTACGGGAAGGATAAATGGCGGAGCGGACGGGATTCGAACCCGCGACCTCCGGCGTGACAGGCCGATATTCTAACCAGCTGAACTACCGCTCCGTATAATTTAAAACTCAATTTGGTGGGTGTTGCAGGGGTCGAACCTGCGACCTACGGCTTGTAAGGCCGTCGCTCTCCCAACTGAGCTAAACACCCTCAGAAATGGGAGAGCGCATTGTATCGACTCACTGCTTTGAGTCAAGTGGAATGTCAGGCTTGGCTCAGCTTTTACACCCCGAATACCCTCGATTTTTCATGCTTACAGGTTATTAGCTAACAATGTATCAATCATTGAGCAGACTGGGCGAATCGCTTATATTGCGCATCCCAAATTGATGTACGAAGCGCATGCCGGATTATCGCCTAACTCACCTCAAAGAGCTGGAAGCTGAGAGTATTCACATCATTCGCGAGGTCGCGGCTGAATTTGATAATCCGGTGATGCTCTATTCAATTGGTAAAGACTCGTCCGTGATGCTGCACCTGGCAATGAAGGCGTTTCATCCAGGCAAACCACCCTTTCCGCTTATGCATGTGGATACAACCTGGAAATTCCAGGAAATGATCGCCTTCCGGGATGAAATGGTAAAAAAAATGGGCATTGAACTGCTCATCCACATCAATCAGGAAGGTGTTGAGGCTGGTATTAGTCCTTTTACCCATGGGAGTGCCAAACACACCGACATCATGAAGACGGAAGCGCTTAAGCAGGGTCTGAATAAGTTTGGCTTCGATGCCGTGTTTGGTGGCGCTCGACGAGATGAGGAAAAATCTCGGGCAAAGGAACGGGTTTACAGCTTCCGGGACAAGAGCCATCACTGGGATCCAAAGAATCAACGCCCTGAGCTGTGGAATATCTACAACAGTGAACACAATAAGGGCGAGTCCATTCGCGTTTTTCCCATCTCGAACTGGACCGAACTGGACGTGTGGCAATACATCCACATGGAAAACATCCCCATCGTACCGCTTTACTTCGCCAAGGAACGGCCTGTTCTCTGGCGCGATGGCACCTGGATTATGGTGGATGATGAACGTATGCCGCTTGAAGGCGAAACACCTGAGATGAAGATGGTACGGTTTAGGACGCTGGGTTGCTACCCGTTAACCGGGGCAGTTGAGTCGCAGGCAACAACACTGCCCGAGATCATTCAGGAGATGTTGCTGACAACCACGTCCGAACGACAAGGTCGCTTAATTGATTCAGATTCTGTTGGTTCAATGGAGCAGAAGAAACGCGAGGGTTACTTCTGATGAGTCATCAATCGGAGTTAATCGCAACCGATATCGATGCGTACCTCAAGCAGCACGAGCAGAAGGAACTACTGAGGATGCTGACCTGTGGCAGTGTCGATGATGGCAAGAGCACACTGATCGGTCGGTTGCTGCATGATTCAAAACTGATCTATGAGGATCAGCTGGAAGCTGTTAGGGCAGATTCCACGAAAGTGGGTACCGTGGCAGAAGGCCTCGATCTGGCACTGCTAGTTGATGGATTACAGGCTGAGCGGGAGCAAGGCATTACAATTGATGTGGCCTATCGGTATTTCTCAACTGCCAAACGAAAATTCATTATCGCCGATACGCCTGGGCATGAGCAGTATACTCGAAACATGGCCACTGGCGCATCAACCTGCGATCTAGCCATTATCCTGATTGATGCACGCCAGGGCGTTTTGACGCAGACCAAACGTCACACATTTATTACTACGCTTTTGGGTATTAAGCACATCATCGTCGCCATTAATAAGATGGACCTGGTTGATTTCTCTGAGGACGTCTACCAGGAAATCAAGAACGACTACGCAAACTTCTCAAGCAAGTTGGATATGGGAGAAGTACGTTATCTGCCTATCTCAGCGTTGAAAGGTGATAACGTTGTAGAGCCAAGCCAGCACATGCCCTGGTATGAAGGTGCGCCTTTAATGACAGTTTTAGAGAGTATTCAGATTTCTGCCGATAAGAACCTGTCTGACTTTCGGTTCCCAGTTCAATATGTCAACAGACCTAATCTGGATTTCCGTGGATTCTGCGGCACGATTTCGTCTGGTGTTGTGAAAAAAGATGATGAGGTAATGGTCTTGCCTTCACGCAAAACCAGCAAGATCAAATCAATCATCACTTTTGAGGGTGAATTGGAAGAGGCCTTCCCTCCACTCGCAGTAACGCTGACTCTGGAAGATGAAATTGATATCAGTCGGGGTGACATGCTAGTCCACCCCAACAATGCACCCTACTACTCAGATCGCGTGGATGCACAAATTGTGTGGATGGGTGAAGAACCCATGCAGCCCGGCAAGCAATATCTCTTTAAACAGGCAACACGGAAAGCCAGCGGTTCAATTTCGAATCTGCGTTTCAAGATCGATGTCAACACCCTGGAGCAGAAGCAGGCGGATTTATTGAGTCTTAACGAAATTGGTCGATGTGAACTGAGCTTATCCCAGCGGATCGCTTTTGATTCATATAAAGCTAATCCCGGTACGGGTGCGTTTATTATTATCGATCGCCTGACAAATGTGACTGTTGGCGCGGGAATGATCGTCGGCACTGTCTCAGACCGCGTAGGTTCGGGTTGGGAAGACAACGCTCGCAGTAATTTACTGACCTCTTCAAACAGTTTGATCCCAAACGCCGAGAGACTGGATCGTTTTGGCCAAACACCCAAAACGTTATTACTCACTGGATTAACCGGCGCGGGAAAAAGCACAATCGCTTATGCACTTGAGCGAAAACTATTTGATATGGGTCGTGCAGCGTTCGTTCTGGATGGGCAGAATATGCGGCTCGGGCCCAGCAAAGACTTAGGGTTTGACAGCGATTCCAGATCAGAGAATCTTCGGCGAAGTATCGAGATTGCGAAGCTGATGAACCAGGCAGGGATCATCGCTATTTGCTCTTTTGTCGCCCCAAGCGAAGAGGTTCGGCAGAAGGCCCGGGAATCTGTGGGTAAACACTTCATTGAAGTCTATTTAAGTGCACCTTTAGAGGTTTGCAGGGAACGCGATCAGGATGGGATCTATAAGGCGATTGAGTCTGATGGTATTGATACGATTCCCGGGGTGAACCTGCCCTACGATGTACCCAGTAACCCGGATGTTGTTTTACCTACGGATGAGATATCGGTTGAGGATAGTGTTGAGAGGCTTTTGGTAGTGCTGGAGGAAAGCGAGGCTTTTTGAAAGTGAACCCCGGATCAAGCCAGGAATGACGATTTATTGAGTCTGGGATGATTGTTTTCTAGTGCAGCTACGACCGCCCATAATCATCGTCGAATCTCACTATATCGTCTTCGCCGAGATAATCACCAGACTGGACTTCGATAATCTGGAGAGGCACCGTACCCGGATTACGCAAGCGGTGTTTTTCACCTATTGGGATGTATGTGGATTCATTTCTGCTAATCTCAAAAACCTCATCCCCACATGTCACCTCCGCTGTACCGGCAACCACAATCCAGTGTTCGGCACGATGATGGTGTTTTTGTAAACTAAGGCTGGATCCAGGATTTACCGTAATGCGCTTTACCTGGAAACCGTCACTTGCATCAACACTGTCATAGTTTCCCCACGGGCGATATACCTTTCGGTGGCTCTGTGTTTCGCTTCTCTCAAGCTTCTTGATTTCAGCAACAATGGTTTTTACTTCTTGTACTTTGTCTTTCTTTGCTACCAAAACTGCGTCGGCCGTGTCGACAATGACCAAGTTGTCCACTCCTACTAATGAAACTAGTCGTTCTCTTGCATGAACATAATTATCAGATGAGTCTGCGCTTAGTACGTCACCAACAAACCTATTCCCCTCAGTGTCTTTGTCACTGACCTCCCATAGTGAAGACCAGGAACCCACGTCATTCCAACCCACGTCAATTGGAATGATGGCTGCTTTTTCAGTTTTCTCCATTACCGCATAATCAATTGAGTCACTAGGGCATCGGGAGAAGCTTTCTTTGTCGAGTCGGTTGAAGTCGAGATCCGATTTGGCATTTTGTAATGCAGTCAGGCACGTCTCGGACATTTTAGGTTGATGCTGGGTCAGCTCTTTCAGGTAGGCTTCTGCGGTGAACATGAACATGCCACTGTTCCAATAGTAGTTTCCTTCTTGTAGATACTTTTCTGCTATTTCAAGATTGGGTTTTTCAATAAACTTAGATATTTCGTACGCGGATTCGTTGATTGGTTTTCCTGCTTGAATATATCCGTAACCGGTTTCAGGTCCTGACGGCACGATACCGAAGGTCACCATGTAATCCTCTTTTGCCAGTTTGGCACCTTGTCCTATGTGTTGATGAAACTGAGAAACGTCGGTAATGACATGATCTGCTGCAAGTACCAGCAGTATTGCTTGTGGGTTTTCTTGCATCAGGGCTGCGATACCTATTGCAGGTGCTGTGTTACGACCGCAGGGTTCGAGGACAATGGTGGCGCCTTCAAGTCCGATCTGTTTTATCTGTTCTGCTACTAGAAAGCGGTGATCATCATTGCAGATGATCAAGGGTTGTTCTGTTTCAATGCCTTCCAGCCGCAAGAGAGTGTCTTGCAGCATTGTGGTTTTGTTAACTAGTGGAATTAGTTGTTTTGGGTAGTGTTCTCTTGATAGTGGCCAGAGGCGGGTGCCGGATCCGCCGGAGAGGATGACTGGGATGATTTTAGGCATGGTTTAGTGACGAGGTTGTTTGAGGTTGGGAGTTTATCAAGGGTAGAGGGTTACTGCGAGGAGTGGATCCCAGATAAGCGCTGCGCGCTTTTCGTGATGAGGAAGTATTTTTCTGGGGTGGGAACGGGCGGTTACTGGATTAGCGTATTGTCTGATCTGCGCCCTATTTAGATCAGATGTTTACAGATTACATCTGAGGTTGAATACTGACGTCTCATCTCTCTTGTTCTCTTTGTACCTACCTTTGACATCAAGAAAATATCATTGTCTGTTTGGAAAGTCTTTATCAGTTTCGAAGGTTGTTGCGGCAGATTAGTCCTGGAGCCGATTGTCCTCTTTGAGCAAGTGCCTCAGTCGATCGTTTGGCAACCCATACACGAAGCTACCACCTGCACCGGCCATGTCTTCACCTGCGACCAACGCGTTGATAATGGCTTCCTCAGTGGCTTCGCTAACGCCGCCGATGAGGGGGCTGAGCGCTTCACTGGGAATACTGTGCGCTGGTAATGGTTTTGCTGAACCAAGGACCACAGGATTAGCCGTGCTGAAGGCGAGGAAAATGTCTCCTGACATACTGTCGCCCTGACCACCTGTGCGAGCCATACCTATCGTCGCGCGTTTAGCCAGGCGCTCCAGCTGACTCGACACCAATGGGGCGTCGGTCGCGACGATAACGATGATTGAGCCATCTCCGTCCAGATCCGCATCGGACGCGCGCGTTGGTAAAAGATCGGTAATTTTCCGGCCGACTCTTGTGCCTCTTATAGTTAACTGATCGCGCATACCGTGGTTGGCCTGAACGAGAACACCAACGGTGTATGCCTTATCAGGGCCGTAAGGCACCACCCGCGATGCGGTACCAATCCCGGATTTGAAATGATGGCAAACCATACCTGTACCACCGCCAACGGACCCTTCGGCGACAGGGCCACCTCTAGCACCGTCCAATGCTTCGATAACATTGTCAGTGGACAGCGGAAAGCTCCAGGCATCGCTTAAACCGCCATCATAAGTTTCTGCAATCACGGGTAGGATCCTGCTGAAGCGAATATCTGGGTTGGTAAAATTCCGGGCCGTCCATAAGGAGGTCGCATGATGCGCAGTGCCGACGCCTAATGTTCCCGTTAGCACAATCGGCCCAAAAAATGCGCCGAACTCTTTGATCAGGTGAGTTGCGGTCATCTCACCCGTGCCGTTAAAGGTGAAGGTAGCCGCCGTGACGCCTTCAATGGACTTCTTGGGACGCGGAAAAATACTGGTGGCACCGGTTCTTGCTGTTCCTTCAATAACGGTCGCATGGCCAACTTCGACACAAGCGACATCGGTGATGGCGTTTAAAGGACCTGGTTCGCCATCGAAGTTAATGCCTAGGTCACGCGCCCGGGTGGGTTCTGCCATATGCTGTGCCTGCGAATTTATTGTCGATGTAAATACTATATTACTTCCAGACTTCTACTTCATCGAGTACAGGATCTAATATGAATCAGTGTTTTAAACACAATGAGGTAGGTTGCAAGTATAGACCAGTGTTAAAGCGATTCTGTCTTAGTGTTCGTGTTCCAGCGGCCCTTGAGGCTCGAATTCGAAATCCATAAGTATCGGATTCAGGACTTCTCTGGCTAATCTCGTTAAGTCACCATACCGGGTGGTTGCTGAGATTTGATAAGTTCTGCCAGCAGCCTCAGTAAATGCCTCCAGCTGGTGCGTTACATTATCATTTTCCTGCGTCCCCCACATGACCTGCTCCCACAGGAAGTTGCCGAGTGATTCAGAGCGATGTTGGACGTCGCCGATCAGCTTGCTGTCGGACAGACCATATTTTAATTTCTCAACGAGTTTGGCAGCGGCTGAACCGGACATGTGCCCTTGAATCTGGATTTCAGTATCGGTCGAGTGGTGCGCAATGAAATTGTTGTCGGTCCACTCGATGGTCCAGTTCGTGGGCAGTAGAAAGGCGACGCTGCCATCGGCCGATCCCGATTCACGGAGGTTGGTTAGTAACGTATCGTCCCGCTTCTGCCATGTTCCACCTACGCGTCCGCCAACTGCACCGGTTACTTGTTGTCCTGGTGTGATGATGAAATTAATGACCGCAGCGCCAGATATGTTTCTTGATACGGCAGATGATTCGGAAATAAAGTCCAATTTCCCAAAGTGCCTGATGTCTCCAGGTTTAACCTGTGTGATCAGAGATTGACCATCGGACGATTTCTTTGTCTGCATTCTGTAGCCGGATTCAGAAAGATAGGTGCCGACATAACGATCCAACAGTGTCTGCGGCAAATGGTAATCGTTGGCGGTTGGATCTGTATCAACCGGCAAGCCAGCACTTGTGATGGGTTTGCCGTTGAGTAGGTGGAGCAGGTTGTTTACCACCCAGATTTTCGCCGGAAAGCGGTAGGGATCAAGTGTCGGGCCACCATATAAGATGCTCGCTGCGGCGCCTTGTTCCAGATCAAGCAAGGTCCAGGATCCCATGACGATAGCGTCGCCACCGTGATGCACAACCGTTCGATTGTCCATTTCCATCACGATCCAACCCATACCATAACTGGCTTGCTGACCTATGGCGCCGAGGTCAGGCATGTTAACGACAAAATCTATGCTAGGTTCGTGTAGTGCTTCCACGCTCTCGGGCATCAGCAGTTGTTCTCGTTTGTACTTGCCGCCGTTTAACAACATGAGTAAGTAGTGCCCCATGTCTTTCGCGCTGACCCGTAGTTCGCTGCCAGCAGGTAATGCGCTTGCCAGGAATCTGGGCTTTGCCGGTGTAACTGAATCAACATCGGGATGATGTCCATAAAGGACATTCATATCTTCAAAACGATCCAGCGAGGTCGTGGAGCGGGTCATCTCAAGCGGATTAAGAACATGCTTCTGAAGATAGAGGCTATACGGCATTCCGGTGATTTCAGTGATCATCGCGCCAAGGATGCTCCAGTTTTCGTTGCTATATTGGAAAGACTCCCCAGGTGTGCGAACCAGGCGGTTGTTGCGAAGGGCGCGTACACCTTTTTCGATGGCGCTTTCCGAAATGTCGCGGCTATAGAGCCACCTGTCTTCGCTGGGAATGCCTGAAGCATTGATTAACAGGTGGCGGACCGTTATATCTTTTGCTCGGCGATCGGCAGTTTCGAACCAGGGAAGGTAGATCTGGATTGATTGGTCCAGTTCGACTTTACCTTGTTCGACCAATTGCATCACCGCGACAGCCGTGAATGATTTGGTCAGCGAGCCAATCGCGATCGAAGAATCAGACGTCATGGGCGAAGATTCGTTGACAACTTCCAGACCGTAACCTTGCTGGAAAACGATGTCGTTGCCACGAGCAATGACGACCGAAAATCCTGGAACCGGAATTGTCCTGAGATGTTCAACCAGGAATTCATCGATGTCCGTTTTGATTGTGGGGTCAATGTCTGCCCTGGCTGCACCCGGAACCAGGATAGCCATGAACATAAACGTCTGTATAAACCGCAAATAGTTGCTTTGAACTTGTTGTTTCATTGGCTTCCCCATTACTCCACGATGAGGTTTTTGGGGTTGAGTTCCAACAGTCGACCTGAGGGGAACCAGGCGCTCAAGAAACAAACCATCAGGATAAGCGGCACCATGACCATGGTCGCCAGATAATCATGCTGCAATGGGAAATCGACCAGACCAATGCCCGAGAACAGCACAGACAACAGCGAAGTTGCGATAATTTGCCAGACGAAAAGGCTGATTACGATTGCGATGATGGCTTGCACCACAACACCGTAAACTACCGACTGTCGCAACTGGTTAGGCGTCATGCCAACAGTTTTCAGAATGCCGAACATCTGGCGGTTTTCCGCAATGGTCATTAAAGTCGAATTGAATATCACGATCGCTGAAGCTGACAGGAAGATAATGGCGAGAAAACCATTGGTCATTCTCATAGCCTTCATGATTGCTGTCATTTGATCCTTAATAAAGTGGTTAGCTAGTTGGGCATCGACAGCCTCTCCATACTTTGCTTCGAGATCAGTCATGAACTGTTGTGGATCAACATTGTCGGCCAGGACTATCGTGTATTGAATCGGCGCGGCAAGAGGGTTCGCTGCTCGCAGCGTATCCAGCAACAGTCGAAAACCCTGTCCGCCATTGTTGATCGACTGATAGATACCAACAACCTCGAGGCTTTGTTCGTGACCATTCAGGTAGAATCGTATGCTGTCGCCAACTTCCTTCGAATAGGTTTTGGCAGAGTTCACTGCCAATGCCGTTTCGTTCGGTGATACTGGATTGCGGCCCGCCATAATTCGAAAGTCTGCGCCTTCAACATCACCGTCAATTAATGTGCCCGAGAGCTTTTCGGTGCCTGAACCGTCATCAAGCATTACTGTCGCTTCCATAAAGTCCCAAGTGGCGATCGCGACAACATCATCTCGTTGGTTCATCTCTTCCATGAACTGCTCGTGTCGGATCGAGAAACGTTTGCCGCCTCGGGTAACCCGGACGTCACCACCGTCGAAACCAAATAAGGCCAGGTCATCCATCATATAAGTGAACGTGTGGTTAAGATCGACAGCGAGTGAGCCAGCCAGGGTCGTAAAAATTACCGTGATACCAAGGAACAGTACCCGGCGCCGTTGTTGAAACATCGATTTAAGGGCAATTATCAGTGGCACCGAGAGGGCGCTCAGGCGTTGTATGCTGAGCCCTGATGATTGCTTTTTAGTTTCCGATGCAGCGCCGTACCGAATGGCATCTGCTGGTTGTACAGCTTCCGCGCGGCGCGCAACCCAACCCACCAAAGCGTAAATGGCGATGAGAAAGACGATGAGGGTTGCAACCGCTGG
>MPMA02116714.1_pt1 | contig 12637 bp, 10 predicted proteins | sample 1617361 | NCBI WGS metagenome assembly MPMA02 (sample SAMN05944807, study PRJNA350692) | marine metagenome | biome: marine; feature: ODZ; material: water; isolation source: 180 m water sample filtered on 0.2 um supor filter | place: Pacific Ocean | collected 2012-04-08 | depth 180m m | reverse complement strand
TGCTTGTCGGTCACTTTGTCGTACCATTGCTTTTTGGAGCATTCTCGAAAGCCATCCCGGATCGCGTACAGGCTGACCCTGGTATGCTGAATGTCATTAACGTCACCGGCCAGCGAAGGGACCAGCGTGATTTCTCAACGATGTTCTTCTCATCAGGCGGTTTGGGCGGTATGAATGGGTTGGATGGGCAATCGGCAACCGTTGCTCCTGCAAACATGAAGACCATGCCGGCGGAGATCTGGGAAACAATGACCCATCTCACTCTGGTAGAACGCCGTTTGCGGTGTGACTCGGGCGGTGCCGGAAAATTTCGCGGCGGCCTTGGGCAGACTCTCACTTTACGCAATGACACCGGCCAACCAGTGTATATCGCGTTACTCGGGTCGCGCACTGAATTTCCCGCCAAGGGGTTCTCTGGTGGTAACGATGCAGCCCTGCGGCGATTCATCGTCGACGGTGAGGTGGTGCACCCCAAGGGCCGTTACGTTCTTCGCCCCGGTGCCCACATTACTGTTGAAGACTCTGGCGGGGGTGGGTTTGGAGATCCGAGTACCCGTTCACGCAGAATGGTTCAGAGTGATGTCGCGGCTGGATTCATCAGTGAAACCGCTGCACGGGAGATCTACAACCTAGCTTCGACTCTGGAATAGCCAATCGGGCGTCGTCCATGGAACCTGTGAAGTGGGGTGTCATCGGGACGGCACGGATCGCAATGGACCGTGTCATCCCGGCCATGCAAAGCACACCGGATTGTGAGATCGTGGCCATCGCCTCGCGTAACGACGAGACCGCTCGGTCCGCGGCCTCCAGCGCGGGGATTGAGCGCGCCTATGGCAGCTACCAGGCTCTACTCGATGATCCCGGAATCGATGCGGTCTATCTACCGCTGCCCAACCATCTGCATCTCGCCTGGTGTCTCAAAGCACTCGAGGCCGGCAAACATGTGTTGTGCGAGAAGCCGATCACCCTCGATGCAGCCGAGGCCAGTCAGCTGATTGCCTTTCGTGACCGTGCACACCTGGTCATCGAGGAGGCCTTCGCGATACGCAACCACCCGCAGTGGGACACCCTGCGCGAGGTGCTCAACTCGGGCGAGATCGGCTCTCCCATCTCGGCCCAGGCGACGCTTGCCTACAGCAACCTGGACCCGGCCGACATCCGCAACCGTCCGGAAGACGGCGGCGGCGCCCTCTACGATATCGGCAGTTACGCGATCACCGCCTCGCGACTGGTGTTCGACGCTGAGCCCCGGCGGGCAATTGCGCTGATCGACCGCGACGCCCGCTTCGGAACCGATCGGCTGACCAGTGCGATTCTCCAATTTCCGCATGGTCACGCCAGCTTCAGCGTGACTACGCAGGGCGGCCCGGCCGCTGGTGGTTCCCATCAGCACTTCGGGCTGGTCTGCTCCAAAGGATGGCTGCGCGCCGAGTTCCCGTTTGCGCATTCGACTCCGGCAGGTTGCCGTCTGTTTGTCGGCGACCACAAGAGCACTGGGACCCGTCCGAGCCGTGAGATCACCCTACCAGCGGTCAACCAATACGCGCTTCAGGCGGAAAGGTTTTCCCGACTCGTACGAGGAGAGAAAGCGAGGAGTTTTCCGCTTGAAACTGCCCTCGCCAACATGCGCGTCATCGATGCGCTGTTTCGCTCTGAACAATCCGGCAGCTGGGAGACGGTCTGACACTGATACCCGGCCCGTCCTTTGGCTGCTGACACGGACCAATTCTGACCAGCCGGTCATGACCTGGCGATTAGACCTGATCCGGATCCCAGTCTGTGGGAGGCCAGCCCGGATGCTGGACATAAGTCACTCTCGACAGCCAGCCGGCATCGATCGGCATCGAGATTCCGGTGATCGCGCGAGCCTCGTCCGAGCATAAAAAGTAGATGCCATCGGCGATCTCCGCTGGCTGGACCATGCGACCCAGCGCACTTTGTTCGTGCATCTGTCCCGGATCGCGATAGCCCGCGTCTATACGGGCCTGCATCTGTTCGGTCAGCACATAACCCGGCGCAACCGCATTGACGCGAACACCGTTGCGCCCAAGGTCAGAGGCAAGAACACTGGTCAGGTGACTGATCGCTGCTTTACCGGGCCCATAGGCAGTCAATGGAAAGGCCATCACCGCAGAGGTCGACGAGATATTGACAATACATCCCGTACGACTGTTGGCCATGCGCTGACCGAATTCCCGGCAACAAAGGTAAGTACCACGATAGTTGACCGCCCAGACCCGGTCGTGTTCGCCGATGTCCATGTTGCGAATAGAGGTAACATTCTGTAGCAGACCCGCTGAATTCACCAGAACATCGGCAACACCACGGGCTTCATCGACTGTGTTCGCAAGTGTGGCGACACTGTCGTCCTGTGCGACATCGACGGTAAGGGGCATCGCCTGCCCGCCTGATGCAACGATCTCTGCGGCCACGGCTTCGGCGCTGGAAGTATTGAGATCCGCAACAATGACAAAGTCACCATCGTCGCCAAATCGCTTCGCCGTTGCCCGACCGATACCACTGCCACCGCCGGTGACCACCACGGTACGGTTGTTACTCATTTCACTTTCCTTGTGTCTGTGAAACGCCACTCAGCGCTGTGGGACGTTTTCCGGCATCGACCCTGGTTGCCCATCAACACACCTGGCAGAGCACCTCTGAGGGAGGAATCGAAAACGACGTGGCCTGACAAAAGTGAACGCATAAGATGACTAATTTCCCCTGGAAGAAAGTAGCTCATGGACCGAAAGCAGTATACGAAAGCATTCGACCTGGGCCAAGCTGGCATCAGGCCACAGTTGGACTCGACAATGCGGTGTTTCGTTGCCCCGGGCCGGAAAGCAGGGAGCGGTATACTGTCCGTGGCACATAACACTGGAAAGGGGAACCAAAATGGCGGAGTGTTTGACTGGCGCCCGCTATCTCGCTCAATCGCTCCATGATTACGGCGTCACCGATGTCTTTTTTATGGAGGCGATTCTGCGCCACACACTGCTGGAGCTAGAGAAGCTCGGCATACGACGGGTCCTGGCGCATTCGGAGAAAGGGGCTGCCTACATGGCCGACGGCTACGCCCGGGCATCCGGTAAAGTCGGGATCTGCATGGCACAATCGGTGGGTGCGGCCAATCTGGCGGCGGGTCTGCAGGATGCCTACCTGGCCCGCTCACCGGTCATCGCATTCACCGGACACAAGGCGATTCCCGAACTGCAGAGAAACGCCTACCAGGAAATTGCGCATCCCGCTCTGTATCAGTCGGTCACCCGCTTCTCGGCCAGCATCGAGGATGCCAGTCAGTTACCGATCCTGTTACGCCAGGCCTTTCGTGAGGCCACCGGCCCGACACCACGGCCCGCACACCTCGACTTCGTGGGCCACACCGGCGAGGTGATGGAGTTGGGACCGGTAGACGAGCCGGTCGCAGTCGATACCCGTCACGGCCGGCTGCCCGCTTATCGGAATCGGCCCGATCCCGACGACGTCCTGCGCGCTGCCCGGCTGATTGACACCGCGAGGCAGCCAGTGGCGGTGATCGGTAGCGGTGCCGTGGTCGCGGGCGCTGCAGACGAGGTCCGTGCACTGGCTGATACAGGCATCCCTGTGGCCTATGCTCTGGATGGTAAAGGACTCGTCGATGACAACCGGGAATCTACGCTTGGTGCGGTCGGTAACTACTCCGCACCCTACGCCAACAAAGTGATTCACGACGCCGATCTGATTCTCTACATCGGCAGTGACACCAGTGACATGGCGACCGGAAACTGGCGTGCGCCACACCCCGAGGCGGCTATCGTCCAGATCGATGCGGACCCGGCTGAGATTGGTCGGAATTTCCCAGGCGTCACCGGCATCTGCGGTGATCCAGGCCTGGTCCTACGGGATCTGGTCGAGTTGCTGCGGTCGGATCGGGGCAGGGATTGGATCGAGCGCACTCATGCGCTGCGCCGGCAATGGCTGGAAGAAGTCGAACCTCGTTCGGTATCCGAGGCCAGACCCACCACCGTTGAGCGTCTTTGTCGCGAGATTGAACGCGCACTTCCAGAAGACGCTCTGTTGGTCGCCGACACTGGATACAGCGGCATCTGGACCGGCACCCACATCAAGCTCAATGGCTGTGGCCAGGACTACCTCCGGGCCGCGGGTTCGCTGGGCTGGGGTTTCCCAGCTGCGATTGGCGCCCAATGCGCGCTACCCGGACGACCCGTGGTGTGCTTCTGCGGCGACGGCGGTTTCTACTATCACCTTTCGGAATTGGAGACTGCCCGCCGGTGGAACCTCCCGGTGACGGTGATCGTCAACAACAATGCTTCTCTCGGGCAGGACATTCCCGGCGTGAGGGAAGTTTATGGGGCCGAGACCGGCCGGGCAGAAGATTTGACGCACTTCGAACCGGTGGATTTTGCGGAGGTTGCCAAGGCGTTCGGCTGCCAGGGGATCCGGGTCGAGGAACCGGGCTCTTTGGCCGATGCGATCACAAACGGCATCGCCAGCAACCAGCCCACGGTCATCGATGTCGTCACCGATCCTGAGCCCCGTGCTCCGGATGCCTGGTTTCCACCGCCATCTCAATGAACACCCAACCCCAGGCATCGGAATCCGTCTTGCTATGAACGAAGACTTTTCATCATGCCGGTAGTCCCCGCAACCATCGGCCATCAGCACGTCGTCGCATCGGGCCACGAGCTGGCGACATTTGCAGCGTTCGAGATACTGGAGAACGGCGGCAATGCGGTAGACGCCGGTGTCGCGGCGATTCTGAGCCTGGGCGTACTGTACAGCGATCAGGTGAGCGTGGCCGGCGTCGCGCCGATGATGATCCACGACGCGGCATCGGCACAGACTGTTACGGTCGACGGCGTCGGCGGGTGGCCCGCTGCACTAGACGTCGACGGCTATATCGAACGCCATGGCGGCGAGATTCCACTGGGTGTGCGCCGCACCGTGGTACCGGCTGCACCGTCGGCCTGCCTGACGGCGCTGGAACGCTGGGGCACGATGCGGTTCTCTGATGTCGCGGCGCGTGCGGCCGGTTATGCGAGTGAGGGCTTCGCGCGACATCCGGTTATGGTCGATTACATCACGCAGTTCGCCGATCGCTATCGGCACTTTCCGGACAACGTCTCCATCTGGCTGGCAGATGGTGCGCCACCGGCGGTCGGCAGTCTGCTGATACAAGCCGATCTTGGGCGCACGCTCCACTATCTGATCGACCAGGATCGTGCGGCGGGCGATCGGTCAGCCGGTCTTGAAGCTGTACGGCATGCATTTTATGAAGGCGATATTGCCTCAGCAATTCTGCGTCAGCACCGTGAGCTGGACGGTATTCTGAGCGCTCAGGATCTTCGCGACTACCAGGCCAGAGTCCTACCGACGGTGGCGCGTACTTTTCGCTTCAACGGTGAAGACGTCCGTATCCACAGCTGTGGTGCCTGGTCGCAGGGCCCGATGATGCACGAGGCGCTGTCGATTTTGGACGCTGTCGATCTGCACGGGCTGGGCTACGGCAGCGACGCCTATTTTCACGCGATTGCTGAAGCACTGAAACTGACCCTGGCCGACCGTGAGGCCTACCTGGGTGATCCCGATTTTGTCGAGGTGCCGCTTGCGACGCTGACCAGTGCCACATACGGTACCGAGCGGGCCCGCCTCATCGACCCCGCACATGCGTCACCCGGAATGCCGATGCCGGGTCGGGTGGAAGGCGTAGAGCCCTACCTTTCACCGGTGGTCGTGCGCACCGAACCCGAACGCCTGCCTGGCGACACGTCAATCGTCACGGTCATCGACCGGCACGGTAACGCTTTTTGCGCAACCCCTTCTGATACCAGCTGGGACACCCCAGTGGTGCCCGGGACCGGGCTTGCCGTGTCGTCACGCGGGCAGCAATCCTGGGCAGTGCGGGATCATCCATCATGCCTGGCACCCGGAAAACGCCCGCGGTTGACGCCGAACCCCTGTTTTGCCGAAGTGCCAGGCAAATGGATCATGCCATTCGGCACCCCAGGCGGCGATCAGCAGGTACAGGCCAACGTGCAGGTTCTGCTGAGTCATCTGGCATTCGGGCTGCCGTTGCAGGATGCTATCGAGGCGCCACGGCTCATCACCCACAGCCATCCTGACAGCTTCGTGCCTCATACGGCCTCACCGGGGCGACTGACCATTGAGGGGCGTGTCGCCGAATCCGTGACGGCGGCACTGGCCGAGCGTGGGCATCAGGTCGAAAGATTACCTGACTGGACCCATCGAGTGGCCGGCGTGTGCGCGGTCCGCAAGGACCAGCTGAGTGGAGAGATCTATGGTGGTGCCGATCCAAGGCGCATGAGCCGGGCAATGGGTATCTGACTTTCATCACTGCTCGGCGACAACAGACCGCCCTGGCGCGGACCCTGATACAGTGTGAGTTTCCGGTCACCGAGAACCTAGGAGGAACAAAAGGCAATGAAAAAACTGGGATTTATAGGCCTTGGCATGATGGGCAAGCCGATGGCCAGAAACCTGCTCAAGGCGGGTTACGAGGTCACGGTGCTCGATCTGAACGCAGCGGTTGTCGACGAGTTGGCCAGCGAAGGCGCCGCCCGGGCAGAAAACCCCTCACAAGTGATGGACCGGTGCGAGGCAGTCATCACCATGCTGCCGGGTTCGGCCGATGTGGAACTGGTGGTACTGGGACAACACGGGTTACTGTCGTCAATCCAAGCCGGGCACCTCGTCATCGACATGAGCACCATAGATCCGATGGTTTCAAACCGTCTTGCCCTCCAGATCGGCGCAGCTGGGGGGCAGATGATAGACGCCCCAGTCAGTGGCGGTGAGACGGGGGCCATCAACGGTACCCTGACGATCATGGTCGGTGGTCCGGCGGCCGCACTTGATCGCTGTCGCGAGGTGCTTTCCGCCATGGGCACTAAGCTGGTTCACGCCGGCAACGAAGCGGGCATGGGCGGCAAGGTCAAGTTGGTCAACAACATGATCACCGGAATATCAATGATCGCTACCTCGGAGGCCTTTCTGACAGGACTCAAGGCGGGTCTCTCGATGGAGACTATGGTTGACGTCGTCAGGGCCAGCAGCGGTGGGACCTGGGTACTCGAAAATCATTTTCCGAACACCGTGTTGAAAAACCAGCACGAGCCAGGCTTTATGCTCGATCTCATGTATAAGGACATTGGTCTCGCTGTGTCACTCGCTAACGACGTGGCTGTCCCTGTACCTGTGGGTGCTCTGGTGCGCCAGGTGTACCAGAGCGGTCGGGCCGCGGGCCTGGGGCGCAAAGATTTCTCTGTCGTCTGGAAACAAATGGCCAAGACCGCGGGCCTGGGTACCGAAAACGCCGACTGACCCAAACGACCTAAAACAAGTTGTGTTCGAGACGCTCGGAATCAGAGGTGTTATTCTTGTTTTGAGACCGAATAGGAGAGTCATGCTATGAAAAACAACAAGGGATTTATTGTCCTGGTGGATATCAGTGGCTACACCCGATTTGTCAGATCACACAAAGTCAGCAAGATTCCAATCCTCGGCAAGAAGTTCGAGGACATCAACGAGGAGCATGCTGAGACGATCATCAGTGACCTGCTTGAGAAAGTACTGGAAGAACTGGATGACACGCTCATTGTCAACAAGCTTCAAGGCGACGCCGCGTTGTTTTATGCTGTATCCGATGACCCGGAGAACTTCTCTGAGAAGATCATCGCAAAGCTTCAGACCTGTTTTGATGTCTTCAACACTCGCCTGAATGAGCTCGTATTCTGTCAGGCTTGTCCGTGTGACCCCTGTCAGCAGGTCGGGAAACTGAAACTGAAATCCATAGTCCATTATGGTGATTTCCTGATCAAGAAAGTCAGCCGGTTTGAAGAAATAGCAGGTGAAGACGTCATCCTGGCCCATCGTTTAATGAAAAACAGCGTCGAAGCTTCTGAATACCTGCTCTACACTGACAACGTCGCCAAACTCAAAGATTTCAGTTATCTCGGCGATCTGGACCACCGTACTGAGCAATGCGAGGGCCTTGGCGATGTCGATGTAGCCGTGTTTTATCCAGAAGGATTTTCTCAAGCTGGCCAGCCGCCCGAAAAAGTCTCCAAGCTGAAACAATTTTTGTTGATGAAGGAATTTTTCAAAGCTCCAAAAACACGAAAGATTCTGGAAGACCAGTTCTCGACCCAAGCGACCTAACGGCAAACCTGCCATTTCAAAGAGTAAAAAGACCCGCTGGACGGTCACCGTGTATGTTTACTCTTTCGTTGTCCTGGCCCACCCGACGGGTGAGACTTCCGTTCTGATACGGACCGAGATCTGAATCGTAAAGAAGGCGTCATCATGAGACAGATGCAACTGACCAAGCCCGGCGGGCTCAACAACCTTAAGCTGGTCGACGTAGAGCCGCCCCGGGTCAAGGCAGACGAGATCCTCATCAAGGTGGTGGCCAGCAGCCTCAATTACCACGACCTGATGGTGGCTCTGGGACAGATCCCGACCGAAGACAGAAGAGTCCTGCTGGGAGACGCCAGCGGTGAGGTCGTTGAGACCGGGTCCGACGTCTCCAGATGGCAGGTCGGAGACAAGGTCATGAGCGCCTGTTTTCCGCGCTGGATCGAAGGTCGCCCGACAAAGGCACTCATGAGTTTCATTGGCGACCACGAGGATGGTTACGCCACCGAATATATTGCCCTGCCCGAGACAGCGGTGACCCGGATGCCCGGTAACTGGAGCCTGGTCGAGGCGGCAACACTGCCCTGTGCCTGTCTGACGGCCTGGCGCGCACTGGTTGACGAAGGCGATCTCAAGGCCGGCGAAAGTGTACTGGTTCAGGGATCCGGTGGTGTGTCGGTTTTTGCCTTGCAGCTGGCCAAGTCCATGGGTGCCCATGTCGTGGCGACCTCTTCATCGGATGAAAAACTCGAAAGGCTCAGGGACCTCGGGGCCGACGAGCTCATCAACTATCGAAGTACGCCTGAGTGGGGCCGGGAAGTGCTGGCCCGGACCGGCAAGGCGGGTGTGGATCACGTGATCGAAGTGGGTGGCGGTGGTACTTTCAGCCAGTCAGTGACAGCAGCCAGTTTTGGCGGTCACATTGCCTTGATCGGTGTCCTGAGCGGACCCTCGGCAAGCGACATCGTGCTGCCAAGGATCTTCATGAAACAGGTCAGAACCAGCGGCATCGCGATGGCGAACCACCAATCACAGAACGCAATGGTCGATTATCTCGAGAAGTCAGATTTAAGACCGGTCATCAGTGACACCTTTGATCTGGCAGACCTGGCCAAGGCTTTCCAGCACCAGAAGGACAACAAGCACTTCGGCAAGATCTCCATCACGATGAACTGATCGCAAAATAGAATTCGACCTGAAAGTGGTCTGCCAAGACTCCTTTCAGGTCGATGAACAGCTCAGCGCGATTAGCAAGAATCAACCAGGTTGTTTTGGATCAGGACCGACACGCCCCCCGTAGAAAGAGCCTTCAAAATACAGCGGCGTGGGCTTCAGTTCGCCACTGCTGTCGCCTACTCCCCTGCCTGATCCTGGCCGGTCAGCTCGATACATGGTAGGCCGACGCGGATTCTCTCTCGGGTCGCCTCGTCCACGGAGCGGTAGGGCTTACGGGGAGAACCACCGGGCCGGTCGAGCAGCGCCATCACCTCCTTAACAAAGACATAATTGGCAGCGCCGCTCTTGGCCAGCAGGTGGTAAAGCCGGTCTATAACTTCCTGATGGTGAGCAGCCTTTCCAAAACGCCCAGCCACCAGGTGTTCGCAATAGGCCACCACATCCGGTGCACAGATGTTGGATATGGTCGACACGATCCCTACCGCGCCGCGGCTGAAGCAACCCCCTGCGTAAGGTTCGAGTCCAACGAAGCAGGCCAGGCGGTCGCGAATGGCATAGATCGATTCGGACATCTGATAGAGGTCTTTCGTGCTGTCTTTAAATGCGACAATGTTAGGGTGATCGACCAGTTCATCGAGAAGCGCAGAGTCGATGTTGATGCCAGTCCGCGGTGGATTGTTGTACAACATGACGGGCAGTCCCACGTCAGCCACCTCATGGAGGTGTGCAACCACTTCCGAGCGACTGGGCATAGCATAGGGTGGCGGAAGCACCAGGCAACCATCCAGTCCGATATCCCTCGCTGCCTCAGTCAGCGCTACAGTCTCTCGCGTGCCGATTGCTGAAGTCCCACCGACAACCGGCACACGGCCAGCTACCTGTTCATGAAAGATCCGGAAAACGTGCACACGTTCTTCGTCGTTCAGACTGAACCACTCTCCCGTACTGCCCACAGCGACAAGACCCTGTACGCCTTCACTGATGAAAAGATCGATGAGCAGGCGTAGGGATCCCTCGTCTACTGTTCCTTCCTGTGTAAAAGGTGTCACGGCAGCCGGGAAAACACCCTTCCAGTCACAGCGTAGCTCGGTCATGGCTTGATCTCCGATGTAGTTGTATAAGGTTTGGGCAATACAGTGATCCGGCTGCTATTTTTCTCTGTCTCTGGGCAGGATCTCCTTCATTTCCGGATGGTTTCTAAGAAGCCTCCGAACCCTGCCCAAGCGATGAGAATGTTAGATCAAGAAGCCGGGATTGAAAAGAGCCAGCATCCGAACCCAATTTGATAACACGGCTCTCATGCTTTTGTATCCAGCAGACAGACATCCAAGATTCATGCATGTATCCCGACGCCTTGGCCGTTCAGCCCTGCCCCCACCTTCCCAGGATACAATCTCCGGGATTGCCCGGAAACAAGGAGCAGGCCATGACGCGTTCGGCTGACTGGTATTTCGATTTCATCTCACCCTACTCTTATCTGCAGTTCAAGCATTTTCATCGACTGCCGGCCTCACTCGAGGTGTACCTCGTTCCCGTGCTGTTCGCCGGCCTGCTCAATCACTGGGGCCACAAAGGACCCGCTGAGATCCCGGCCAAACGAGTTGAGATGTACCGCTACTGTCACTGGTACGCCGGGCGCCTGGGGATTTCCTTCAGGACGCCCCCCGCACATCCCTTCAACCCCCTCAAAGTCCTGCGTCTGGCGATTGCCCTGGAGGCGAATCACCGGGCCGTGGAAACGATCTTCGACTACATCTGGGCTGAAGGCAACGACATCCACACCCAGGAAGGCTTCGCTGCTCTTGTGGCCCGCCTGGGGGTCAGCGACGCAGATGACAGAATCTCATCGACCACAGTCAAGCAAGCGCTACGCGACAATACCGAGCAGGCGGTCGCCGCGGGCGTCTATGGCACCCCGACGTTCGTGATTGACGGTGAACTGTTCTGGGGATTCGATCGAACAGAAATGCTGCTTGAGTACCTCGAGAATCCGATGCTTTTCAAGAGCCAAGAGATGCGGCGGCTCACGGACGTACCCATGACCGCCGAACGACGCCGCTGACCTGGCAGCCGCGCCGGTTGCCGCTTCTATTCCTGGTGTCTGCTCTGTGCCCTAGTCAAGCTCCGCCTGGATCACCTCTTGTCCCCGAACCAACGTCCAGGTCACCAGGCGTTTCATAACCTTACCCAGCGACTGGTCGAAAGCGGCGACCACCGCCTCCAGGGTGCTGTCGTCGGCTTTCACGTAGGACTGATCACCCCACGACCCGACGATCATTCTTTTGGGCATGCGCACCAGTTTGGCACTGACCGCGACGCGGGCCCTGGGATTACCATCTTTAATGTAGTCCACCTGGAATTCGCGAAGTTCGGTTTTCAAGGTGAAATCCGCCCGCAGACCCACCGATTCACGGCCCACCGCAACAATACGACCACTGTTTTCAAATGATTCAATGATCAGTGTCTGCACCATCTTTGGTGCGGTGTCGACCCAGTTGGCCTGCGCAAAGTACTCCAATTCATGCAGCCGGCGCTGCAAGGCGATGCGCATGGTACTGAGGCCGGCGCTGGCCGTCGGCGTTTCAATCACCATCTGCCAGGACACCGTTGGCGCCTGCTGGTCAAACTGACTCTTGGGACTGAGGTTGAAAAAACGTGGCGGCGGCCGGTTTCCTGGCAAGGAAGCACAACCACTGATGGTCGCGGCACCCAGCGTGCCAATCACTGCTACTGCCTGTCGTCTGGTAAGGGTCATTGATCTTCACTCCTGAACCCGGCCTGGCGATCGCCAAACAGGAAAAGAGAGGGGTCACGTTCGAGTTCCCGGGACACCCGGTTGAGGGAAGCAACCAGGCCGCGGAATTCACGGAGGGTGAGTGTCAGTTCGTACAGGCCGGTCTGGGCAAATTCACTGAGTGGCTCCCGGCTGTCTCTGACCAGTTCCTCAGTCTCTTCTGAAAGGCGCTTGATCGATGCAGCAGCAGAACTGAAATCATCCAGCGCAGCAGTGATCCTCGGCCCATTATCATCGGCAACGCTGCCAAACCCGGCGATCGCCTGACGCAGGGTCACGGTTGTGTTGCGCACTTCATTAAGCAGTTGTTCCAGCCCTTGGTCAAGATTTTCCGACGTCTGAGTAAACTGGCCGGTCGCCACCCGGACATCATCCATCGTCGCCAGGACCTGACGGAGTATTTTGTCAATCTCACCCCGTTGGCTGGCAAAGGAAGTTGTCAGTGTATCCAGGTTGGTCAGGATGTTATTGACCGACTCGATGTTACGATCGCTGAACATCTCTGAAGCCTGATCG
>MPMA02272830.1_pt1 | contig 12718 bp, 16 predicted proteins | sample 1617361 | NCBI WGS metagenome assembly MPMA02 (sample SAMN05944807, study PRJNA350692) | marine metagenome | biome: marine; feature: ODZ; material: water; isolation source: 180 m water sample filtered on 0.2 um supor filter | place: Pacific Ocean | collected 2012-04-08 | depth 180m m | reverse complement strand
TCCTGTGTCTGACTCAAACCACAGGTTGCCTGCTTCGGGAGAGGAGGGGGCAGTATCGGAAACAGTGAGGCTCGCTCCACCGCCAGACACCTCCTGCCATGAACCGCTAGACCGGAAATAGAAAGTGTCATTCGTAGTATCTACGGCCAGAGCGCCGTTGGCTAGGGCTGTAGAGGGAGCGCCGTCGGTAGCCAGCGTGACAATACCGGTAGTGGCTACCAGCGTGTCGTCAGTCTTGAGAGTGTTTGCAGCGGATCTGTATAGAGTTACATCACCACTAGCGGAACCAGCACCCCAAGTGATTTTCCCACCGGCATCAACAGACATGCGGGCGGCGGAGTCCCCGGCAACTTTGGTGCGGATGGCTTCAGAAGACGCTGACGCTTGGTCGTCAACGGATACAACAGTCTTGAATGATCTTGCCACGGCCTCAACCGTTTCCTATGTAGTTGGCAGTCCCTCAAGACTAGCCTATGATTACGACCTTGTAAGCGTTGGACGCTGGTGCGGAAGCGAAGGTCAGGGTTACGGCGTTAGTACTAGTGCGATCCACGTCACAGACAACCGTTTCCTTACTGGTAGCCCCGTAGACCTCAACCACAACATCGTCTGTGCCTAGACTGTGGGTAACCGCAATTGCTGTGGCACTGCCGTCACCAATCGTTGCTGTTACCTTGGTGGTCGCTCCGAGATTGGTTCTGGCTGCTGCTGCGGTAGAGGCTCCGGTACCACCGTGGCCGACTGCAACGTCTGTTGCCTCCCATGTACCTGTACTGATTGTGCCGAGAGAAGTCAGAGACGAGGTGACTATCGTGCTTCCCAGAGTGGTGCCAGACAACACGGTGTTGGCACCGATGTTGTAGGCGAGAACACTGATAGTGCCCTGTGTGCCGCTGAACACCTCAGAGGTGTTGGTGGCGTCGGGAATGAACGTGAAGAAGCCAGTGGAGTCGTCGTAACCAAAGTAACCGACCTTGGCAGCCGAACCGGTGTGGTACCGGTACTCAACACCACGGTCCTTGTTGTCGTCCGACGCTGGGGCAGCGTCCCCACCCAAAGTGACGATTGGGTCGTCAACCGTCATGGTGGAAGAGTTGACGGTGGTCGTCGTGCCGTTGACCACCAAGTTGCCGGTAACGGTAAGAATGCCCCCGATGGTGACATCATCGGGCAGGCCGACAGTTACCGCTGCCGTCTCAGAGCCGGAGCCAGAGACTGAAATCTCATTAGTGGTACCAGCAAGGGTGGCAACGTAGTTACCAGACGTATGGGTCCCAAGGGTTGCAGCAACCGTCAGGTCTACTGCTCCATCTCCGGCATCGTCGTAAGCAGCGGTCAGACCCGTATGGGAACCATTGGTGACGATCTGAGCCCCGACAAGGTCTTGGACCTCTTCGTCAAAGTTGGTAATCGTTGTCTTGGCGAGACCGGTGATAGCAGTGGAAGCCGCAGCAGTCAACCGTCCCTGAGCGTCAACGGTGAAGGTGGCTACGGAGGTGGCACTGCCATAGGCGGCAGCAGTAACCGCAGTGTCAGCAAGATTTAGTGTGGCTGCCCCACTGGTTGCCCCCCCGGACAGGCCCGTACCGGCCACAACAGAGGTGATGTCACCAGTAGCAGTACTAAGGGAGGCCCAAGCACTACCGTCGTAGTAGTAGATGAGGTTGTCATCAGTATCATAGTAAATCTGGCCGTTTACAGGGGCAGATGGAGCCGTAGCAAGGTTCTGGACACGGGCGTTCTGAAGTTCGTTCTTGTTGAGATCAAGATTAGTTACGTACAACATTGCCATTGGCTACGGTCTCCTAAGAAAGGTATGCCTTACCTCCGAAGGCACTAGTAAATGATACCACGATTTGGTCAACGCTAGAGTAGGTGACAGTACCGGTAACTATCGTCCCGGCGCTGTCCACAACTGCCACACCGCCGGGTTCATATCCCAAGTTATGGTTGATCGTCCATGTGTCAGAAGCAGTCCCCTGTATGTGCCTATAGCGGCTCCCGACAGGGAGGGTGAGGTTCAGGGTCTGAGAGGGGGCAGTTCCGGTGATCGTCGCCGCTGCTGTTTCCCCAGAAGACACTGTTCCGATTGCTAAGGTGTTAGCAGCACCGGGCTTACCGGGCACTGAAACAGTAACTACGTCAGCAGCGCCCTCTGTAACAGTTGTTGCCGTCTTGGTCTTGGTGACCGTGACGGTTTCGGAGTTATGGGGCATGACTAGTAGGGATTACTTGAAGTTGCGGCCTCAACTACTAAACTGCCTGCGGCCAGTACGTCCCAATCTCCTGAGGAATCCTGCACGAACAGGTCGTATGAGTATGTGCCAGCCGCTACATCGTTCTTGTCAGAGATATGCAGGTCAAGCGTAGTGCCTGCTGTCTCCCCTGCAATCAGGTAACCACGAGTGTTGGCTGGACTCAACGCAATAACAGTGGCCTCTGAAGGCTTAGAAGCATACCACCTGAGATCCAAGACGGTGACGCCCGCAGAAGTCTTGGCCTGCATGTAGGCTCCCGCTACCGTCTGGACCTCAGCGTCGGAGTCCTTCCAAGTGAAGGTCCGGTAGAAGTCTGTTTTCTGTATGTACCTGAGTTCCAAGGCTTTGGAGTCCTCCTCCGGGGTAATCCGGTCAGTCGTAGAAACATTGACCAGCCCCTTGCTAACCTGCTTTTCTACATCCGCCCCATACAGTCTACACGTTGCCCAGACATCATATGCAAGTTCCCCTGCTGGTAGGTCTGTGGTCTGGGCAGCGGTGAGAGATAACTGAATACCGTTCTCCCCTGTGATGGCCGTTGTGACCTCCAGCAGAGAGTTGGTGCTAGTCTTGATATAAGCCCTAGCAGCAGACGGGGTCACCACACTGTGGGTTCGGCGGTTCTTTACAATAACCAACCGCTCCCAAGGGAGGCCCCTGACAATATCGTAGTTGACGTACCAAACCATGTTATTAGTTTATCACTCCCCTAGCATCGTGTTCATTGGTGGCCTCGGTCATCACTCGACCTCCGTTTCGAGGTAATGCGGCCATTCGGAATCGGCGTGGGACTCGGCAGCACCGGCCAAATCATCGGCGGTCCAACCGGTGAACACGGCGGGCGAGAAACGCACATTGTCCAAGTAGCCCTCGTAGGCGTGGTACTTGGCGTTCTGTTCCGCATCTTCCGGCGGGCCAGTGAACTCGTTTCCGTCTTCCCACACCGTAACCACCATGTACGGGTTCTGGCCCCCGGCCTCACTAGCACGGTCAAACACTTCTTGGTCAGAAAACTGGGGGCCGTCTGGTGCTGGCATTATCTCATGTTCCTACGTCTGTTACTACGCTCGTCAAGCCCACGTAGGGTTTCTTCCATGTCTTCAATGGCCTTCGCTTGGCGAGCCTGTTCTGGGTCTGAGAAGTCGAAGGGGTCTGGTTGGGAGTAGTCGGGGTTGGTACCGGCCTCTACTTCCCACGACCTACCATAAGCGTCCCTGTCGTTGGGGTCCTCGCCAATGGTGTCGTCACGGGTGGGGAGCCACGCAGCGAGGTAATCACTGACAGGAATGGACATACTCCTAATCCGGCCACCATCATAAGAAACCGTGCCGCTCGCGCCACGGCCATCCCAGCCTCGGTTAGATCCACCGGTCTCCGCTATGTGCTGGTCGTAGTCGACCTGCTCGGCAAGGGCAGCGTCTGATGTAGGGTCAGGCAACGAGACACGGGCGTCGCCAGCGCCCCAATTGGCGGGGTCGCTAACCATCGCTTGTACTTCATCAAAGTCGTCGGTGAAGTAGTCAGCACCGGCCTGATAGTCTCCCCTGTGGAACATACGAATACGGAACTCGTCGTGACTCTCTGCCTCAAACTCTTCGGGGCTACTCGGGTGGACGGTGAAAACTATATCGTCAGGGTCTACCTGACCCATAGTGGCAGCGTGGGCATGGCGGTCGATCTCCATTGCCTCCGCAGCGGCTTCTGTTGCTTGATGCCTACTAGCGAACGCCCTATCCTGAGGGGACAACTCTGCCTGAGTGTGCCCTGTCTCCTCAATCTGTGACGCAGAGATCATGTCGCTAACAGAATCTGAGATCATAGACTCAGTCACGGCCTCGTCCAGTTACTCATCAGAAACAGCATCCAAGTTGGCTTGGGCACCAGCCATGGCAGAGTCCCAAAGACTCTGAAACTGAGGACCGTCTGGTGTTGGCATTAGAAACCTCTGTAGTTTTCTTCATTGGGTAGAACTGTTTCTTTGTGGACTCCTTCGATCTGCCGTCTGACAGAATCAGGTGTGCGACGATCCTCCATAGCACGCCTCTTGTCTTCTTCCTGATTGTCGGGTCCTCCGATATAACTAGCGTCGGTGAAGTCCACGGCTTCCAAAGCGCTGTCGCCGTGGTAGATAGTGGCGTATATGCCGTCGATTGGAAACTCAGCACGGTACCCACCACCTAGGTCATGGTGAAAGATAGGATACTCATCTGGATCGTCTGGGTCCTCTTCCACGCTGCGTCTAGGACGCACGTTCCCAGCCTGATGTTCGGCAGACCAGTGACCTTCTACACTCTCCCAAGCGTCATTGACCACCCGATCCCGCATTCCACCCTCATATCCAAAGAATATCTTTTCAAAGCCTTCAAACAGGTTCGCTGCAATGGCTTCCCCAGCCATCTTGGATTCGTCTTCACTGGACAGCCCAAACTGTGCTCCGAACCTTGGATCGTCTGGTTCTGGCATTTACATACTCCTAAAGAGTTGCATTTTGATTTCCCACTTGTCCGGTCCTAACTTATTGACAGATAGGACTATCACTCGGGCGAACCCCTGAGCCTTAGCCAGCCGAACGGCCTGTTCACGAGCATCGTGAATCATCGGAGTGTCGACTGTGTACGTAACGATCATTCCTACATTGTACTACTATATGCTGATGGAAATGCCGCTGATTCTGATGGGGAAACTGAGACCCCTGTCTGTGCCGTGGGGTTGCGTAACATGCGAGGTGTTCTGGGTCACCTCACGAACTACTAGGGCATCCGACTGTTGGATGTGCGATAACCCGGGTCAGAAGTTTACGAGAAGCCGATATACCACTACCGGATGGGACACGCTCCACTAAGGCAGTCGTCATCCAACAGTTCACTCATGCCACCGTGTGGTCCTTCTTCTGGCTGCATCAAGCGGCCCTTCATCTCTAGATAGTGCTCTTTGGTAATCTGCTCCAGTGGGGCCTGCTCGAACCCATGGTTGGAGTACAAGAGAAAGGAAACGGACTTCATTATCGGCCAGTTAACCTTCAGGTACTCCTTGATGCCATCCAACTCATCGGGCTTGACATAAACAGTCACAGACACAGCGTTGTCAGCCCACTTCTCTTGTAGAGTCTGCTGGAGGTCCATCTGTTGAATGGCGGACAGGTGTTCGGCCAGAACGGTCCCCTCTGGGTACTCGCAAGGGAACTCCACCACTTTAGTCCTGTCCGACACAGTGCCGTCCAAGTTCTTGACCCACTCTACGTGGTACCCCATATCGGAACAGTACTGAATCAGGGGGTCGCCAACAGACATGCGTACCCGACGAATGTGGTACTCGCTGTACCCGGGGTGTCCACCGGGGGACACGCCTGCCAATAGTGACAGGGTGCCGCTGGGCTTAACCGTGGTGAGACGTTGGGACTCAGGCCAACCATTCTGGGCAGACCAGACACTGTCGAACTTACGGAGGGCTACGTAGGCGCTGTCCAACCAATCCAGCCTGTTTAGAGCCTGTGCCACCCCAGTAACCCCCAGCCCCAACCGCATGTTCTGACAGGTGATCTCATCAGACTCTCGGTCAAGATAGGGCATCGCTGCGATAGCCTTCTGGACCTTGTACAGGAGTCTTGTGATGTCCACAAACTCCTCTTCCGACGACACGTTGGGAAGGAATACCTCACTAAGGTTGCAAGATTCACGGTTTGCTAACCCAATCTCAGCACACGGATTGGTACCTACGATGGATGGGTCGGGCCTGATCTCATGGGTGCGTCCAAACGTGCGTGAGGTCTTCAGGTTGAACATCCCATAGGGCTCACCATTACCGTTATACCCCTCCCAGAACTCCTTGGGAAGTTCATCAATGCTTTCTACCACAACAGAGTTGTTGGACATAGACCTGTGCATGGGAATGGTTCCCAGATCCCACCGCTTGGCGTTTATGTAGTCGATGTCATCGGGTCTACCCAAAGCGATCTCCGCAGAGCGACGCACGTTCCCGGCGACTACCACAGACCCTATGATATTTCCGATGTCCAAAACCTCCACTGAGGTCAGGTGTCTACCTACGGCACCGTTGAGCACCGCAGTGATCTTCTCAATTCCCTCTACCAAGATCCCGGGGCCTGACGCCTTACCACCGAATGTCCGTATGGGGGCTCCTGCGGGCCGTATGAGGCTCGTGTTGTAAGTCAGGTAGGTGGAGTCATCTCTACCCCCCAGATACGCCCTGAGGGCCTGTAGGACGGCCTGAGACCATCCCTCGCGCTTGTCGGGAACGATGTAGTCGGCATCCGCCTCGTTTAAGTGCTGAACGGTCCCTTGTCGAACCACCCCGAGGGCCTCTGGGTTGGTCACAGAGAACCCGACCCCGCCCCCCAACATGAGCCTCTCAAACATCCATGAGAAGTCCTCAGGCTTGGTGAGGTCCACGAACCAGCAGTTGACAAGGGAGTCCCCACCCAGACGCTCGTTGTTGGGGGTGCCCAACTGCCAGAGCATACGTCCACCGACGCTGGCCTTGAGGTTGAACATGTAGTCGAACAGGCGTTCGGACTCCGCCTCCGTCAACCCAGCACCAACAGCCTCGGCACCGTCAACCACCCGACGAAGGGTCTGCCACCACTCCTCGGTGGTGTGTTCCTTCTCGTCCAGAGTGCGGGCGTAGGTCCGCTTGAACACAATGTAGCCAAGTCCATCGAAGCCCCACGGGGGTGCTTTGTCAGTGTACGGGGCTAGGAAGTCTTCGGAAAGTGTCATTCATAGACTCTACCCGATGGGAGCCTCTTCGGGGGGTGATCCCCAACACCACCACAGCAGACTGTCGGGTACTTGATATGCCCCTTGGAACGTCCGTCAGGACGTACTTACTAAGTCTAGAAAACTCAGTCTAGAACCCTAAGTATAGGATACAGGTCACTGGTGAACTGGGGGGAGGTCACCCATGAACTGGGGGGAGGTCACTGGTGAACTGGGGGGGGTCACTGGTGACCACCCTGCGGCATCTCATTCACGAACTTGGCCCAATCCTCTGGGAACTCAATCTCCATGATGGGCTCTAAAAGAGAACAGTATTCCATGGCCTCGTCTATGGACTCTGCGGAGAAGAGCACGGACATTTCGTACGCAGGCATCTTACGGACACCCGGGCTTACCTGTGGACTTGTAGATCGGGCCCTTCGGGGTTAGGGATACTACCTCTACACAATCGTCGTCTAGTGGGACGTTCTGTCCGTCCCTCTCGACATACGACTTTCTGTGGCCCACTTCCTTGAACTTCTCCAGTTCGTCCTCGGGGTACTCGGGACTACCTGTCTTAATGTTCCATGGAAAGGTAAACCCCTGCTCTATATTCAGGTTGGCTAGCCCAAGAGCAGTGGACAGGGCGAACTCTTGGGGTTCCATACCACCACGACCACCCGGCCCTCTTCCCGGTTGACCTTCCAGTAGAAGGTCGGCATCCCGTGATCTTCCTGAGTAGGCACCCGACCAAGCAACACCCACATTGGTCTTGGCGTCCTCACGACGTAGCGCACGAGACATCCTACCGTAAGCGGCCTTCACGGGAGGGGCGATCTGTCTTACGGGGGCCTTGGGTCCGAATACACCAGTACCCTCCGTGAGGCTGAGGTCCTGCGTCACGGCGAATGGTGGCCCCTCGGGGTAACTTCCAGTCTCGGCGGCTGCTCCCCTAGTTTGGTAGACGTTGTATAACTTTCCCCCCGCTAACTCCTCGGGAATATCCTGTCCCGGCTTCAGTCCGAGCCTCTCCCTGAACCAAGGTTCAAAGTGGGGGTTGGTCTCCCTCGCCATGACACGGCGATCAGACTCAACTGCTAAGTCAAAGCCCGGGTAGTCACTAAGGTCTAAGGCCATAAATGGACCTACCTACTAATGTCCCGCTTGGGTGTACTCGGGGACGGGGTTGTAGTTGTACTGCATGGTCATTGACTGTCCCTGAGTTCCCTCAGCGGCGAACTCCGGTGAGTTCTCTGACATGACCTCGGGGGCGCTGGGCGCTGGGACCGGTCGGGCAGTAACCTGCTCACCAGTGGCAGGGGGTGGCTTGGGAACTGTCGCCCCGTGAGGGTCGTCCATGTTACCACCAGCCCAGTACACGGCGAAGTCTTGGTGAAAGTGAATGGGCTTAGAGTGCTGGGAGTTCCCACGCATCTCTCGGGAACGACGTACGTCAGCCATCGGACTTGGGGTCTCCTTCTAGTGTGTGCGTGTCTTCACCAGTGGGTGGTCCATCAACAGGCGCAGGCGGGTTCTTCTGCATTTCCTGCGAGAACTCAATCAAACTGTTTGGAATCAAACTGTCTGGGGAGCCACTGATGTTGGAGATAGCCCCCCGTTGGCCGTAGTAGTCCCTAAGGAATGTGGCGTACGATTCAAAGATCCCACCGTCTCCGCCATGCGAAGAGCAATCGCCCATGTGGTTACGGTCTGACGGGGGGAGGCCCCTAGCGTTGTCGTCTCGGTTCTGAGGCATTATGTGGCCTCTCCGTATGTAGATGGGAGTGCATGTTTCTCGGCAGGAGTGTCATACCAAGTGTGGCACATGTTGCACTGGGCGTGTGATCCGCCCTGCATGTGGACTGGTCCGATACGCTGGTCTGTTCCACCACAAGTCGGGCAAGCAGGCTCGCCACGAAAACTACGGTCTCCGCGATCTCCGCCTCTGGCTAGGTCATCTCGCTTCTGTGGCATATGTAAATGATACCACTATCTTGAAGAAGATGAGTAAGGCTAGTCCTTGTACAGGACCGGGACCAGTTGGTCGGCGGCGGCGTACATTACGACAGCCTCCCCTTCCACAACAACTTTGTCTGAATGGGATAGGATCACTGGCTCGGTAAAGGAACGGTTGGGGGATTTACGCTCGGGCGTAGAATACTCGTCCCTCAGTTCCTCCCCGGTCATAAACAGTTTGAGTTGCTCATAGGTTTCCATGGAGGCACCCTAGCACACGGGCTAGTCGTTAAAATGGTATCTCCTCGATGGCCCACCGAGGATCATCACCATCATCTTCAAAGAGTGACATCTGGCCGGGCAGGCCCTTCGGCGGATGCACATTCCAAAATGCCTCCACTTCGCCCTCGGACAATTTAAACCTAGGATCGTCTTGGTGGGACTCCCCGGCTATGTCATCTTGGACAGTGTCTATGAACTCTTCTGCGCCCTCCTGCCTTGCTGCGTGAGGGTGTAATACGTCGGCGAAAGAACCGTAACTGCCAGTACTCTCGGTGTGCTGCACTGGAATGAGAACATCGGGCTTCTGGTTATACGCAGAAATAAGGTCGTGCTGACCCTCCCAGATGGGTCGCTTAATGTCCCCCCTAACATTTACTTCAGGAGTGAGTCCTAGGGTGATCGGCTGCTCCACGCCCATCCCCTCAACACGGGCGAAGGCTCCAAGACCCTCTGGTATTAGACTCATAGTCTCCGGCTCGCCTTCGGCCCGGGCCGCATTGCTTAGTTGCTCAGTAGGCTGCTTGGCGTGCTTTAGTGTGCGATCCCAGTACTGCTTGTCGTCCTCAAACCATGTTGACGGGTCATGGTCATTCTCCAAATTAAACTTCTTCTGAGACTTTTGATATTCATAGTTCTCCGCCTCTTGCCAGTCTAGGTAAGAATCTACGTCCCCTGTGAAACCTTCCGCTGTCATGTCCTCTTTTAGACCTTCGATCCCGCTGTAACCCATCCATTGGTCAAGGTAGTTTTCCCTATCGGTAAAGTCTGGGTTGGTGTAGCCCTGCCACTCGTTATATTCCCGTGTTCCCGGTGTATAGGCCCCGGCCTCATAGGACATATCCCCGGAATCCGGGTCGTTCCCCTCGCCCCGATCAAACTTCGCTTTAGACTGGTGCCACCGTTCAATATAAGCATCAGCCTCTTTACGACCCTCAAAGTCGGGGCTGGTGTAGGGCTGAATTAGCCCGAACTCCTCTGGGCGGACTGCCATCATTAGGGGATGTTGGCTTGTCTGTTCTCCAAGTTGACCAATGCCGTCTGGCTGGTGAGTAGCAGTGATCCACCGATCAGCGTCATGGGGACCATAGTTCTCCATGATCTCCCGAGGGGTCATAAACATCTTTAGTTGCTCCGCCCTACCGGCGTGTTCTGCCCCGCTCATAGGTTTGTCCCCTGTGGAAATAGGCTTAGTTGTTTAGCGGACTTGTTGGTCGCAGGTATCTTCTTACCCCTCGGCTTGCGACTCGTCCACTGTTCCCGTACAAACCGTTTACCCTCTTTCACTTCAGCCTCAGTGAACTGTGTAAGACGACGAGATGCCAAGTTGTAGTCAACTTCATCAATTCTAAGCATTTGGCTTGGAAAGTTGCTGCCCGTATGGTCTTCGTGAACACCCTCATTAGAGGTGGGGCGCATATCTCCCCACCTTAGTCGGGGTTCTTTTGGTTTGTCGCCGGGTTCCCACGTTACGGTCTTGGTCTTCTTGTCCTTTTCTACTTCCTCAATCCTCGTTAGGAGTCTAAAGGAGTCTGGTGTCAGAGAACTACTCACCTCAACAGGTCCAAAGTTCCTTGCTTGGTCACGAGCAGCCACTCCAAGCAGTGACAGTGTCCTACTACGGCTTTCGATGTTGGCGAATAGACTATGAGCGGCCCCTTTCCTCTGCCTGAACATTTCTCCCTGTACGAGAGGCTCGGGTTCGTATTCTACGTCGTCGTCTATCAAGGAATCTGTGAGCAAGCCCGCTAGGTTTTTAGGCTGCTGGTCTTCATCAAAGTAGTCAGGGTCGTTCCTTGGGTCATTATCAACATAGAACCCATACTTGCCGTAGGGCTCTTCTGTAGCAGGTGCTATTGAAAGGACTGCCCCATAACCCTTTTCGTCAGTAGTCGTGTATTCAACGTCGTCCTCACCGAATGGGTCGGTTTGCGGGGTGTGGTACCGGTAGTACCCCGGTTTAAACGGAAAGGACTGTCCGTGGGTACCTTCCCTAAAGAAGTGGTCATCCTCGGGGTCCAACCACTCCACGGGCATGAAGTCATCCCGTCCCCCCTCCATACGTTGCCCACTGCCCACAATCCGTGGACGTAGGTCACCCTTTGCCCAGTTACGTTGCATAATCTCTCGGGGTGACATGAACAACTTCAACTGGTTAGGGTCTTCTACTTCGCTCATTGAGTTCCCTCGGAGAAGTATGAACGACTACTAAGTGTGGGAGGCTTGTCCTCGACCGGCCTACTGGATGTTGCTCCGGGCGGGGGTGGTCCTGCCCTCTTGGGGGTGGTAACGGCAGGTGCTGCGAACCCGCTGGAGCCGTAGTTACTGTATATGGGCCCCATCCCCTGTCCGTGGGTGCCAGCCTTGAAGTAGTCGACCGGAGAGGACTTTACGTCGTAGAACCACTGTCCTGCTACCCCCTCGTCGTAGAACTCCTCCAACCCCTCTATTGGGATCAGGCCCGGGTTGGCGTTACCTACCCTCCACACGATTGAGTCTTCTTCTTGAGACTCAGCCAACAACTTCTGTTCTACCTCATCGAAAGTGGGATTTGGCGGGAGATCGTCAATCGCCTCCTTACCCAAGCGCATTTCTTCTTCAGCCAAGGCGTCGTCCTGCTCCCTCTGCCTCTTTTCTGCGCGCACTTTACGATAGAGATACCCCCGCGACCTCCTAAAGTCCTGTCCCTCAGTGCCCTCTTCGTAAGGGGTTTCTCCACTGGCGGCAGAACCCTTCTTCTGCTTGGGAGGGGGCGGCGGCGGTGGCGGGGGCGGCGGCGGCTTTTCGTAAGCCGGTGGGTTCTTCAGCACCTTTCTTCCGGTTCTCTGACCGGTGACGTGCTCCCGTTCGTCTACATACTCTGGCTTCTGTGGCACTGGTATGTTGTGCTCAGTAACTCTGTGTAGAGCGGCACGGGCGTCTTCAATCCCCTGAAGGTTCCTCTGTCGGGTCTCTTCGTCTAGTCTCAGAGGCTGCTCAGAGGGCTCATCAGGCGGGTAGAGTTCGCCCGCCAGAAAGGCCCTCTGATGGGGGGTCAGTTTTAGTTTAGGGGGATATGGAAGATCGCCCATTACTTACTCTTGTACTTTCCGTAGACTGGTTTGATCTTGGGAGCCTTGGCTGGCCTAAGGGTGTACCGTAGGGACTTGCTCGCCTTCCAACCCTTGTGCTTGGACAGGGAGTATCCAAAGTCCTTCTTCCTGAACTGGGCACCACTGAGTTTAGCCACGTTTACACCAACCAAGTCTTTAGGTTAGATTTTACCCTATTTAGGTGGTCTTCACCTGCCCTTTGGTTCTCTGTGTCCAGTTCCCTGACGTTTTCACGCAAATCCTGATGTGGGACTATCTCTGGGAACAGTGACTGCTGTTCCCCCCGGAACACACCCGGATCAGCGAGATTCGCTGGCTCAACCTGTACCCTGCTAAGGACGTTATCTGCGTAGTCCCGTCCAGCGGTTTTCCACCGCACAGAGTCGGCTCCACCCGTGGACCATGCCGTGTCTTCAAC
>MPMA02235700.1_pt1 | contig 12815 bp, 10 predicted proteins | sample 1617361 | NCBI WGS metagenome assembly MPMA02 (sample SAMN05944807, study PRJNA350692) | marine metagenome | biome: marine; feature: ODZ; material: water; isolation source: 180 m water sample filtered on 0.2 um supor filter | place: Pacific Ocean | collected 2012-04-08 | depth 180m m | reverse complement strand
TTGTCGTTGGCCGCGGGCGTTGGATTTTCGACGCGGGATTCCTGAGCGAAAACGGATGCGTGCGTCAGTGGGGCGCACATGAGGATGGGCAAGAGGCACAGCGTCATGACGCGGAGGGGAGATGTGCAGTGTGGCAGAGGCATTGGAGTTCTCCTGCGGATGGGGCTACCTCCAACTATCGCCTGTGTAAGGATTTGTGTGCGCCAATTTGGGAAGAAGCGTCAAGAGCAGCAATTTGCAGCGTGGCCACGTTGCATCGAACTAACAGCCACCCCAGTCGGCGAGCAGAAGCAGCAGATCAAGTACGCCGATTTCATTGTCATCATCGAGATCCTCTGGACACCCCATCGGATCTGTACAGGTGCCCCATGCGAGTAGGAGGGCTGCGAGGTCATCGGCATCGACGACGCCGGTCATCTCGATGTCCGCGGGACATCCTGGCGTGGAACTGACATCCCAGCCAAAGACCAGACCGCCCTGTATGGTGGGGGTGGTGATGGTGGTGGCACCGGGTGAACCCATAGCCAAGATGTCTTGATTGACGCAGACGCCTTGGCCGAGGGTGTAGCCAACGCCGTTGGTGTCACCTTCCAACTCGACCAATTGCTCCCAGTCGCTGCTGGCAATGAGGCGGAAGAGATACCCCGCACCGGACATCGTGCCGTTGAGATCGGACATTCGTACGCCCACGGCAAGCAATTCCCCGTCCAGCGATAATGACTCACCGAAGAGGCTGTAACTCGCCGAGGTTGTGGGTTGGAGTGTCTCGACGAGGCCCCAACTGCTGCTGGATCCGTCCCAGCCGATGATGTGGATGAAGCCGTTGCCATTGAGTGGTTCGCCCACCGCAAAGTGATCTCCGTCAAAGTCGACCTTGATTCCGAGTCGGCTGGTCGCGGAGCCAATGTCAGCCTGGTCGATTTCAGACAGTGGACTCCATGTCGACATGAGATATTCATACACATGGACGCGTCCGGCATTCGGCCCGGCGTCGTCGTCCCAAGGAGCGCCGACGATCATGCGTTCTTCGTTGTCATGGTCCAATGCGACCGCCCAACCGAATCCATCGCCGTCGTCGCCATGTGGCCCAAAGACTTCGCTTCCGGTGGACCAGTCGCCCATTGTGCGGGTGTAGACAAAGACGCTTCCTTCGCCACCCGCGGACCCCGGTGCTCCGACGACGACGGTGTCGCCGATGATGTCAACATCTTGGCCAAACAAGTCACTTGGAATGATTGTGGATGGCTGCAGCACAGCCTGCAGCGTGATGGTGGAGATGCCGACTGTGTAGACATAGATCGCACCAACCGGGGCCAACGTGGAGTTGTGTTTGGCTGGAGCCGACACAACGAATGTGTCACCATCGGCAGCGACGATATTGCCGAAGTGGGCGCCAATGTTGAGGCCGGATGGTGCTTCCAGAATCGTGGTGACGGGGACACCGCTGGGATCGCAGATGTATATCGTGACGCTGCCAGCATCAGACGCGACATCATCATCGGTTGGCGCACCAGCGACGTAATAACTGTCGCCGATTGCAACGCTCGCACCAAAACCGTCTCCCATCCCAGGTGTCAGTGGTTCGACGAACATATCTGCGGACACGGCGGCGTTGACTGAAGCGACGAGACTGCAACTGGCAATCATCATCAGTTGAATCGTGGTCGTTACGGTTGGCATGTGCAAACTCCTTGGGCGCGATTTAATTCAGAACAACGCTATCCACCAACTAGTTGCCATTGGTTGCAGCGTGTGATCATGAAGAGGGTTCCGCGTAATGGTTTTGACAGTCCATGCGACAGATGGTCGCTTTGGGCCAAAAAGCCGGATTCTGTATCGGTTGTAGGGTTTGCGAACCTCAGCCCGTGACGGCTTTGATGTGCTCAAATTGGTTTCGACATCCGTCGCAGAAGTGTATTGACCGGCATCTTGTCGGCCCGAAGGAACTGTCCAGCCGCGTATTGGACGACCCGCAATAGGGGCACATGATGGCCGATACAGTCAGTTCTACATCTGTGGTGCTGCCCATGTCCGACCTCGTCCTGCACCTTGGCGATCAGGGCGAGTTTGCGGATCATGCTCGGTGTCCGGGTGATCCATTCGCCTTCTGGAAGCGCACCAACGATTTCGCTGTTCGAATTCGGCGAGTTTCTCAGGGTCACAGTTGATGGTGATGTCCGGCGGTGAAACCGGGTTGGCAGCGCCACTCATGCGCAGAGTCCTTGTATTTCAGAGCCTTCCTGTGACGCCGGGCTTCAGGAATCCGCCGGATGCTCAAACACCGTGGCGAGGCCCTGCCCGACACCGACGCAGAGTGTAGCGATCCCGCGGTGAACCTTGCGGCGATTCATCTCGTGAACCAGTGTTGCTGCAAGCCGAGCGCCGCTGGCGCCAAGCGGATGGCCGATCGCGATCGCGCCGCCCTTGACGTTGACGCGGTCCATGTCAAGGTCGAGTTCGCGAACACAGGCGATGGACTGTGCTGCAAATGCCTCGTTGAGTTCGAAGAGGCCGATATCGTCGATCGAGAGTCCGGCCCGATCGAGGGCCTTGCGGGTGGCTGGAACCGGGCCGAGTCCCATCGTCGCCGGATCAACGCCAGCCGAGGCTGATGGGCCGACAAGGGCGAGAATCTCATGCCCCTCGCTGCGGGCAAGTTCGGCCTCCATCAGCACCAGCGCCGCGGCGCCGTCGTTGACGCCGCTGGAGTTGCCGGCGGTCACGGTGGCCTGCTCGTCTTTGGCGAAGGCGGGCCGCAGTTTGGCGAGTGTTTCCACGGTGGTGCCGGGTCGCGGATGTTCGTCCGTGTCAAAGTGGATCGGGTCCTTCCGCCGCTGCGGCACATCGACGGCGAGCAGTTCGTCGTCGAAGAAGTGCATTTCGTTGGCGAGCGTCCACCGCTGCTGACTGAGTACCGCAAATCGATCCTGCTCGTCACGGCTGATGTTGAATTGCCGCGCGAGATTCTCGGCCGTTTCGCCCATGCCGTACGGATGATGCATCTCGGAGAGTGCCGGGTTGGTGAACCGCCACCCGATCGTCGTGTCGTGCACGTCGAGTTTGCGATCAAAGGCCCGCTCGCCCTTGGCCATGACGAAGGGAGCGCGGCTCATGCTCTCGACGCCGCCGGCGACGAACACATCTCCGCAGTTTGCTTCGATCATCCGCGCGGCGATGTTGATTGCTTCGAGCCCCGAAGCGCATAGCCTGTTGACGGTGCAGCCGCCGACGCTGATCGGAAGGCCCGCAAGAAGGGCGGCCATGCGGGCGACGTTGCGGTTGTCTTCGCCCGCCTGATTCGCCGCGCCGAGGTAGACATCTTCGATCGAAGCCGGATCGATGCCTGCTCGCTCCACGGCGTGCTTGATGGCATGCGCGGCCAGATCATCCGGCCTGACACTGCTCAGGACGCCGCCATAGCGGCCAAAGGGCGTGCGAAGGGCGGAAACGATGGCGGCGCGACGTGTCATGCGGAAGGGGATTGTAGTGTCGCCGCCTCAGCAGGCAGGCCCCGGTGGTATCGTGGCCCCGTGAACGACTACCAGAGCAAGGTGCAGCAACTCGCCTCCGAGGCCATGCAGATTCCAGAGACTGGCCAGGATGCTTGGTTGGCCGATGTATGTGGAGGGGATGAGGCTCTGATCGAGGATGTGCGGTCCGAGGTCCGCATGATGTCCGGAGAAGACGCCACGCTCGAATCGGGGTCGGGTGATCACACGCCGATGCCGACCATCCCGGCCGCGAGTTCGCGGCTTCCCGAGTCGATTGGCGAGTTCACCGTGCGGCGGCTGCTCGGAGTCGGTGGCATGGGCATTGTGTATGAAGCCGCGCAGTCATCGCCGCAGCGTCGGGTGGCGGTCAAGGTAATGAAGCATGGCGTGGCATCGGGTTCGGCACTCCGCCGCTTTCAGATGGAGGCGCAGACCCTCGGAAGATTGCACCACTCCGGGATCGCACAGATCTACGAAGCGGGCACCTGGGACGACGGTTCCGGCGGCGTTCCGTACTTCGCGATGGAGTACATCGTCGGCGCCAAGTCACTGACGGCGTATGCCGCGGAAAAGAACCTGAGCATCAGCGATCGGATCGAGTTGTTCACAAGCATCTGTGACGCGATTCACCACGGTCATCAGAAGGGCATCATCCACCGCGACCTCAAACCCGGCAACATTCTGGTCGACCGTCAGGGCAACTGCAAGGTGATCGACTTCGGTGTGGCCAGATCGACCGATGCCGACATCGCCGTTACGACGCAACAGACCGACGTCGGCGCCATTGTCGGAACGCTGCAGTACATGAGCCCCGAACAGTGTCAGGCAGACCCGGACCTCATCGACACGCGGTGCGATGTGTACGCCCTCGGCGTGCTCCTCTACGAACTGCTCGCGGAGCAGGTGCCGTACGAACTCAAGGGTCTGCCGATTTACGAAGCAGCCAAGGTGGTGCGTGAGGAATCTCCCACGCGAATGACGACCATCAACTCGTCGCTCAAGGGTGATCTCGAGACGATCGTGTCAAAGGCCATGGTCAAGGATCCGGACCACCGATACCAGTCGGCGCTCGAACTCAAGCAGGATCTGGAGCGATATCTGAAGGGCGATCCGATTTCGGCGCGGCCATTGAGCCTGACGTATCAACTCTCGTTGTTGGTCCGACGAAACCGCGCGGCGGTGGTAGGGGTGTTGGCGGTCGCCGCTGTGCTGGTGCTTGCCACGATTCTCAGCGTGGTGCTTGCCGTTCGGGCTAATCTGGCGGAGGACGCGGCAATCGCGGCGCAAGTTCAGGCCGAGGCGGAGTTGTCCAAGTCCAAGGCGGGGCAGGAGTTTCTTGCACACATCCTGGGGATGGCAAGCCCCCGGAACGCGCAAGGAAGAACCCTCAACACGCGTCAAGTGCTGAGGGAGGCGGCTGTAGGCATCGATACCCGCTTCGCGGGCCTGCCCGAACTGGCAGCGGAAACACGACTGACGATCGGTGAGTTGATGTTCGAGTTGCAGATGTTCGACGACGCGGACCAGCAATTGACATCAGGTATGGCGGCGATCGAGGCGCTGCATGGCCCCGATGACTCTCGCATACTGCACGCCCTGGCTGTGATGGGGCGGATGCGGACCGATCAGGGACGGCCACGCCAGGCCGATCAGGTGACACTGGATGCAATTGAGCGGGCACGGCGGGCGCTTCCCGAGAATGACCCGATTCTGATCGAGGCCATGGCATCCCGCGTCTTGGCATTGGTATTCCTGACCCGTTTTTCGGAGGCGGTGGAGTTGAGCGGAGAGTGGCTGGATACGGCTCGTCGACGGTACGACGATGAGCACCCGCAGACACTCGAGGCGATGACTCATCATGCTTACATGCTCATGCGGCTCTCGTCCTTGGAGTCTGACGAGGAAGCCAGAGATCGCATGTTGGAAGATGGCACGGCACTCCTCCAATCGGCATCCGAGACGAGCGAGCGTATTTTGGGCGGCAAGCATCCAATTACGCTGCAGGCGAATGCCTTTCTGGCTCTGAGACGATGGGTCAATGCGGCGGATGAGCAACGCGAGGACGGCCAGGAACTGGCCCTCTATCGGGCGACTGAAGCATTGCAGAATGTGCTGGGGGAAGACCATGCCGTGGTGCTGGAAATCGTTCACCTTCACGGTGTTCTCATGTTCATGGTGGGGGCTGGAACCGATGATGACGAACTGGTATCACAAAGCGAAGTACTTCTGAGCCGAGCCTACGATGGATACCAACGTCGTTTCGGTCCAGACAATCCATTGACTCAGGAGGTGATGATATGGCTGGGGCAGGCTCGAACGGCCATCAGTGGCGAGATCGTGGCCGTTGAGGCCCTTCGGGGCACGTATGAGCAACTGCTCGCCCAGCACGCTCCGGATCACCACAGTGTCATCAACGCCCGTGCCAATCTGGCCGTTATGTTGCTCCAGACCGGCAACATCGCGGAAGGCGAGCCGCTCCTGCAGACGACGATCGAACACATAGCAGCCATTCTCGGGCCATACCACATCCAGATATCCCAATGTAAGGCCCTTCTTGTGGAGGCGTTCTTGGAGCACAATCAGATCGACCGTGGTCTGGCCGAGACCAAGGCGTGGCTTTCCGAGATCCAATCACATTTCGGCATCGAAAGCAAAGAAGCCATTCAGCACCAAGTTGCGGCGGCCCGTTGTTTCGAACGTGCGGAGCGTCGCGATGAGTCTCTGTCACTCTTTGAGAAAGCATCCGACGCGGCGAGGACGCACCTAGACCCCGGCTCGGATATTCGAGCCGAGGCGGTCCGCCACTATGCCGCAGCACTCCTGACACGAGACCAGCCTGAGCCCGCGATGGACCTCATCGACGAGGCGATCGAGCACTCCGATGCCGAAGAAGAACCTGATCCAGCCAACGTCATGAGACTGCAGGTTCTTCGGGCCGACGCGCTGGTGAGACTCGATCGCGACAGCGAAGCCCGGACGATCGTGCAACCACTGCTGGTAGACGGGGAGGACGATCCTTCCAAAGTGCTTGAGGTCGTCGCCTACATGCTCGCCCGTGAATCGTTACGCCTGCTCGAATTGGATGTCGATGCTGTGATGGCGGCGGCCCTCCGCAGCCACGAACGCGGCGAAGAGGGGAGCGGCCATGTGGTGGCTAAGCTCTATGCGGCCCGGGGCGAACATGCCGAGGCCGTGCGATGGCAGGAGCAGGTTCTCGCCGAGGCCAAGCCCCGCGAGCGTGAGGACCAGCAGGAGCGGCTCGACGAGTACCGCGCGGCACAGGCAGAAGCGATCGGCGACTCTGAGGCGGCGGTCGATGAGACCGAAGAAGTGGTGGAGACTCCGACGCCGTGAGTACTCAGGCTGGGGGGGCGAACCGCCCATCATCAACCGAGGCGTCCAACGCAGACAGCGTTCCAGCGACGAGATTTTCGCCGATGTCGCTGGCCCAGGCGAACAGCCCGCGTGGATAGTTGACCCCCGCCTGCATGGCCACGTCGATGTCCGCCGGTTCAGCCACGCCATCATGCGCGGCCCAGGCGGCCTCGTTGAGCAGGGCGGCGAGGATGCGGGTAAAGACGATCTTCTGCCGGTCGGTGCACCGAGCGAGGGCTTCGGGATCGCCCGCGGCGGCTGCGCAGAATCGTTCTGCGGTGTCGCCGAGTTCGCTGATGCCGGTCGCGGCACCCTGGGGCGGCCTCAGTACGCATACGGGCTGCTCGCCCGACCAGTCGTACACGCCGCAGCCGCTCTTGCGACCAAGCATGCCATCGGAGACCAGTCGTTCCTGAAGGGCGACCGGCGCGAGTCGGGAAGGCCGATCCCACTGTTCCCACACGCCACGGGTTGTCGCGGTGTTGATGTCGTGGCCGATGAAGTCTGTGAGTTCAAACGGCCCCATGCGGAATCCGCCGATCGTCTTCATTGCTTCGTCAACGACAGGCGGATCGGCGAGTCCGTCTTCCATGCAGCGGAAGGCTTCGAGGTAATAGGGGCGAGCTACTCGGTTGACGATGAAGCCGGGCGTGTCGGCGCAGCGGGCGACCTCCTTACCCCAATTCGCCGCGATGGTCGCGATGCGATCGAGGACAGTGGTGTCAGTGTTGGTTCCCCGTACAACCTCTACCAGTTTCATGATCGGCGCAGGGTTGAAGAAATGCATGCCGCAAGTCCTTCGCGGCGCGCCGATCCGTTCGCCGAGTTCGGAGACCGACAGCGACGATGTGTTTGTCGCGATGATGGCTTCTTCTGGAAGCACTACAAGGACAGGGGTGATCGCAGCAACTTTGATGTCGATGTCTTCGATGATTGCTTCGATGAAGAGTTCGCAATCGGACAGTTCGGTGATGTCCGACGGCATGATGCGATCCATGGCATCATCGGCATCGATCTGATTCATGCGACCCTTCGCCACGTTGCGGACAAACCGTTTCCCGATGCCTTTCTTGGCCGCTTCGCAAGTCGATCGATCGACATCGATCAATCGAACCTTCCAACCGGCGGTTGCCGCCACCTGCGCGATTCCTGCGCCCATGGCCCCCGCTCCGAGTATTCCAACGGTTGGCATGGCTACTGTCCGGTGAAGTTGGGGGTGCGTTTCTGCAGGAAGGCCGTGACGCCTTCAAAATGATCGGTCGTGTGCCCGGCGGTTTCCTGCGCAGAGGCTTCCGCTTCGAGTTGCTCGCTTAGCGTCCGTTCGAAGGACTCATTCAGCAGCCGTTTCGTGAGCGAAATGGCCTTGCCGGGGAGCGAAGCGAGTCGCTCAGCCACTGCGGCGGTGGCGGATTCGAGTTCGCCAGCCGGAACAACCTGGTTGACCATGCCGATGGCGAACGCTTCATCGGCTTTGACGGGACGCCCCGTCATGCAGAGTTCCATGGCCCGACCGAGGCCGACAAGCCGCGGCAGCGTCCACGTGCTCGCCGAGTCCGGGACGAGCCCGACGTTGACGAACACTTCGATGAACTTCGCATGTTCGGAGGCGATGCGGATGTCGCATGCGAGGGCGAGGCTGCAACCGGCGCCGGCGGCCACGCCGTTGACTGCCGCGATCACCGGTTTCTCCATGGTGCGAATCAGTGTGACCCACGGGTCGTAGCGTTTCTTGAGATCCTCGCCGAACGCTGGCACGTGGCCGGGCACATACTTGGCCTTGAGATCACCGAGGTCCTGCCCGCTGCTGAAGGCGCGGCCCGATCCGGTGATGACCACGACGCGGACGTCGTCGTCGCGGGCGACCTGCTTGAGGGCGTCGATGAACTCGCGACTGAGATCGTCATTGAAGGCATTGAGGACATCAGGCCTGTTGATGGTGATCGTGGCGATGTGATCGGATACATCAAGTGAAATCGTGGTGAGGGCAGAGGTCGTCATCAGGCTATTTTCCAGTGAAACGTGGGCGTTGTTTTTCCATGAAGGCTTTCATGCCTTCGGTCTGGTCATCGGTGTCAAAGAGCATGTAGAAGAGTTCACGTTCGCGGACGAGTCCGTCGCTGAGGTGCCGCTCACTTGCATTGAGAACGGATTCTTTCGCGTTCTGAAGTGAGATCGGCGTTTTCATTGCGATGGCTCGCTCATGTCTCTTCCTGTCCTTTTTGATTTCGCCGAGCGGCGCGATCAATGATGCGGGCGAGCGCGATCTTGGGGAATACCCGTTGGACCTGCCGGCCTCGGCCGAGCAGGGTATCACCCTCCCACGCGGTCACCTCGCAAGTCAGGCAATCGCCGCTGAGGTCGGTGGCTTCAGCGTGGATGCGGACCGTCGCGCCGAGGGCCGCTGGGGCGACATGATCTATGGACAGATGCCCTCCAATGCCCTCTTCATCCTCATCGAGGTGAGGGGCCAGCACCTTGCGCGCCGCCAACTCCATGTGATGGGCCATGGACCAGGTGGAATACACACGGTGGACAATCACACCATCGAAGGCCGGGCACATGTCCTCGGTGACGAGCATGTGGACTTCGGCGGTATTGCCGACTTGCAGGGAGGGCTTCACGATGGGTGCAGTGTACGCAGCGGACCGCCGATACCATCACTTGCCATATGGGTCTGCTGATCTTGTTTGCCGTGGCCGCTGCGTTGTGGATCATCGGTGGTGTATGGGTTCTGCTTCACAAGGCGAAACATCCGCCCGCTGGTGCCGCAGGGCTGGCGCTGGCTGCGGGCGAACCGATCGATCCGATCGAGGCGGGACTTTCCTGGGAGCGATGGCTGCTTCGAACCCGCGACGGGTTGGATCTACCGGTGTGGGATATCGCGGGCGAGGGCAACGGGGGCGTGGTGGTTCTGGTTCATGACTGGGGCGAAGCGCCACTGTCGATGCTGCCCCGCGCGAGCGAATTGGTGCCGGAGGTCAGCCGCATCCTGATTCCATGCCTCCGGGGGCACGATGGGGTGGCAGGGGCGTGTGGACTCGGATCACGGGAGGTGGAGGATCTCAGGCGACTGCTTGATGAGATCGCCGAGGAGGACGTGCGTCTTGAGGGTGCCGGGCTCGGGGGGTGGATTGTCGAGCACACGCGGGATGCACCATCTGTGAACCACGTCATGAGCACGGATCCATGGGCCGACTCCTCCGACGGTCTCCGGCGGATACTCGCATCATCCGGTTTTCCAGCGTTTCCGATTGCCACTGTTGCGTCGTGGTTTTGCTGAGCGTTTCTGTGGGACAGAGAAGCAGGAGCCCCGTATTTGGTGCGATCTCAGTGCGGATACGTCATCGACGTGATATCAAGCAGTTCGTCGAGTTGCGCCGCCGGCAGAATGTCATGCTCAAGGCAATACTCCCGAATTGTCTGCCCACTCTTGTAGCAGGCCTTGGCGATACGGGAGGCCTCTTCATAGCCGATCACCGGAGCAAGTGCCGTGCCGAGCATGAGGCTCCGCTCCACCTTCTGTTTGATCTCCTTGCGATTCGCCTTGATTCCCTTGACGCAACTCTCAGCAAAGAGTCGCGAGACATTGCCGATGATTTTGATGCTTTCAAGCAGACAGTCGCTCATCATCGGCTGCGCCACATTGAGGTCCATCAGCGATCCGGTTCCGCCCATGCCCGCAATGCCAATGGCAACGTCGTTGCCGGAGACCTTCATCGCGACCTGCATGACCGATTCGACAAGCACAGGATTGACTTTGCCCGGCATGATCGATGAGCCGGGTTGAATTGCGGGTAGTTCAATCTCGTTGATGCCGCAGCGGGGGCCGGATCCCATGTACCTGATGTCGCTGGCAATTTTGGAGAGGCTGATCGCGATGGTGCGCAGATTTCCGTGCGCTTCGACGATGCAGTCCCGTGATGCCTGCGCCTCAAAGTGATTGCCGGCTTCACGGAATCGGACGCCGGTGTCCTTGGAGAGCCGTCTCGCAACGAGCGATCCGAATCGCGGATGCGTGTTGATGCCGGTGCCGACCGCGGTGCCGCCGATCGGAAGATCAGTGGCCAGTGCCTCAATTGCTTTGTGCCCGCGTTCAACGGCGAGGTCCATCTGGGCGGCGAAACCACTGAACTCTTGGCCGAGGCGAATGGGTGTTGCATCCTGCAAGTGAGTGCGACCGATCTTGACGATGCCGTCGAACTGTTTGGCCTTGCGGTGCAGGGCGGAGGCCAGTTTTTTGAGGTCCGGCACCATCAATTTCTTCAGGTGCGATGCGGCTGCGACCTGAATCGCCGTCGGGAAGGTGTCGTTTGAAGATTGGCCCATGTTGACATGGTCATTTGGGTGAACCGGATCGAAGGAGCCGAGTTTCTTTCCAACCGAGATCGAGATCATGTTGGCGATCACTTCGTTGACGTTGACATTCGACGAGGTGCCGGACCCGGTCTGGAAGATGTCGACCGGGAAGTGTTGCATCATGTCTGGCCGGGCTTCGGGATTCTCAAGTCCAGCGACGATGTCGTTGCAGGCCTTGACGATCAATCGTGTTCGTTTGGCATCGAGTTTGCCCAGTTCACGATTGGCTTCGGCTGCGGCTCGCTTGAGCAACGCGAAGGCGTGGATGACTTCCCATGACACGGCGTGGCCGGAAATCGGGAAGTTCTGCACAGCTCGTTGCGTCGAGGCGCCATACAAGGCACCGACGGGGACTTGCAGCATGCCCATCGAGTCGTGATCGGTCCTGGTTCGTGTGGCGGCCATGGATCTGGTCCTGATGGTAAGAGGAGAAAGCGAAGGATCAGCCGGGCGAATCGCCGGAGTCGGCGCCGCCCATCATCGGGTCGGTCGCCATGCCGAGGCGTGCTCGCATGGCGGCATCGAGGTCATCTTCAAACCGGCGAACAATCTCGCTGCGAACAAGATCGGCCACCTCTGGCTGTTCAGTTTGGAGCCGCTCGAAGGCGTCGATCCACTCCCCGGGCTCACTCTGAACGGTTGCGGCTTCGTCGTACAGGCGTCCCCGGATTGCGGCCTCGAATTTGGTAGCGAGCAGTTCGGCGTCGATTCTGCTCGCCGGCACCTGATCGATCATCGCAACCACAGCCTTTGGATCACCGGTCTGGAGCACCAGCGGGCCGAGCCGCTTGGCAATATCGGCGAGATTCTGCTCGGCGACATCACCAGAACTGAAGACCTCCTGAAGCACCGCCGCCCGCTGGGCTGGTGTGATAGCTGGCAGGGATGCGAGCAGGTCATCAACCTGCAGCGCATCTTCAGCGGGCGTTCGGCGGGTGGCATCGAGCAGGGTCTGCAGCCACAGGGCGGCATGCTGCTCCGGCGGCGTCAAGTTGCCGATGATCTGAAGGCCCGAGAGGTCGGAGCCTCCACCGACAGCAGCGAGCGCGAAGGGATAGATCGCGGGGTCGGAACTCCTCGCAAGCAGTGGCTGGTCCACTCCACGCAGGTGCATGGCATTGGCGACGGCTGCCCGCCACGTGGAATCGGGGTCATCGAGCCGAGGCTCAAGGGCCTGTACATCGTCGGCGGTTCCAATGAGCGTCAGGAGCGCGCCGGTTTGCGGCGTACCTCCTGATTGATAGGCATCGCGGACAAGCGGGAGCATCGCGACGGCCAAGGCATCAGATCTGCGAGCCGGGTCGGAGAGGACTGTCCACATTGCATCGATGGCGGCGAGCCTGACGGAATCCGCCTCCAGCAACGGCCCCAACTTCTCCGCGGTGATCAGGTCGGGCTGGATCTGGGCAACTCGTGGAAGCATGGCAGAGAGCACCGCTGGATCGGTTTCCGCGAGGAAGTTCGCGCGAACAGCCGGATCAATGGCAGCGGGGGCGAGTTCAGGAATGAGTGCCGCGGCGGCTGCGCGCACGGTGGGGTCGGGGTCCGCAATCAGGGCTGCGGCTGCCTCCTGCCCGCCTGGTGTGTCGTGCC
>MPMA02139591.1_pt1 | contig 12828 bp, 15 predicted proteins | sample 1617361 | NCBI WGS metagenome assembly MPMA02 (sample SAMN05944807, study PRJNA350692) | marine metagenome | biome: marine; feature: ODZ; material: water; isolation source: 180 m water sample filtered on 0.2 um supor filter | place: Pacific Ocean | collected 2012-04-08 | depth 180m m | reverse complement strand
TTTATTATTAATTTTTTTTAATAATTTAACAATTTTTGAATTGTTGCGATCAAATTCATCATAACTAGTTTGTTTTTTTAAACTTTTAGCAGCATCAATTATAGGCCTGTAACCAGTGCATCTACATAAATTTCCTGATATTGCTTCTTTTATGTTGTCTTCATCTTTATTATTTTTATTTTTGTACATAGCAAAAATGGACATAACAAAACCTGGCGTACAAAAACCACATTGAGATGCATGATATTTTACAATTGCTTCCTGAACAGGATGATAAGAACCATTTTTTGAAACTAAATTCTCAACAACTATAAGTTGTTTCCCATGCAGGATAGGTGTGAAAGATATACAAGCATTAACTGCTTTGTATTTAATTTTTTTATTTTCCATTTCTCCTAAAACCACTGTGCAAGCTCCACATCCCCCTTCGGCACAACCCTCCTTGGTACCTGTTTTTTTTAATTCCTCTCTTATAAAGTTGAGTAAGGTTTGGTTTGGGTCAGGATTATCCAATTCAATTAATGTATTTTCAAAAATAAATTGAACTTTGTTTGTGTTCACCTAAGAACCTCTATATGTAGAATAGCTCCATGGAGAAACGAGTAAAGGAACATGATAATGTTCTTTTGAATTTGAAATGCCAAATCTAATAACCACATCATCTAAAAAAGGCAATTGATCTGATTTCGATACATTTTTAAAATAGTCTCCAATAAAAAAAACTAACTCATATTTACCATTCAAAAAACTTTCACCTTCAAGCAATGGTTCATCAGCCCTTCCGTCTTGATTTAATGTTAGTGTATTTTTTTTTTCTCTTTGATTGTTATTGAAATAATATAATTCTACCTTTATTCCAGCGCCCGGTTTACCTGAGTAAATGTCTAAAACATGAGTTGTTAATTTTGTCATATGATAAAATATTTATATACAATATTGAGTAATTAATAAATAACAACTAAAATAAATTTTCAAAATGATTGATATTAAAAAAATTAATAATCTTGATAAATCTGAATTTTTATCAATTTTTGGAAATGTATTTGAAAAATCAAAATGGATAAGTGAGAAAGTGTTTGACCAAAAACCATTCAAAAATTTAGAATCTTTTATTTCAGAAATAATAAGAATATATGAAAATAGTGACAACAAAACTATACTAGAAATTCTTAATTTACATCCAGAACTTGCAGTGGAAAAAAAATTAACTTCAAATTCAGAAGCCGAGCAAAGTAAAGCTAACTTAAAAGAGTGTACACGTGAAGAGTTTAATGAATTTAAAAAATTAAATATTGAGTATAAAAAAAAATTTGATTTTCCATTTATTATTGCAGTGAAAGGAAAAAATAAAAAACAAATTTTGAATTATTTTAGAAAAAGGATTAAAAATTCATTAGATGAAGAATTTCTTGAGGCAAAAAAACAAGTAAAAAAAATTGCAACTTTTAGGTTAGAAGAAATTATAAAATAAACTTATTAATTTGATTTTTCTGAAACATATATTGCAACTGCTTCAATCTCTTTAGATGTGAGCATGCCTTCATATGCTGGCATTACTCCAATACCATTTGTTACTGCCATAACTACTCTTCCAACGTCTGGCCTAATTAAATTTAAATTCGGTCCAATTTCTCCATTTGATCCAGCATCAGACAAAGTATGACAAGTAGCGCAACTTCCCTCTTCTAAAAAAATATTTTTTCCCAAATCCAATATTTCATCTGCACATAAAGTTTGAGTAAATAATATAAATATTGCTGTAAAAAAATAATTAAAATATTTCATAATTTAGTTAAATTTAGTAATAATTAACTCAATTATTAATCTACTAAAGATACTTTTTTGTAGCAAGTATCAATGTTGTAAATTAAATAGACCTATGAAAATTTTTGATTGTTTTATGTATTTTGATGAAGAGATTGTTCTAGATTTAAGGTTAAATACTTTAGACAGGTATGTTGATTATTTTATTATTGTGGAAAGCACTTTTACACACAGAGGTGATAAAAGAAACTTAAAATTCAACCATAAAAAATTTGAAAAATTTAAAGACAAAATAATTTATTTAACTTTTGATAAAGAGCCTGATGAAATAGAAGTGGTTCATGAAAATGATAATGAAGGTGAAAAATCAAGAAAATATATTCTTAATGCTGCTAAAAGAGAAAATAAGCAAAGAGACCATATTGCAAATGGTTTGCAAAAAGCAAGTCCCGAAGATTTAATACTGATTTCTGATGTTGACGAAATTCCAAATCTTGAAGAGATAAAATTAGAAAATTTAAAAGAAAAAATTTTAATGTTTCAACAAGATATGTTTTACTACAAATTTGATTTAAAATTACCTAATATGGTTTGGTCTGGAACTAAAGGCTGTAGAAAAAAAGACCTATTAAGTCCTCAATGGTTAAGAAACATTAAAGATAAAAAATATTCTTTATTTAGGTTAGATATAATTTTTTCAAAAATTAAATATAACAGTATTAAATTTATTAAAAATGGAGGTTGGCATTTTTCAAATATTAAATCTCCTAAAGAAATAGAACATAAGTTAAAATCATATCTGCATCACAGAGAATTTGATGAAGAACCATTAACCTTAGATCAAATAGACAATATAATTAAGAGCAAACAAGCAATTTATGACTTAAAAGTTGATAAAACCGTAAATAAAGTTGGAAGCGGAAGTAAGCTAATTAATTACAGTTTTGACAAATTGCCAGTTTATTTAAAAGAAAATAAAGAAAATTATAAAGAATGGCTAGATTAAAATAGAGTATTTAGTATTGGATAGGCTCATTATCAATTGAACGCCATAAATACCACGTGGCAACAGAACAATAGGGTGAAAATCTTTTTCTTAAAAAATTAACAAAATTTTTTGGAGGTAAATATTTTTTTTTATAGTTATTTGATATAGCTCTTAGCAATCCTATATCTTGAATAGGCCATATATTTTCTCTATTAAAAGTAAAAAGTAATATCATTTCTGCAGACCATCTTCCAATTTGTCTCAAAGTTGAAAGATAAACAATTGCTTCTTCATCATTCATTTTTTTAATAAGCTTAGGGTTAAATGATTTATTTGAAAATTTAATTGACAGTTCTTTTATTCCTTTAGCCTTTTGCCTACTCAGGCCACATTTTTTAAGTTTTTGAATAGTAATTTTTTTTACTATTTTTGGATTTATCTTGCCATTACATGCACTTTTAAATTTTTTGAACACTGAGCTTGCCGCTGCGACACTAATTTGTTGACCTATTATACTTTTGCAAAGAGAGAAAAAAATATCTTTTCTTGTAGTTAATGTTTTGTGTTTATATTTTTCAATTAAAATTTTCATTACTCTATCTTTTTTAGATAAATATTTTTTTGCTTTATTCCAATATTTTGGGGGATTATTCATGTCTTGAAATAGAAACTTGTTTTTTTAAAGTAACTTCTCTTCTAAAGATAATTATAGACGAAATTATAACTAAGAAGGCCCCTGCTAGAGTTTTAATCGAAGGTATTTCATTCCAAATGAAGTATCCAAAAATTATTGCAAAAACTAAAGCTAAATATTTTAGAGGAGTTACCAAAGAAACTTCAGAAAACTTATAAGATTGGCTCAGCCATAAATTTGCAACACCGCCAAAAATTCCTATAAAGGATAATAAAATTAAATCTTTTATGTCGGGCATTATCCATCCAAAGGGAATTGTAAAAAAACTTACTATAGTTATTGCAGCTGAAAAATTTAAAGCAATTAACCAAATGGGTTCAGTAGTGGATAATTGTCTGATAGCAATGGCAACATAAGATAGACCTAAACAAAAAATTATTGGATAAACAAAGTATATGTTTAAAGAACTAAAACCAGGTTCTGCAATAACTATAATACCAATAAATCCTACAATTACTGCAAGCCATCTATACATTCCAACTTTCTCACTAAGAAAAAAAATTGAAAAAATAGTTGTAAAAATTGGAGCAGCAAATGAAATACTAACAACCGTAGCTAACGGTAGATTTCTTAAAGCAATAAATATTGAAATTAGAGCTATTAAACCAAATAAGCATCTTAAAAAATGCAATCCAGTTCTTTTTGTATAATAAAAATTTTTAAGCCTTTCTCTAGGAATAATAAAAAAATAAAATACTAAACCAAAAAAACCTCTAAAAAATAATACCTGTCCCAAAGGATATGAATCTGACCATTTTACGATTAAATCCATTATTGAAAATGCACAAACCGACATAAACATATACAAAAAGCCCAATTGATTTTCGGAAAGCATAAGAATAACTTTAGTTTAAATAAAACAATAATCAATGGAAATAGCTGTATTAGCACTCGGATGTTTTTGGGGACCAGAAATCAAGTTTGGAAAACTTGAGGGAATTAAAAAAACTGAAGTTGGTTACTGCGGAGGTGATGACAACAAAGTAACTTATGAGGAAGTTTGTTCAGGAAATACTAATCATGCTGAGGTTGTTAGATTGGAATTTGATCCTAAAAAAATTTCATATGAAAAAATTTTACAGCGTTTTTTTGATATACACGACCCAACAACACTAAATGCTCAGGGTCCTGATATAGGAACTCAATATAGAAGTGAAATATTCTATTTAGATGAAAATCAAAAAAAAATTGCTAAAAAAATTATTGAAAAAAACAATAAAAAATTATCTGGTAAAGTTGTTACAAAATTGTCGTTACTAAAAAACTATTGTCCAGCTGAAGATTATCATCAAAAATATTTAGAAAAAAAAATTTAATTATGTCACTAGCAAACACAAACTGGGTTGAAAAAAATATTAATAAGTTAAAAATAATTGATTGCTCTTGGCATATGCCAAATGTGGAAAGAGATGGATACAGAGAGTACCTAGAATCACATATTGAAAATGCAATATTTTTCGATTTAGATAAAAATTCAGACCATAATACTGATTTGCCTCATATGCTTACAAATAATAATGAATGGGAAAAAATTATATCTAAAATGGGAATCGCCAATGACGATGAGATAGTAATTTATGATAATTCAGATGTCTTAAGTTCATGCAGATGTTGGTACAATTTTATATATTTTGGTCATAATAATAAGTTGGTTCATGTTTTAGACGGTGGTTTAAAAAAATGGAAATCAGAAGAAAAGCCAACAACAAAAGAAATTTTGAAAATCAGAGAAACAAAATATATTGCTTCAGAGAGAGAAAGTTTAGTAAAAAATAAATCTCAAATTAAAGAAAATATTATTAAACAAGAATTTAGAATTGTTGATGCAAGAAGTAGAGAAAGATTCGAAGGAAAAGTTGAAGAGCCAAGAAAAGGTTTGAGAAGTGGATCAATTCCAAAATCTATGTGTATTCCTTTTCGAGAGCTAATTAATGATGACAATACATTTAAAAATGAAAAAGAAATTTTAAACATATTTAAAAATACTTTGGGGAAAGAATTAACAACAAATATTGTATTTACTTGCGGATCTGGAGTAACTGCTTCTGTTTTGGCACTTGCATATTCTTTAATAAATAATAAATATATACCAACCATTTATGATGGTTCTTGGGCAGAATACGGAAAAATTAAAATATGAAAAGATCAACAAAAGTAATTTCTATAATAATTGTCTTCTTCTTAATTATAGCTTCAGTGATTGTTGCAAGAACTGTAATTGGAAAACATTTTCAAAAAAAGTTTGGTAAAAGACCTCCTCCGGGAATTATAGTAACTGAAGTAGTGGATAAAGAATTTTCAGAAAAAATTGAAACATTTGGAACTGCTGTATCTAATAAAACGAAATCTTTTAGAATAAAGAAAGAAAATTTAATAGAAGATTTAAAGTTAAACAATTATGTCAAAAAAGGAGATGTAATTATTAAGTTAAAAAGTGGGAATATTATAGCTCCTTTTAACGGTGTGGTAGGATATACCGGTTTAACTGAAGATATATTTGTTTCTGATAGTACATTTATTATAACTTTAGATGATAACTCAATTATCTATTCTGATATTAAAATTCCTGAAAATTATTCTTCAGTTATTGAAAAGGGTTTGCCAATAGAAGCTAAAGTTTCAAGCTATAAAAATAAAATCTTTAATGGAGAGGTTGATTTTATTTCTAGTAGAATAAATGCGGAAACTAGAAGTTTGTTAACAAGAATTAAAATTGACAATACAAATCTAGAATTAATATCTGGTTCTTTGCTTGAGGTAAGTGTAAAATTTAATTTAAGAGATTCTCTGGGTGTTCCAGATACAAGTGTAATGATGGAAGGTGAAAAAACTTACGTCTATAAAGTATCAAAAGATAATATAGTAAATAAAACCGAAATAAAAATTGGTTTAAGACAAGAAGGTAATATTGAAATCCTATCAGGATTAAATATTGGAGATATAATTGTTGCTGAAGGATTAAAAAAAGTTTTTCCAAGAAGTAAAATTAAACCTATTAAAAATTAAATGTTCATAACAGAATTAAGCATTAGAAGACCTGTTGTTTCATGGGTAATGTCTTTAATTTTAATTGTATTTGGACTTTTTGTTTTTTGGAAGTTGCCAGTTAGAGAGCTTCCATCTGGATTGCAGCCTCCAGTAGTGCAGGTACAAGTTGATTACACCTCTGCTGCCGCTCCTATAGTTGATCAAGAAGTAACGCAAGTTCTAGAAGATGTGATTGGTGGTGCAGAAGGAATTAAAAATATTGATTCTAAGTCTTCAAATGGAAGAAGCACAATAAAAGTTGAATTTGATACAAGCATTGATTTGGATAATGCAGCTAATGATATAAGAGAAAGAGTTGCAAGAGTAGTGGATAATTTGCCTTCCGAGTCAGATCCACCACAAATACTTAAACAAGCAGCTGGGTTTACTACTACAATGTGGTTAGCACTTTCATCTTCTACCTGGAGCGATTTAGAACTTGGCGATTATGCTGAAAGATATCTAGTAGATACTTTTTCAAGCGTAAAAAATGTTGGTAGAATTTTAGTTGGAGGACTTAGAGAGCTGAGTATTAGAGTTTGGGTAGATCCTATTAAATTAGCTGCAAATGATTTAACTGTTCAGGAAGTTGAAAAAGCTTTGAGAGGTGAAAATATTAGATTGCCCGCAGGAACTCTTGAAGCAAATAATATCGATTTAACCTTAAACTTAGATAAATCCTACAATAGCATAGAAGCCATTGAGCAACTTCCAATTAAAAAAACTAGTAAAAAAGTAGTTGTACTATCTGATGTTGCAAAAATAGAGTTTGGACCTGTTTCAGAAAAAACTTTATTTAAAGCGCAAAGAAAAGACCAATTAAATTTAAAGACAGTTGGTATAGGAATTTATGCTAGAAGCGGAGCATCTACTGTAGAGCTTTCTAAAGAAATTAAAAAAAAAATAGCTGAAGTAAATAAATCCTTACCAGAAGGACTAGAGCTAGAAGTGGCATTTAATAGAGCTACTTACATAGGAGCCGCAATTAATGAGGTATATAAAACTCTTATAATCGCTTTTGTTTTGGTTGTAATAATTATTTATTTATTCTTAGGAAATTTAAAAGCTGTAATCGTTCCGGCAATAGCTCTGCCTGTTAGTTTAATAGCTTCATTTCTTGGAATTTATATATTTGGACTATCGATAAATATTTTTGTCCTCTTAAGTTTTATACTGGCGATTGGGATAATTACTGATGACTCGGTAATTATGACAGATGCTATTTACAGAAGAATAGAAAATGGAGAAAATCCTCTTGTTGCGGCATATAAAGGATCTAAACAAATTACATTTGCAATTATAGCAACTACATTAATTCTTATTGCAGTCTTTTTGCCACTAATATTTATTGAGGGTATTTCTGGAACTTTATTTAGAGAAACTGCGATAGCTTTATCATTCTCGATAGTTGTATCATCTTTTGTTGCTCTAACCTTATCTCCAATGCTTGCAAGTAAATTTTTAAATAAAAAAAATGATAAAAATTATATAATACGAAAATTTGAAAAATTTTTCTTAGGTTTTTCAAAATTTTATCAAGAAACATTGGAAGTCTTAGTTAAAAAGACAAAAACCATCTCTGTTTTTATTATATTTATAATTGTAGCTTCTGTTTTGTTGTTTAACTTTTCAAAAAAAGAATTAATGCCAATGGAAGATAGAGGAGCTTATCTGGTCATTGGTTTTACTGATGAAGGAAGTTCTTTCGAGTACACGCAAGAAAAAGCTCAGAATATTGAGAAAAGACTTATTCCATTATTACAAGCTGAAAACAGTCCTTATTCACGTTTTATCATGAGAGTACCTGGATTTGGAAGCTCTGCTAACTCATACAATAGTTTTATAATTATTGCTTTATTAGATAATTGGAAAAATAGAAAACAAGATTCCCAAACTGTAATGAGACAAGCTATTGGTAAGATTGTGACTCTACCTCAAGCAGTGGCTTTTCCAATATCTCCTCAATCAATAAGGGTTTCAAGTTATAACAAACCTGTTCAAATGGTTATTTATGGAAGTACTTATGAAGAATTGGAAAGAATTCAAAGTGAAGTAATTGGAAAATTAAGAAGGAATAGAAATTTATCAAGAATAGAGTCTGATTATTCTAGAAATAAACCTGAAGTAAAGCTTGTAATTAACAAGAATAAAGCGAAAGACTTAGGTGTTTCTACTGAAACAATTGGAAAAAGTTTAGAAACGCTTTATGGTGGAAAAAGAGTTACAACGTTTAATAAATTGGGAAAAGAGTATCCAATAATTTTACAGCAATACTTATCTGATAGAAGAGATAAAGATGGAATATCAAAAATTTTTGTAAGATCTAATACTACAGGAAAACTAATATCATTGGTAAATCTTGTAAATTTTAAAGAAGAGGGAACTGCAAAAGAATTGGCTAGATATAACAGACAAAGAGCGGTTACTATTTCAGCAAATATTTCAGAAAACTACACTCTTTCGGAAGCAATTAAATATTTAGAAAATATAATGACTGAAGTATCTCCACAAAGCCAAATTACATGGAAAGGCAAGTCAGAAGAAATAAAGGAAACAAGCAATGAACTCTTTATCATATTTGCTTTAGCTTTATTAACAGCATATCTGGTTATGGCAGCAACATTTAATTCATTTGTGCATCCATTTATAATTGTTCTTACTGTTCCCTTGGCAATTTTTGGTGGATTAGTTTTTATTTTATTTTTAAATAGTTCTATTAATATCTTCTCACAAATTGCACTTGTAATCCTTATTGGTATATCCACTAAAAATAGTATTTTAATTGTTGATTATGCTAATCAAATTAGAACAACTGGAAAAAATATAGAAGCAGCAGTTAAAGAAGCGTGCAGTATAAGATTCAGGCCAATTATCATGACATCTTTAAGTACTATGATTGCGATGATTCCTCTAATAATAGGAAATATTGGTCCAGGAGCTGGTGAAGGTTCTAGATTAGCAGTTGGCGCTACAATTTTTGGGGGTATGATAATTTCTACATTTTTTACACTTTACGTAACCCCAACAATGTATTTATCTTTAGCAAAAAATACAAAAAGGATAGATGCTGTAGATATAGAATTAAAAAAAGAACTTCGTTAGAAAATAATATATTTATTTGTACTTAGTACTTTTTGGCACTTGGAAAGTTGACTCTTATATTTTGAAGATTGTTTTTGTACTTTTTTTGCAATCAATATAACTTTATTATTACTTTTATAATTTTTATAATTTCCCCAACCTTCGTGATAAGCAATATATTGTCTAAAAACATCTTTTTTTGATATTTTTAATATTTGTGAAGTTTTATTTGTATACCAACCAATAAAATCGACACTATCTTTAAATCTTGCTCTAGTAGCCAAGGGCTTATTATTTTCTTTTTTGTATTGTTCCCAAGTACCTTTAACTGCTTGTGAATAACCAAAAGAACTGGAAGGCCTTTTATAAGGAATGACTTTAAATAATTTTAATCTTTCTGGTTTTGCGAGCCAATCAAAATCTGACTCCATTTTTATAAATGCTAATTGTAAATGAACTGGTGTTCCCCATTTTTTTTCTGTTTTTTTAACATGCTTATACCAAAAATATCTTTCGGAAAATATTGAACAACTATCAGCGGTATTTTTGGGAATAGAAGAACAGGCAGAAATTAATAAAAATAAAATGATTAAGAAGCTACTTAAAATCTGTCTTTGCTTTTTCATTAAGCTCATCCATTTTTTTTCTAATATCTTCATCTAATATATTGTGATTTTTTAAATCATCTTTTATTTTTCTAAAAACATCTTCATCACCAGCTTCAGTAAAATCTGCTTTTATTACAGATTGAATATATTCTTTTTCTTTTTCTTCATCATAACCAAGAATTTTGGAAGCCCATTCTCCTATATATTTGTTTCTTCTAGCACTTACTTTAAATTGAAGTTCTTGGTCGTGCGCAAATTTTTTCTCAAAACTTTTTTCTCTTTCATCAAATGAACTCATTTTTTTCTCCAAAAATTAAATAGAATTAATATAAAAACAGGCATTAAAACTCCAGCAATATTACCAAACAAATCAGAAAATTGAAATGATCTGTTTGGTATAAATAAATGAAATAATTCAAGAATTATAGAAATTAAAATTAAGTATAAAATAATTATTTTTAAGCTCTTAAAATAGCTTATTAAACCCAATGAAGATAACAAAAAAAAAGCATAAACATGGTTTGAGGAAACTATAAAATTAGAGGTTATTTGAGGTTGCCTTAAAATATCTCCATAAATAAAAAAACCCAACAAACTTCCTGGATAAATATATAAAAATACAAATATAATGTTTAAAAGGTGAAATATTATTTTTGTCATTTATCAATTTACCTTATAATTAAATTTAAACTATGAGTCATTTAATTTTAGTAAGACATGGTCAAAGTGAGTGGAATTTACAAAAAAAATTCACCGGATGGGTAGATGTTGAGTTGGCACCAAATGGAAAATTAGAGGCCTGCAAATCTGGTGAACTTATTAAAGAGCTTAATTTAAATTTAGATTATTTTTTTTGTTCTTATCAAAAAAGAGCAATTGAAACTCTAAATTTAATCTTAAACACTTTAAGAATTAAGAATGATAAAATTATTAAAGCCTGGGAACTTAATGAAAGACACTATGGCGCCCTAACCGGCCTGAATAAAGATGAAATGAAAAAAACTTTGGGAGAAGATAAAGTTCTAGAATTTAGGCGATCTTGGGATGTTAGGCCAGAACCATTAAATAAAAATAATCCTTATCATCCTATTAATATTGAAATTTATAAAAATATACCAAAGGATAAAATTCCTGATACCGAATCTTTAAAAGATACTTATGAAAGAGTAATTCCTTATTTTGAAAAAAATATTTTAGATAAATTAAATAAAAATATAATTATTGCTGCTCATGGAAATTCGGTCCGAGCATTATGCAAATATTTATTTAATATAGATAATGAAAAAATTTCAAAACTAGAAATTCCAACAGGAAATCCTTTATTAATTAAATTTGACAATAATAAAAAGATTAAAGAAGCTTTATATTTAGATCAAAAAAGAGCTAATGATTTAATTATTTTTTAACTAATTTATTATATATTTCTAAATCAGTTATATGAATAAATTTCTGCTTGCTTTCAAAACCATAAAGCATTTTATTTTTTATTGCCTCATCCCAAATCTTAGTAACTGAAAATGGCATTACTTTTTCATTTTTAAATAAACTTTTATTTATAATTTGCAGACCAGTATATATAAAATTATTTTCTTTATTTTTTAATAACTTTTCATTGCTTAATGAAAAATCACCTTTCATTCTTTCATCAAAGCTATTTTCTTTATTAACAATCATTAACAAATTTTTTATTTTTTTTTGAAAATAGTAATTCATCATATTTATTGTTGTTTCCAAATAATCATCTCCCCACACAGTATCTGGATTTAAAACAATAAAATCATTTTCATCTGATCTATTAATTAGATTTAAAATACCACCTCCGGTATCTAAAATTTCATTACCATCATTTAGAATTTCAATTTTTGAATTTGATTTGTTGTTTAAAATAAAATTTTGAATCTGGCTGTGAAGATAATAAGTATTAATTTTTATATTTTCTATTTCTAATTTTTCTAAAAAATTTATTGAATTTTCTAACAAAGTAATTTCGTTAATTTCAATTAGAGGTTTTGGAATTTTTAAAGTAATTGGATTTAAACGTTTTCCATATCCGGCACACAAAATTAGTGCAGTATTAATTTTCATATTTATTTCTTATTTTTTTTGAAAAATACTTATCTAAAATAATTTTTAGTTCTATAAATTTTTTATTTTGTTCTGTTCTTTGTTCAATTAACTTCCATGCATAAGGTATTAATTTTAAATAACTGTGTTTATTATCTCTAATTGATAATCTCGTAAAAATTCCAATTATTTTTAAATTTCTTAAAACTGATAAAATTTCAAAATCGTTTTTGAAATTCACAACATTTATTTTTTTATTTGTTTCAATGTACTCTTCAAAAATATTTTGCTTAAAGCCTATGCTAGTTTTTAATCTTACATCATCTATTAATGAAGCAAGATCATAAGCTACATTTCCAAAAACAGCATCCTGACTATCTATAACACACAATTTTTTATTTTTAATCATTAAATTAGAAACATGAAAATCTCTGTGAACAAATGTTTTATTACTAAATTTAATTTTATTAATTAAAGTTTTTAAAGCTAAAAGTAATTTTTTTTTTAATAAAGTTTGATTTTTTTTTTTTATTTTTTTTGGTACATGCCAATCTAAAAATAACTTGGTTTCCTCTAAAAGAATTTTTTTTGAGTATTTTGGT
>MPMA02207512.1_pt1 | contig 12854 bp, 10 predicted proteins | sample 1617361 | NCBI WGS metagenome assembly MPMA02 (sample SAMN05944807, study PRJNA350692) | marine metagenome | biome: marine; feature: ODZ; material: water; isolation source: 180 m water sample filtered on 0.2 um supor filter | place: Pacific Ocean | collected 2012-04-08 | depth 180m m | reverse complement strand
TAAAAGGAAAAGCGCTGCTAACAATAGTAACCCGGCGCATGCAGTTCTTTTATTCAAAACCATCAATCACACCATTTACCATCTGCGGCTACGTACGCACGCATTCAATCGCTATTTAAAACGAAAGGATACCAAATCTGAACATTGATATCGCACTGAATTCATACTAAATAGATGGGGCTCTTTTGGGTTCCGGATGGCTGTCTCGAACGATCTTTTCAAGGAGCTCATGAGGAGGTTTGCGGCGGGTGTGACACTGGTGACTTTCAATGAAAATGGGAAGTTGGGAGGACTTACCGTTTCTAGCTTCTGTTCACTCTCCATGGACCCTCCTTTAGTTTTAATATGTATCGATAGAGAGGTGGCAAGTCATGAATCACTGGAAAAAACAGCCACTTTCGGGGTAAATATCTGCAATTCCGAGCAAGGAAAGATAGCCTGGGACTTTGCGAATCCGAACATTGACAAAAACGAGCTGGTCAGGTCCCTGCCACACAGAATCACGGACAACGGAACTCCACTTCTGGATGGCTGTCTGGCCTCAATGGAATGTACGACCACCGAAAAGTACGATGGAGGAGACCACACCATCTTTGTGGGTCGAATAGAGGACGGTAATTTTGATGAAAAGACTGAACCATTGGTGTATTACAGTTCAGGTCTAGGCGAATTCAAACCAAATCAGGCGTAAAATCATCGATTATCTCCTGTGGAAATTCACCACGCAAGGAAACTTGGGTCTTGTAAAAATAAGCTGAGAACCAGAGCTCCTTGATCTCAATCTCACCGGAATTAAGAGATAAACGGCCTATGGGTCGCCATAATCCAAAACTGAAGGCATCGATACATTGGGTCTCCCGGGCTTTAATCTTGGAAGCTATCAATAATTTTTCCAGTTCAACAATAATTCGTTCACCATCCATACGAAGCAGAAACGCCCTGCCTTCCCTAAATCTATAGCCCTGGAATCCCAAGAAGACCCCGGATAGACCCAGAAGCAGAAATGATATATTTATCGTCTTGACGAACTGATTAAATATCTGGGATTGATCAGGTAGGAAATAAATAACGATAATGGAATAACACAGGACCGTAACCGAGATGATAACTGCAGAAGCAACATACCACTCCCGACTTTCGCTATGGTATTCTATCTTGGACATCAGAATAAGGTCTGCTGTTTTGGTTCCTGCTTTCCTTTCTTCAAGGCCTTGGCGTCCCATTCAAAGACATCAGTGACGCGGGAAAGTGATTTTGCAATCCGGTCTACGTAGTAATCATAATCTGGTTCAGGGCATTCCTCATCTGGGATAAAGGGTTCAACCTCCATTGGACTTACCTTGGCATTGGTCACAATAAATGATACCTTCATTCCACTGACGAATGGTCTACCGGTCTCGATATATTTCTTGTAAGCCTGTAAATGGGCCTGATTATCCTCATTGACATATTTTCTTTTCAGGTTAACTGTCTTGGAAATGACATAATGTTGCTTCTCTATTTCTCCATTGGAAACTTTGGTGACCCAATCTCTAGCTGTTTCCAAAGCATCGTCCACATCCAAGTCCATCAACTTGGCAAAGACATCCTTGAGAGCCCAGACTTGAACTGGAAAGGAATCCGTGCGCCGGGTCTCATACCCTCTGATTAACATACCTTCCTTAGGCCAGATTTGTTTACCAACATATCTTTTCTTGACGCCATGGGAGAAAAACGGTTGAAGAATTTTCTCAAATTCCAATTGTTTGGCCCCAACTGAGTACCTCTCGGCGATCTTTTCACCAAAATCAATAGTTTCCTCGAGATTAGAATGTGGTGAACGGAAGAATACTGAATCCGTATCTCCATATATCACGTCCAGACCCTCATTTTCCAGGTCCTTCAGAATCTCTTTGACATACTCACGGGCATAAGCCGTAATCGATGCTCCAATATCCAAATTCGTAAATCTGTAGAAATAGGATGCAAAAACCCCATAGACCGAATTCATCAGAATCTTGATCGCTTCCTGAACCCTGCGGTAATATTGTTCTTCAGTCTCGGTCTGGGCTGCGGCCTGAAGCTTCTTGGCAGAATCCCGTTTGGTCATTAAATTAAGCAAAAGATCGGGCAGCAGTCCCTTTTTCTGTTCGGGACTGCTAAATTTAACTCCATGAGGTGTTTCAATCTCACCATCCTCTGACATAGTAGTGAAACATAAATTACGATCAATGATAATACTGGGGTACATCGACTTGAAGTCAAGAACACAGATCCATTCATACAGACCAGGGTCCAAGCTGTGTACATAACCTCCTTCGATATGACCTGTACGCTTCCTACGATTGGTCATCGGAACGCCTATTCCCTTAGAATCTGCAAGTCGAATCATCAAGGAATCTATCATGTTCGAGGTCATCCCATTGATCACATCATCCAGTGGCAATTTGGAGACTGAACCGATATGCTGATATTTTTGGATGACCATTATATGTTCCAGAATCTCCAGAGCCAATTTAGCATCCTCCAGACAATAATCCATGACCTTCTTTGGATCACTGGCCCATTCCTCATCCATTTTCTTGGGATTTACGTCATGTTTCTCTCGACCCAACAACTCCTTGGCAACGGCATTGAGTGACTCCTGACGAGGGCGGACCTCGCGCTTGACGTTCCACCATGCATCTGCCACAACCCGTCCCTGGACTTTCCAGAACCTCTGGAACTTCTGCTCCATCTCAGAACCATCTCTACCAATCTTCAGCTCGAGTCCATATACTTCCGCCCTTTCCTTGAGAAGAGGCAAATCATAGCCATCAATGTTGTATCCGGTTATAATATCTGGATCATGGTCTGAAACGGCCTTTACGAATCTTTTCAGAATATCCTCTTCTTCTCCATGGAGGGTTTCCTCAAACAAATAACCTTCTGAATTCTTGAGACAATAACTGATGCAGTATATTGTCCTCTCATAGATGGAATTCTCTATATCAAAACTGAATAATTTGAAATCCGCCTCAAACGTCTCAGACGAGTCAATCTTGGAGGCAGCAACCACTCGACAGGTCCAACCGCTGACCTCGACCTCTTCTCCACTGACAGTGATACAGCCACCAATGTCATTGTCATACAGATAGCGATAATGGAAAGGTATATCTGCAGCCAGAGGCTTGAAACCATTGTTACGAAGCCAGTCCCTGACCCTGGGTACATTACCCGGATGTGAAGTAGTTACCTTGGTACAATTCTTGATATCTCCATCAACCCATAATTCCTGAGATTCCAACCGTTCGATGTCATCTCGCTTTTCTAGGGTCTCAAGTACATCCTTAGTCGGTTCGACAACCTGGAAGTAGGGCATCAGAAGAGGAGTCCGGACGGCAAGTGGTTCACCTTGTTCAGTAGTTCCAAAAAGATACACCAGAGTCCGGTCCTTTCCATCAACTTTCTCGTTGCGAGATGCTGCTGTAAGTAACCTGATCGAGTACTCCACAATACTCCAAGAAAAGAGGGCTATTATCGCTATGGGACTATAATGAATCCAGAGCCTGTTTGAAGTCCGCTATCAAATCCTCAGAATCTTCCAAACCCGTTGAGAATCTGATAAATCCAGGGCCAATACCTGCCGCAAGGCGATCCTCGGCTTTCCAGGAAACATGTGTGGTTGAACAAGGCATGGATATCAGGGATTCTACACCGCCTAGAGACACGGCTTGAGCAGCTATATTCAAACTATCCATCAACTTACGGCCAGCTTCGTCATCGTCTTTTACTTCAAAGCAGACCATTGTACTCGGAGTATCCATTATCTTCTTGCAAAGTTCATAATCATCGTGGCTTTTGAGACCAGGGTAGATTACCTTTTCTATTTTAGGGTGTGATTCTAACCAAGACGCTAATTCGCCTGCGGTCTTTGTAGAGGCCTCATAACGCACATGCAATGTCTTAATTCCTCTTTCTAAAAGAGAGGCCTGATGAGGATCCATACTTCCTCCAAAATTTCTCAACTTGTACCATATTTGATCTATTATCTCTTTGCTACCAGCCACAGTACCTCCCAGTATGTCACTATGACCATTCAATAATTTAGTTACAGAATGAATAACAGCCTCAAAACCAAAATTAAGAGGTTGACAAGATATAGGCGTTGCGAATGTACTATCTACTATTGGAATAGCTCCATATTTTTTGGCTAGATTCGCCAATGAAGGTAAATCTGAAACTTCCAAAAGAGGATTACTAACTGTTTCACAATACAATACTTTGGTTTCTTTCGATTTAAGTGCAGCCTCAACAGCATCCAAATCCTTCATGTCAACATAGGCTACATCTATACCAAAACGAACAAAATCTTGATCTAAGGTTAATACTGTACCTCCATAAAGATTACGAGTCGTAACAATCCTATCTCCTTGTCCTAGAAATGTAAAAAGAGTAGTGCAAATTGCGGCCATACCTGTAGAAAAAACAAGGGCTTCCTCTGCCTCTTCTAATTGTGCAATTTTCTTTTCAACAGCCCTTGTAGAAGGATTATGATATCTAGTATAAACTGGCGATCTAGGAACCCCGGCTTTCCACATTTTGTAAGCTTCATCGTCTAAAAAAAATGTAGATGACTGAAAAATCGGGGTGTTTATCGAATTGTGGCTAGAGGTGGTACCTGAATGGACTGCACGGGTGCCTTTGCCTGCCTTTTTCAGACGTTCCTCATCAGAGCTCATCCCATCCCAAAAAGATGCCAATTAATAGCTTTAGCAAATATCCAATTCAATAAATAGGATGTTTTAATTACAAAGCAGTTGACACAAGTTAAGAATATGGACAATCTGGGACGTAGTCTGCTACTCGCATTGGTTGGCGTGGTGTTCATGCTACCTATGGCCAGTGCGGGTCTTGTAGGAGTATATCTAAACGATTCAGAGGATTTAGTGACGAGTGAAGAAAGTATAACCCTACCCTATGGTAAAAATTTTATTCTTACTTTTCATGTAGGAGGGCCCTACAGGATAGAATCGGGAGATGATAATTTTTCAGCCTACAGCATAAATGTAGATGTTCATTTTCTGAGTGATGTAGATAGAAGAGATACTTGCACGATGTGTGCTATTCCAAACCTTAAACCACTTGGTGATACGGACAAGGATCCCGGATATGACACATATCAAGCCACATTTTTCTCAGATATGGTGGCTTTCGAAGGATACAGTGGAAATATTCAATTCTCAATTATAATAAAAAACAGAACTAGCGGTATCGTTTGGGATGATGTGTTCGAGGTTACTATAGGACAACCTTCCAGTGGTGATAGTGGTAGCTCGTTTGCATTCTCAATACCTGAGTTGCCGCCCATAATAGAAGAAAATCTGCTTGTAATTGGAGGTGGGCTTCTGGTTATCATTATTCTGGCTGTTGGGATATACACTTTCATCCTGGCACCGGAGGACACGACCGCAGATCTCTATAAGGAGAAGGAATCCATTGACCCTCTCAGTAAAAGTCTGACCGGAGTTGGCTACGACTCTGATTTACCAGGTGAGGAAGAAGAAGGCGAAGAAGACGAAGATGACGATACTGAGGACCTCTTGGATGACGATGAAGAGGAATTCGATGAAAGTAAGCTATTGGCTGAACTAACTGGTTCACAGGAACTTAAATCAGCAGATGAGGAGGAGGAAGAGGAACCCGAACCACCCAAGGCTGAACCAAAGAAGGCTGTAAAGAAGAAGGTGGTTAGGAAGAGCGTCTCAAAGAAAATTGTGCGCAAGGCTGCACCGCCTCAGGATGCACCTAAGAAACCTCCCGTTAATATGGGTGAAGGAATTATCAGCATAACTTGTCCTTCATGTGAAAAGATCCATAACATAGATGAAGACACCATAAAGTTCATTTGCAGTTGTGGACGACGTATCAGAGTGAATTAATCCACGACGTCTAATACCATAAGCATCTTTCGTGGGTCTTCATTGTCATGGAATGCTACTTCCATAGGTTTAACCACAAGATCGATTTTCTGGGATTTGTGGTTAGCTTCGTTTATGGGGAGGACCACTTTCCAGTCTGTCAAAGGTAAGCAATCATAATCAACATTCCCCTCCCTTAGATTCAGGACCGCTTTAGTAATCCACACTTTACGTTCTTCGCCGGGAATATCAACCGAGTAGACTCTCCCTTGAAAATGACTGACCTTGACCTTGACATGACTTACATCCTTATTCTTTAACGCGACCGCTAATTTCCGTATCTCAATCTTTTCAGGATAGGAGAAATCAACTTCTCCTATATTATCCATATTCTGTTTGAGCAATTGTGAAGGATATTCCTCCTTTTTCAATGCAGCCAACAAAATTCGCTCCATACGAATTATTGAATCCTTCTCTGATTCTGCCATTACACGGTAATAGCTTAGAGGATGTCTTATCTGTCGACACAAGGCATTCGGACCTGGACAAACCCCGCTTGATACAAGGGTATCACATTTTGGTGGACTATACTGAGTACTAGATGTCTGACCAGTTATGTGTTCCACTTGATAACGGGTATAAGCTTCCTTGAAATCTGGGGCGGTAGCAAACAGCCTCATAACTGCTTCGGGATCCTGATTAAGAGAAGATAAAAATGTAGTGATAAAAAAGCGAGACGGGTGCGCTAGATTGACACCAGCCTGAAGATCCATCAAATTCAGATTAAAACAGGGCGGGGCCTTGGAAAGATCAAAACGGCCCAATTCCTTCATGGCCTCCGCTTGTCTCTCACCAACTACGTTATTCAGACCACCAATTCTTTCGACGAAGGTCTTAGAGACTTTGGACCGGAGATCGTCAATTGTACCCTCAAACTGATCTTTAATCTCACGTGGGGCTTCGGGTAATTCCTCCAGATGTTGGCGGATCACTTCTCTCATCAACCTGACAACTGTCCGGCGATCCAGAGTGACAACGCCATTACTAACTCCCCGATTGGAAAGCTTCCAGTCACCTTCTCTAAGATTCGAGGCTGCTCTAACATAGTCAATGAAATTGAGATTGAAACCTGAGCTATTCAATTCCAATGTTGTAATTCCAAGTGAATTTGCAACCTCTACCAGACCTTCATCTGCCTCGGAATCCAGAAATCTTTCGGCTCTTCTAGCTTCTGAAAGGGCCACATAATTGACCAACGCCTGATTTTCCGCTGCAGCCAGAACCAAACGCGATATTACGTAGCCCAGAACTATGTCGGATTCATCGTTGATTGGGGGGCCCTCGAGATCTATTCTTCCTGAGGTGGCTGATGTCTCAAGTCGGCTCAGTGCCAGTGCACGGGCTTCAGCATAATAATGGTCATCGAGTAGGGAACTCAGACTGACACCATCAAGAATCTTACTAGCTGAAGGCAAAAACGGATATCTCCAGTACTCAGGCACATTCTGGTAAGACGATGTGGTTTTATAACCGCAATCAAGGGTGACATTGCGTGAGTGGAAGCATGCTTGAGCTGAAGGATGTCCAAAAGGACTATCGCACCTACCGCTTTGGTCGGGAGACAGGACGCATCAATGCTCTCAATAAACTCAGTTTTAGTGTAGACAGGGGACAGGTATTTGGTTTTCTGGGACCCAACGGTGCAGGTAAAACTACGACTATCAAATGTATTGTCGGGATTCTGAACTGTGACAGCGGTAGCATCCTCATCGAAGGGGATGACATAGAAGAGAAACGTCTACATAGCAAGAACAAGATCGGCTTCTTGCCAGAACAAGTTGGATTGTATGGTGGATTGACTCCTACTGAGACCCTCAAATATTATGGTGGGTTCTACGAACTGGAAAATGGGCTCATAAAGGAAAGAGGTAAGGATCTACTCCAGAAATTGGGATTGGACAAAGACTCCGAAAGACAGGTTAGCGGATTCTCACTGGGTATGAGAAAAAGACTGGCATTGGCTGTTTCATTATTGCATGAACCTGAGATTCTAATCCTTGATGAACCAACTTCAGGCCTTGATCCCAGAGGTGTGAAAGCTCTGAGGGCGGTACTGCAAGAGCTGAACGAAAAAGGACTTACAATAATCCTCAGTTCACACGTGCTATCCGAAATCCAGGAAATTTGTACACATGTTGGAATCATAGATAAGGGAAAACTAATTCGGCAAGATGCTATTGCAGGAATAAGAAAAGAGGTCAAGAAAACTGCAATCAAACTATCTTTGAGAGTCAGGGGTTTCAGTGACAGTAATAAGAAACAACTGAACAAAAAGAGAGGAGTGTCTGTAATAGAGGAAACAGAACTTGGGAAACACACACGGTTATTACTGAAATTGAAAGAAAATTTGATTCCATGGGTTACTGATACGTTGGTCTCGAAAGGGGTCAAGATATTCTCTATAGAACCACAAACGAACTCATTGGAAGACGTTTTCCTGAAGGAAACAGGTGATGGTAATGACTGAATTTAATGACTTTCTCAAAAGGCATGAGACTTGGCGTCCCCTTATCATAGCACTGTCAATAATTTTTATCATTGCAATATCCCATAAAATTTACTGGGAAACCACGACTGAAACCAATCCTGGGGAAATATGGGATGGGCAAACCTTTTCAATCGTTGATCCGGGCGAAAGTGAAAACCAGATATGGAGAATAAAATTCGAACAGGAAGTTAATGATGAGATTATCTTCAAAGGTGTTCTCGAAACATCTCCCCGAAATGAAGTTTATCAGAATTTTACAACAGGTGGATTCATAGAATCTGAAGGTTTAGTGTACACGGAGGACCTATACGGCAAGACAATGCTCAATGTAGATGGAATGAGAATACTTGTCAATGGAAATCTAAGCGGAGAATTCTTCGAGAGTGAAATTGTCACAATCAGAGCACATCTAGTTGAAAATACAACTACTTTCCAGAATGGTCCAAATGATGTGACCTTGATTCGGGAAGGATGGGAAGCTGAACCAGAAGACATCCAATTAGCATCAGATACTGATTATTATTTCTTCGGAACGGAAGTTCTAATACTTTTGTTTGGAACTTATCTATGTCTTAAAAATATGAAGCACTTGAGAAATCAACTAAATCTCATCTGGCACCTTGCAAAATTTGAATTCAATAGCGGTATGAGATCATCGAGAATGGTGATTCTGGGACTGTTCTTCTCGTTGTTCATCATAGGAATCGGATGGGTTCTGGGAGATATGCAGGATGCAGATCCTGAAACCTCATTCTTTGTAGAGAGTGGAAACCACGCATTACTACAGTTCTGCTTTTTCACCTTCTTTGTTGTATCTTTGGCAGCAATTGCCGTTTCAGTTGACTCATTTCACAAGGAAAGGCAGACTAACACGCTCAACATGCTTCTGGCTAGACCTATTACTCGTGAATCGATAGTCATAGGCAAGGCGCTGGGTTTGACCATGGTGGTGGGGGTTCCTGCTTTCGTGGCTCAATTGATCGGACTCTATCTTATGATTTTGGAAGGTGATATACCTGCTATTAGTGGAATATTGGCCTTTCTTCTGTTTGGGCAGATCATGATCTTCACAATGGTTACATTCCAGTTTTGTTTTGCCGTAGCAGCACGGAGTGGGACGGATGTGGTGATCTATGGTCTAGGTGCCTGGTTGCTTTTTGCCATAGTGTGGAACTTATTGGTATATGCTATATCTTTCGCAATCGGAATAGAATTGACGGAGGGTTTCGAGACCAATCCTGAATACCAGACCTTAGCAAGTCATTTAGGGCTCTTTAATCCAGGTTATGTTTATCAATTTGCGGTTGGTCTCTTAACTCATAGAACCATCGCTATAGACATGGGAGGAATCCCGGGATGGTTAGTTTTATTGGCACTTGTCCTATGGCCATTAACTTGCCTCAGGGCATCTACTTGGCTCTTCAAAAGGGAAATGAAAGGATGAGACACGAACTGAATAGAGATGAAAACGCCGTAACTCATGTTATAGAATTTACTATCGCTCTGACTATATTCGTGCTCATACTCCAAGCTTTTCACTCTTCAATGGATTACCGAATCGGAATTGATCTGGACAACAATGATAACCGGGTTGTAATGGCCCGTGAAGTTATATCCGAATTAACCGGCTCCCAAGGTAAAATTGGGGAGGCTACCAACTGGGAAACACTCGAATTCGGGACTGGAACTGTTCAACTTAGAAACGGAGCTACCGTTGGTTTGTTGAATTCCAATGGGGAACTGGATTCTGCTAAATGTAAGGCCCTCGGTAAATTCCCATACACGGCACTGAGAAATGAGTTGGAAGTTGAAGCACAATTAAGAATTGAAATTCGAACTTTAGTTCCTGATGAGTCCGTCTGTTTGTGGGGAGGTGATGCCAGCACTTCATCTATCAGTGTAAAGTCGGAGAGGTATATGTTGTACAACGATGGAACCAATACTCTACCTGCACTTCTGACAGTTACAGTTTATGAGGGAACACCTCCAGTCAGCAATATCTATCTGACCGAAATTATGTACAACCCTTCGAATAGCGGAGCCAACTATGAATGGGTAGAGGTCTACAATCCCAATACAATTGCAATTTACATCAGTAGCTGGACAATCTCCGATCTAAAAGAAAAGGATAGTATCATTCCAGAAGACGATGAGGCTATCACCATACCAGCCAAGAGTGCGGGAATACTGACTGCCTCACCTACTATTTTCAAGAGCACCTACGGAGACTACGCTTACGTTTTCTCGGTTGAGGATACCTCAATTGGAAATGGGCTGGATGATAAGGATAACCTAACTCTGTCTAAAAATTCATTCAGTGATTTATTTAGCTATACCACTGATAAAGGTGCAAATGCAAATGGAAAGACACTAACACGCAGCTGTTACAATTGTGATGACTGGGATGAAGCAGCTGAGAGCGCGGGAACAGTCTGATTATTCGAAAGCCTGAATACCTGTAATCCAACGACCCAGAACTAGATTGTGGATATCATGAGTACCCTCATAGGTGTAAACACTTTCCAAGTTTGCCATATGGCGCATAATTGGATACTCATTCAATATTCCATTGGCTCCGTGAATATCTCGGGACATACGTGCGATCTGGAGCGCGATATCAACATTGTTCATTTTGCCCAATGAGACCATCTCAGGAGTTGCCTTACCTTCGTCTTTGGCACGACCGAGATGGTAAGCTAACAACTGGCCTTTGGTAATTTCACGAAGCATCCAGGCCAACTTATTTTGAACTAATTGGAAACTTGCAATCGGCTTCTTGAACATTATCCTTGATTTAGAATAATCCACAGAGGAATGGTAACAACCCGTAGCAGCGCCTAATGAACCCCAGACAATACCAAAACGGGCCTGGGTCAAACAACTAAGTGGTCCCTTGAGACCCTGGACATCAGGTAGAATTCGATCTTTGGGAATGCGGCAGTCTTGGAAAACCAGCTCACTTGTGATTGAGGCCCTCAACGAATGCTTACCTTTCATTTCAGGTGCTGTGAAACCCGAATCGCCCTTCTCGACTATAAAACCACGAATCTTACCATCAAGTTTAGCCCAAACAACCGCCAGATCCGCGATTGTCCCATTAGTGATCCACATCTTGGCGCCATTGAGAACAAAGGAATCTCCATCTTCCACTGCTTTAGTCTCCATACCGCTAGGATCCGAACCGTGGTCAGGTTCTGTCAAGCCAAAACACCCAATCAACTCCCCTCTGGCCATATCTGGCAAATATTTCTGTTTCTGTTCCTCTGAACCAAAGGCATGAATGGGGTACATTGACAATGAACCCTGAACCGAAACACAGCTTCGAATGGCCGAATCTCCACGCTCCAGTTCCTGACATATCAGGCCGTATGCTACATTGGACATTCCAGCACAATCATAACCCTTCAGATTACTGCCAAAAAGACCCATATTCCCAATCTCGGAAATCAGTTCCATTGGAAATGTGCCTTTAGCGTAATAATCCTCTATTATTGGGATAACTTTTTCGTCGACCCATTCGCGAACCAAGTCGCGAACCATGGTCTCTTCCTCAGTCAGATGCTGCTCGATATTGTAAAAGTCAACACCCTCGTATCGTGACATTCGAATCTAGTTTGGGTAGGGACTATATATCTTTTACATTAACTTAGTGGACGTGATTAAATACAACGTGCAAATAGGGTAACAATGGAGGAAATCTGGATTGAAAAATACCGCCCTTCAAATCTTTCAGAAGTGGTTGGTCAGACCCCTATAACAAGTCGACTGAAAAATTATGTTAAGGAACGATCAATGCCTCATCTTCTCTTTGCAGGGCCAGCTGGAACTGGGAAAACCACCTGTGCTCTAGCATTAGCCAGAGAACTATTCGGGGAATTATGGAAACACAATCTTCATGAATTAAATGCTTCGGACGAAAGGGGAATCGACGTTGTAAGGGGTAAAATCAAGGAATTTGCGAGAACTGCACCTCTAGGGGAGGATGGATTCAAAATTATATTCTTGGATGAGGCAGACGCACTTACTGGGGCTGCACAGGCCGCGTTGAGGAGAACCATGGAGAAATATTCCAGAACCTGTCGATTTGTAATGTCCTGTAATTTTTCGTCCAAGATTATAGATCCTATTCAGTCCAGGTGCGCAGTCTTCAGATTCAGGCCCCTCAAAGCCGAGGATGTTGAAAGATACCTGAAATTTGTTGCTGTCAAAGAAGAATTGAATATAGATAAGGAAGCATATGAATCGCTGACCTATCTTGCCCAAGGCGATCTTAGAAGAGCAATTAATGGACTACAGATGGCTGCGGCTGCTAAGACAGATATAACGTCGGACGTGGTCTATCAGGCAGTGGCTGCTGCAAGACCCGAAGAGGTCAAGGAAGCACTTGAAATGTCCTTGAATAACAATTTTGCAGGGGCTAGGGAAAG